>Ga0209689_1000301_pt1 | contig 32194 bp, 31 predicted proteins | sample GraSoiAngelo_149_FD_187119 | JGI IMG/M metagenome (GOLD analysis project Ga0209689, IMG submission 187119) | Grasslands soil microbial communities from the Angelo Coastal Reserve, California, USA - 14_1009_09_30cm (SPAdes) (version 2) | ecosystem: Environmental > Terrestrial > Soil > Grasslands ... | reverse complement strand
GGTGAGCGGAGCACGCAGTTCGTGGACCGCAATGCTCATGAATTCGCTCTTCGCCTGCTCCGCCACCTGCGCCTGGGCGATCAACCGGGCATTGCGAAGCAGGAGCGCGCCGAGCGTGGAGAACTGCTGCAGCGATTGAACCGCGGCCGGATCAAAGGGCTCGTCGGTCTTGCGGCCCATCGCGAGCAGCCCGATCGTCTCGCCGCCGACCGCGAGCGGCGCGACCAGGAAGCGTCGATAGGGCTGCACCACGGACTCGAGGCCTTCTGGTGCGCCTGTATATTCCGCTGCGCTCAGTTCGACCGGGTGCCCGTGGGTGACACCGGCCAAGACCTTGGGCATCAGGGGCCAGCGGGTGCCGACGAGCTCACCGGTCGGCGTCGATTCGATCACCATCTCGCTGCCCTCGAGCCGGGCAAGCGACGTGCCGTCGGCGTCGACCGACGCACCCGCTCGCTGGAGCAAGCGACGCAACACGGCATCCAGCTGCACCTGGCTGGCGACGTCCTCGGCCGCCTCCGCCGCCTCGCGCAGCCGCGCGACCGCCTGATCGGCGCGCTCTCGTGCTGCCTTTCCTTCTTCGAAGAGCCGGGCATTGCGCAGGGCGAGGCCTGAGATCGTCCCCAGCAGGGTCAACGCGGCGAGGTCCGCCGCGGTGAACGACCGATCCTCGTACCGGCTAAAGACCAGCATGCCGACGGCCCGTCCGCCATGGACGAGGGGCACCACCGCCACGTGGCGAACGCTGGCCAACGCCTGGCGGAACTCGGGCGCGGCCTTGTCCGCCGCGAGTCGGCCGCCGAAAGCAGGCTGCAGCGTGTCGATCGCCTTCTGTACCAGCGGCTGCCCGCCGAAATAGTCGAGCGAATAGCGTTGCCCGACCCAGGTCAGCTCCCCTGCCCGGCCGTAGGTGGCTTCGATGATGACGTGGTCGTCGACCAGGCTCGAAAGGGTGGCCCGGTCCGCCTGCACCGCATGGGTGCCACGCTCCAGAATGCGGGCGATGACCTCCCGCGGATCGAGGGACCCGGCGACGTCGAGCGCGATCTGGATGAGCTCGCCCAGGTCCTGGTTTGGCTGCTCCGCCACCATACCGCGGGAAAGATTACCGCAAGTGCAGACGGGGTGCGTTAATGACATCCCTGAGTGCGACCAGAGTGTATCGTCGGTATCAGCATCGAATGACGGTGGGCGCCTCGATGGGACCGGAACTGGGGCGGCTCGGTGATCTGCTCCGCCGGCGGGATCTGACGGTGGCGGTGGCCGAGTCGATGACGGGCGGCCTGCTTGCCGCCGCGCTCGCCGACTTACCCGAATCGTCCCAGCGATTCCTCGGCGGGGTGGTCAGCTATCGCACCGATAAGAAGATGGAGCTGCTGGGGGTGCCCGAGGAGGTAATCGCCACCGACGGAGTGGTCAGCCGGCCCGCGGCCCGCCTGATGGCTGAGAGTGCCCGCCGCCTCTTTCGCGCGGGTCTCGCGATCAGCGTCACGGGGGTGGCCGGGCCGCAACCCCAGGAAGGCAAGCCGGTCGGGCTAACCTACATCGGCGTGTCGCTCGACGGCCACACCGAGGTCCGGGAGTACCGCTGGCCCGGTGGCCGCGCTGCCAACCGGGTGGCCAGCGTCGAGGCCGCCATCGCCCTCGCCGCTGACCTACTCGACGCCCCCACCCTGCCCTCCCCCAGAGGGGGAGGGAAAGAGAGTCCTTAGCGGGTCGCGAAGGCGAAGAGGGGGTTCGGCTTCCCGGTCTCGGCGTACTGCTTGAGTCGCTCGACGATCAGGGCCCAGGTGTAGTTGATCGAGCCGAGGTCGTCCTGCGACACCGACGCCGGCCAGTCCGCGTGCCGGAACACGACGCCGGTCTCCCCGTTTTCGGCGGTGGAGATGTCCCAGGTGACGGTCGTGCCATCCCAGTTGGGGAAGTCGGCGAGCGCCGTCCATTTCACCCGCTTTCCTGGCTTCAGCTCATCGACCCGCATCCGCTGCGACGGGCCGCCAAAACCGAAGGTCCCGGTAGAGCCCACCCTGGGTTCGGCCTGGCTCTCCGAGGTCCAGAAGGCGGCGAGGCCCTTGGCTGTGGAGACCGCCTCGTAGATCTGTTCGGGAGTCGCCTTGATATTCACCTGGTGCACAAGCGGAGCGGCCATGTTAGCATCCTCCTAAAGGAAAGACTTAATTTAGAAGTAGCTTAAATAACTGATGCCCAGAACGCAAGTCCGTACTCGTAAGCGCCCCGTCCCACTCGAAGCCGCCATGGAGGCGATCGCCAGTCCGCGGCGCCGCCAGATCTTGCGGCTGGTTTGGGGTGCGGAGCGCTCAGCCGGTGAGATCGCCTCGACCGTCCGCGACGTCAGCTGGCCGGCAGTCTCCCAGAACCTGCGCGTGCTGAAGGATTCCGGCCTGATCACGGAACGGCGTGAGGGAACTCATCGCTACTACAAAGCGGATCGGCGGGCGCTCGGTCCGCTCGAGGTCGTCCTGCGCCAGATGTGGACGCGCGACCTCGACCGCCTACGCGAGCTCGCCGAGGACGAAGCGCATTCAAGGCGAGCGCGGCGTGATTGAGGACCTGGCAGGCGCAATCGAGATCACCCAGCGGATCGAGGCGCCGCCGGAGATCGTGTTCGCCTATCTAACCGACAGCCGGCGCTTCGTGAAATGGATGGGCGTCGGCGCCGAGCTCGACGCGCGTCCGGGCGGGCGCTATCGCATCGACGTCGATGGCGAGCACATCGCGAGTGGGGAGTACCAGGAGATCGATCCGCCGCGGCGGTTGGTGATGAGCTGGGGTTGGGAGGGCCATCCCACGGTCCCGCCCGGTTCGACGACGGTCGAGATCACCCTGACCCCGGACAAGAATGCCACGATGCTGCGGCTCCGCCACCTCGGCCTGCCTGACGAAGGGGAACGCCACCAGCACGCTGAGGGTTGGACGCTTTACATGAGTCAACTCGCCAAGGCCCCCACGCTACCCTCCCCCAGAGGGGGAGGGAGAGAGAGGCATTAGCGCATCGGGGCGTGCTCGTCGGGGCCGAGCTTGCGCACCGCCTCACCCGTCCCGCGATAGAACGTTGGGTAGGCGTAGATCAAATGGCGCAGCTCGTCACTGGGGATCTCCAATTTGATGGCGAGCTCGAAGATTCCGAGGAGATCGCCGCCCCGCGGACCCATGGTCGTGGCGCCGACGAGCACGCCGCGGTCGGCGTCCTCGACCACCTTGATGAATCCGTCGTTGCCTGGCCCGTGGATCCAGCCGCGGGAGGTGACCGATGCCTTCTGGATCCCGGTGCGCACGTTGATGCCTCTCTTTCTCGCTTGCTCCTCGGTCAGGCCGGCTGCTCCGACTTCGGGATCGGTGAACGTGACCCGAGGCTTGGCGCGGTAGTCCGCTCCCGGCCCCGGCGTCCCAAGGATGTCTTGGATCGCGATGTCGGCCTGGTAGATCGCCATGTGGGTAAAGCCGCCGCTTGTGGTCACGTCGCCGATCGCCCAGAGCCGCTCACCCACGCGCAGATGATCGTCCGGCTCGAGCAAGGGCGCCGAGGGGTCGAGGCCGACCGTCTCCAGGCCGATATCCCGCAGGTTGGCACGCCGTCCAGTCGCGACCAGCAACGCCTGGCCGGTTACCTGGCGCCCGCCGTCGAGGTTGACAGTGATCGCCTCACCGCGGGCCTCGACCGACTGTGCCCGGCTCTTGAGCAAGAGCGCGATGCCCTCGCGTTGCAGCACCTCGCCAAGGACGGCACTTGCCTCGGGCTCTTCCATAGCGAGCACGCGGTCCATGCCCTCGATGATCGACACCTTGACCCCGAAGCGCGCGAAGACCTGCGAGAGCTCGACCCCGATCGCGCCGCCTCCAAGGATGACCAGCGATTCTGGGAGCTGCTCGACCTTGACCGCCTCGCGGTTGGTCCAGTAGCTCACGCGGTCCAGTCCAGGGATCGATGGCACCGCCGGTGAAGTCCCGGTCGCGATGACGATCGCGCGCGAGGCCTCGTAGGTGGTTCCGTTGACGAAGACCTTTCCGGGGCCGGCGAGCCTGCCGGCGCCGCGCACGAAGTGGCCGCCCTTGCGCTCGAAACGCTCGACGGCGACCCGGTCGTCCCAGTTGTCGGTGGCCACGTCGCGGATGCGGCGTGCCACCGGTGTCCAGTCGGGTTTAACGATCGACTCTCCGGCGAAGCCCGGGATGCGGCGACCCTCGGCGAGCATGTCGTCGGCGCGGACCATCATCTTTGTCGGGATACAACCAAAGTAGGGGCACTCGCCGCCGACCAGGTTGCTCTCGATGCCGACCACGTTCAGGCCCTTATCGGCGAGCGAATTCGCGAGCTCCTCACCGCCGACGCCCATGCCAAGGACGATGACATCGGTGCGCTCAGTCATGACCGCGCTGCCGGTTGTGCCGGCCCGATTTCCAGCGCGTACGTCACGGCCTGCTCGAGGTTCATCGCCTGGCCCTCGGCCCAGACCCGGGCCGCTTCCTCGTCATTGAGCCCTTCCCGGCCCGAGCGGCCTTCCTCTTCACGAAGCAGGCGCCCGAGGCCGGTGCCGCTGCTGACTTGATGTGCACTTGCCGCAGCCCAGAGCCGGCCGGCACGTTCGAAATCGCCGGCCTGGCGAGCCAGCGCGGAGAGATTGTCGAGCTGCAGTACAATCCCCGGAACATCGCCGGCGGCGGCGAAAAGGTGAATGGCTTCAAGCCAGCAGGCGCGGGCTCGCTCGGCTTCGCCCAAGTTGAACGTGACCAGGCCGAGCGTGTGAATGGACCAGCCCAGCCCGAAGCGATCATCCAACTTGCGGTTCAGCGCCACCGCCTCTTCCAGGACGGGACGAGCCTCCGCGTACTTCTTCCCAAAGAACAGCGCGTTGCCAATCCCCCATAGGACCCTCGCGACCCCTGTCTCGTCGCCGATCCTGCGGAACAGCGGCAGCGCCTCGTCGAGCATGGGTTTGGCTTCGCCGATGGCCTGGCGACTGACCACGCGGGGAAAGGCGGCGTTGTAGAGGGCGTTGGCGAGCGCGCGATCGTCACCGAGTGTCCGCGTGAGCGCGAGGCATTCGTCGTAGAAGCGTTGGGCGACTGCCATGTCCGCCTGCCAATAGGCCAACCCTCCGGCGGCCTCGAGGGCAGCCAGGCGTTCCGCTGGAAACTCGCCACTGCCGGGCATCGCGAGGACATCGTCCATCCGACGGCGGCCCTCGTGCAGGTGACCGCGCATCTGCCAGACTCGCCAGAACGCGGCGCTCAGTCGCATCGCCTCCTCGGCGTTGCCCGAGGTTACGGACCATTCCAGCGCCGCGCGGAAGTTGTCGTGGTCCTCCTCGAGCCGGTCAAGCCACTCTTTTCGCCGTGGACCAAAGAGATGCGGCTGCGCCTGCTGCGCCAGCGCGATGAAGGCCTTCAAATGGCGATCGCGAATCAGGTGGGCTTCGCCACTTTCCTCGAGCCGCTCCATGGCGAAATCGCGAATCGTCTGCAGCATCAGGAAGCGTGGCTCGTCGAAGTCGGGAAGGCGGCGCAGCAGGCTCTGATCTGCCAATTGATCGAGCGCGTCGACGACATCCCCGCCGATATCCTCCGCGGGGCCGCAGACCATTTCGAGTTGTTCCAGGTTGCCCCCACGAGCGAAGACCGACAGGCGAGCCAGCAGCCGGCGGTCGCCCGCGCTGAGCATGTCGTAGCTCCAGAGAATTGCGCCGCGGAGCGTCTGCTGCCGGGCCGGGGCGTCTCGCCCCCCGCTGCCGAGCGCGCTTAGCGATTTCTCCAACCGGCTCAGCAGGGCCTGCGGCGAAAACAGCTTGACCCGAGCCGCGGCCAGCTCGATTGCCAGCGGGAGGCCATCGACGCGCTCGCAGATGCCGGCGATGGCGGGAGCGTTCTCGTTCGTCGCCTGGAAATCGGGCTTCACCGCGACCGCGCGCTCGATGAAGAGGCGTACCGCCTCGAACTGCGAGAGGGCGGCCAGTCCGGGCAGCGCCTTGAGGTCGGGGAGCGCGAGCGGCGGAACGGGAAACTCCTGTTCGCCCGAGACGCGCAGCACGGTGCGGCTGCTGACCAGGACGCGCAACCCGGCGCTTCCCTCCAGCAACTGCGTCGCGACCGGGGCTGCCTCCACCACCTGCTCGAAGTTGTCGAGCAGCAACAGCATTCGCTTTTCCCGGAGGTAATCGATCAGTGCCTCGATGGGACGCCGGTTGCCGATTGACGAGATCGCGAGCGCCTGCGCGATCGCCGAGGGGACCAGCTCAGGATCATGGACGGCACTGAGCGGGACGAAATACACGCCGTCCGGGAACTGGTCGAGCACGCCGGCGGCGATCTGCAGGCTGAGCCGCGTTTTGCCGGTGCCGCCCGGCCCGGTCAGCGTCAGCAATCGGGACCGATCCAAGAGCTGCCGAGCTTCGCGCACCTGATCATCCCGCCCCACAAAGCTCGTCAACTGCGTCGGCAGGTTGTTCGGCGTCGCCTCCAGCGTCTTGAGCGGCGGGAAATCGGCCGTGAGCCCCTCGACCGTGAGCTGAAAAAGGCGTTCCGGTCGAGCCATGTCCTTGAGGCGATGCATCCCCAGATCTTTGAGTGTCAGCTCGGGTGGCAACGCGTGATCGACCAGCACGCGGGTGGTCTCGGAGATCAGCACCTGCCCGCCGTGCCCGGCGCTCGCCACTCGAGCGGCGCGATGCACGTCCAGCCCGACATATTCGTTGCCGACCAGCGTTGCCTCGCCGGTGTGCAGTCCGATGCGGACGCGCACCGTGCCCCCGTCGGGCCATTCGTGCGCCTGCAGACGTTTCTGTACGGCGGCCGCTCCGGCGCACGCCTCCAGCGCGCTACCGAACACGATGAAGAACGAATCGCCCTCGGTCCGAAGTTCGTGGCCGCCATTGGCGGCGAGCGCCTCCCGCTGGATTGCGTGATGGGCGAGAAGGACGTCCGGGTATCGCTCGCCGAGATGCTGGATCAGCCGCGTCGATCCCTCGATATCGCTGAAGAAGAAGGTGACCGTGCCGGTCGGTAGCGTGCTCATGCGGGTGAGGCGGCCCCGCTCAACACCGGCTCGAGCAGGCCACGCAGTTGCTCCCGATATTCGGCCCCGGTGAAATCGAGTAGCTCGTGCGGCGGCATGGGGTGCTCCGCGATGGAGCCCGCGTTGCGGACGTAGACGACCGGATAAGGATTGCCCTGGCCGTTCGATTCGAGCGTGGCAGCGACGGCGTCACCGCCGCCCGAGTCCAGGAATGCCTGCAGCGGGACGATGCCTTCGTTCGTGATCCCTGCATCGCGATCGAGATCGATCACGCGAGCCAGGTAGGCGCGCTGATGCCAGAGCTCGGGGCCGTGGCTGACCTGCTCGAGCAGGTAGGGGACCAGGGTTTCGGCATCCATACGTTCACGCGTCGCCAGGACGTCGAACTTCGTTTCGGCAAGGTGCCGCGCCAGCACCCGGGCGTTGTAGCGATACCCCTGGACCGCGCCGGAGTTGCTCGGGATGCCGTGCTTCTTCAGTCCCGCCGCTCCCTGGGTGATCGTGCCCGCGAAGAAGATCCCCGGCACGGTGGCGCTTTCCCAGAAGGGCGTCTGGGCTGGAAGCCGGCTCTGACCGAACGTCGCAACGCCCAGCGCCGGTAGGTCGCGCAGCGGCGTGACGAAGCCGGTCGCGGCGATCACGTCGTCGGCCGCAACCGTGAGCTCGCGCCCGGCGGCATTGCGCGTGCGAACCCGGTAGCCCGCGCCATCCTTCATGACTTCTTCGATCGTGGTGTCGAGAATGACGACCCCGCCGGCGAGCGCGGCGTCTTCATAGGGCTGAACATAGCGAGCGCGGACGCCGACCAGGGTGTGGGTGAGGACCGACAGTTTGGTTGGGCTCGGCGACGCCAGCACCAGCTGCCGGGCGAAGGGCAGCAGCCCGGTCGCGATCTCGAACCCGGAATTCTGCTTGCCCACGATGAAGACCCGCCGGTCCTTGTAGGTCTCGACAGGTCGGAAGTCGCCGTAGTGCGGGACCGCCGCCAGCCCCGGGATCGGCGGCCGGTACGGTTGCGCGACGCCAACGGCGAAGACGACAACCCGCGAGCGGTATTCGCCGTCCGACGTCGTGAGCACGAAATCCTCGCCCTCGCGACGGGTGGACTCCCATCGGCATCCGTGGCGCACCCGGATGCCGGTGCGCTGCGCAAACGTCTCGAGGCCCTTTTGCATTTCCGGCCGCGAGGGAAAGTAGGACGTCCCGTCCATGAGGGCCGGCATCACGGCCCGGTTCTCTTGATCGTCGGACAGCAAGCTGTTCCAGTCGTAGCGCTCGTACGCCCGCTCGCCGTGGTCGACCCCGGCGAACGGCTTGGTCCAGCTCAGCATGCGCTGAAAGACCGGCCAGCGGCGGAACATGCCGCCGGGCGCCGGGTCGTCCGAGAGCACGGCGTGGTCGACGCCCAGGCGACTCAACGAATAGCTGACCTGCAGCCCACCGGGCCCGCTGCCTACCACGATCAGTCGATAGCGCCCGGGAGGAAAGGGTTTCTGCCCTAGCTCAGCCACTTGGTTGTGTTCTTGAGCTTGCGCGCCTCCCCCTGCAGCAGGCGGTACATGATGCGCGGATGCGCCGTCAGAAATCCCTCGAGCTGAGTGGCCGGCAGGACAAGACAGCGCAGCGGGGTCTCCGCCACGATGTCGGCGACGGGCACCTCGCCGAGTAAGCATGAGATCTCGCCGAAGTAATCGCCGGCCTTCAGCGTGCTGCGGTCGACGTTGTCGACGCGGATCCCGGCAGTTCCCTCGAGGATGATGTAGAAACCCGATCCGCTGACGCCCTGGCGGAGGATTCGCTCGCCCTGGCCGAAGAACGACTCGTCAAAGAGGTGGGCGACCTCTTCGAGCTGTGGCCCGGTCAGGTCAGCGAACAGCGAGAAGGCCGCGATCGCGTTGACGACATCGTCGCGGACCGCCATCAGAGGCCTTCCTGGGCAGGCTCCGTCACGCCCGGCGCGACCTCACGAGCCGGCGCCTTAGCTTGGTCCTGAATTCCGACCGCATTGACGATGGCTCCGGCGATGAGGAGGGCGGCCCCCACCATCATCGCCAGGTGGAACGAGGCGGTCGATGCGTCGCGCACGAGGCTGCCCATTATCGGGATGCCGGAGGGATTGAGAGGGCTCACGAGTTTGCGGAAGGCGGGATCGTTGACATTGATGTCGGTTCGCCGTGCCGCGACGTAGCTGTAGAAGCTTGCCGTGAGGAAGACGAAGATCAAGGCGCCGGCGAGCTGCGGGCCGACCCGCGAGATCGCGTTGTTGATGGCGGACCCGAGCCCCGCGTTGTGCGCCGGTACCGACCGCATCAACGCGGTCGTCAGGGGGGCCACCAGCATGCACAATCCCAGGCCGAAGATGATTCCGGCGGGAAGGAGATCGATGACATACGAGAGCGGCGGTAGGAATGTGCCAGGGTTCTGCGGTTCGAGGTGCCAGGGTGTGCTGGTCCCGGGCATGCGCGCGTACCAGAGAACCCCGAGCGCCATGATCGCCGGGCCGACGGCCATGAACAGCCGCGACCCGATTCGGCCGGCGAGTGCTCCGAAACGAGGCGAGAGAAAGACCAGAAAGAGCGTGCCGGGGATGCCGGCCAGCCCGGCCGCGGCCGCGGTATAGCCGATCGTTCCCTGCATGAAAAGCGTCAGGTAATAGAAGGTGACGTAAAGCGCGCCGTAGATCACGAGCGTCGAGATGTTCGTCACCGTGAAGTTGCGCGAGCGAAAGAGCGAGAGGGGTATCAGTGGATGCGGCGCCCGCGCCATGTAGAAGGGGAGAGCGATCGTACAGAGCACTCCGACGGCCAGCGCGATGTAGCCCAGTGGATCCCGCCAATCGCGCTGCTGGCCGTAGATGGTTCCGAAGGCGAGCCCTCCAACCGCCAGGGCGACGATCGCGGACCCCAGCCAGTCGAAATGCGCCGTGGAGGTTTGATCACGGCTTTCCGGCACGTGTACGTAGGTCGCCCAGAGCGCAACCAGGATGAGCGGCACGTTGATCAGGAAGGCGGCGCGCCACGAGATGGTGTCCACCAGCAGACCGCCGACGAACGGACCGAGAATAGTGGTTGCGCCGGAGGCACCGGCCCACAGACCGAAGGCCCGGCCCTGCGCCTCGCCCTCGAAGTTGGCCGTGAGGAGCGCGAGCGACCCGGGGACCAGGACGGCCCCAGCGATCCCCTGGAGAACCCGAAAGAGCACGAGGAGCTCGATGTTGGGGGCAAGACCGCAGAGAACCGACGTGACGCCGAACCCGACCAGGCCGTAGAGGAACATGCGCTTGCGGCCGAAGTAGTCGCTGAGCGCACCGGCCAGGATCAGCAGCGCGCTGAGCGTCAGCAGGTAGGCGTTATAGACGTAGGACTGGCCCTCCAGGATGCCGAACCAGAGTCGAGGCAGGTCCCGGCCGATTCGGGGGAGGGCGACGTTGACCACGGTGGAGTCGAGGAACACGATGCCGGACCCGAGCACGGCGGCAACGAGGATCCAGCGGCGCCGATCACCCATCCCTCTCTCCTTGGTCTGCGGTCTTGGCCGATTGTAGAACCGATAACGCGGCGCCCGCAGGCCCAGCTTCGCGGATCAGGGCCTGACGGCCGCGGCTTCTTTGGCGCCGACCGCGATCCTGTCCAGTCGAACGTGTCCCCAGCCCTGGCTGAGATGCGGCTCGACCCTCAGAATGCCGTTTACGACATCGAGGCCAAGGGCGGTACGAAGCGCCAGCAGTGGCGCACCGGCGGCCCACGCCTGCGGACGAGAGGCCGTCGGATATTCGACGGGCGCTCCGGTCTCTTCGCGGGAAAAGCCGGCAAAGACCTCCGGCAGCCGGTAATCGAACGCGCCGGCGGCCTGGATCAACATCAGGGCGAGGTGCGACGCCTGTTCGCGATGGCCGTAGCGGCGCATGCCCTCGGCGACGAAGGCGGTGTCGTGCGGCCAAACCGTGCCGTCGTGGTATTCGATCGGGTTGTAGCCGGCGTCGTTTGCAGACATCGTGCGGGTGCCCCAGCCGGTAAACATCTCCGGCGACATCAGGCGCTGCGCCATCGTGGCCGCGCGGTCTTCCGGCACGATCCCCGACCAGAGCAGGTGCCCGACGTTGGACGTCATGGCGTCTACCTGTCTCTTTTCGCCGTCGAGCGCGAGCGCGTACTGGCCACGGGCTTCGATCCAGTAATCGCGGTTGAAGCGCTGGCGCAGGGTCGCCGCATCCCGGTCCAGCCGGGCGGCCAGTTGAGGATCGTCCCAGACCTCACGTGCCAGCCGAGCCATGCGCACGCGCGCGTCGTACGCGTAGCCCTGAATTTCACACGTGGCGATGGGCCCCTTTGCCACGGTGCCATCTTTGAAGAGGATCGAATTCCACGAGTCCTTCCAGCACTGGTTGGCGAGGCCCTCTTTTGAGCGGGTCTGATATTCGAGGTAGCCATCCCCATCGCGATCGCCGTAGCGCTCCATCCAATCCAGGGCTTTCATCGCCGCCGGTTGCAGGCTTCGAACGAAGTCGCGGTCGCCAGCCCAGCGCTCGTATTCGTCCAGAAGGATCAGGAAGAGCGGCGTGGCGTCGTGGGTCCCGAAGTAGGGACTGTGCGGCCGCTCGCCGAGCATGGTGAGCTCGCCGAGTCGCAGCTCATGCAGGATCTTCCCGGGCTCGGCATCGCGAAAGTCGTCGCGCTCCTTCGCTTGCCATGCGGTCAGCGCCTCAAGGGTGGTCCGCGCAAGGTGTGGCTGGAACGGGAGTGCCTGGTATGCCGTGATCAGGCTGTCGCGTCCGAACAGAGCCATGAACCAGGGCAGGCCGGCGGCCGGTAGGGAATAAGACAGCGTCTTCAGGGGACGAAACCGCAATGCGGCCAGGTCGATCAGGCTCTGGCGATAGGTATGGCGCAGGATGTCGTTGTCGGTTTCGAGGGTTGGTGCTTGCGCCATCCATTGCTCGAAGCTTGTGGGCATGTCCGGCTTGGGATCGCCGAACCTGCGGTCGCCGTGCTCGAGCCGGTTGAACGCTCCGTCGACGACGGGAACGACATCGATACAGGTTTGCCACGACCCGCGCGGCTCCAGTTGCAGCTCAAAGCCTGCTCGCTCGAGTCCGACGGAAAAGTGCTCGCTGAATTCGATCAGCGTGTCACGCCGGTACGAATCCCGCGTATAGGTCAACGTCACCTTGCTGGGGCCGAGGTCAGAGCGCAACTGTCCTCGCTTCGGCCTCCGGTCCTTGACCTCGAAGAGGTCCGCGAAATCGCTGCCGTACTCCATCTCGATCATCACCGTCTGCGGGCGGTCACTGTGGTTCTGCACAGTCAGGTCCTCGTGGACGCCGCGCGCCACGAAGCGGTCGCGCCGGATCGAAATCGGCGGATTCTCGCCGACGCTGACGCTCGCCAGGGTGGCAAAGACCGAGGCCGAGTAGTAGTCGACCGTTCGACTGGTCAGCACATGTACCGGGTGGCCGTTGACGAGCAGCCGCCAGGTGGAGAGCTGTCGCATGTCGGCGTGAAAGAAGCCGTTGGCATCCCCACCGGGCTCCACGTCGCCTGCCGCATCGGAGACAAAGAAGGTGTTGCCATCGAGCACCGTCAGGTTGCCGGCCACCGACCTAGAGTACTCACATGGCCAGAATCAACGTTCGAGAACTCCAGACTCCGATCCGCGAGCGCTACAAGAACGACCCACAAGCGGCCCAGATTCGACTCAAGGTGCGAAGCACCCAGGCTGATCTGACCGATCCCCTGCATTGCGCGGCGCAACCGCTATCGACGCCGGACATCAACTGGCGGTCGGGCGCCCATCCCGCCGTCGGTGGCACGGGTGACGTTCCATGCTCGGGCGATCTGCTGATCGGCGCGCTCGCCGCCTGCCAGGAGACGACGATTCGGATGGTGGCCGCGAACATGGGGATCGAGCTCGCCGGACTCGAAGTCGAGATCGAAGCCGACTGGGACGCGCGGGGAACCCTGGCCATGGGCGACTACCCGATCGGACTGACGGCGATCCGCTGCACGACCCGCGTGACCGTGCCCCAGGATGTCAAGGGCGAGCGGGCGGATCGATTGTTGCGCAGCGCGGAGAAGTATTGCGTCGTTCTCAACACCCTCCGGAACGGCGTCCCGGTGACGTCAGACTTTTCGCTTCGTCAGCTAGAAGTGTGAGCGCAGCTCGCCGAACCCCCGCAAGATAAGGAGGCGTCCGTCGGCCGGCGCGACCTCCTCCTTTTCGAGCCGCCAGGTGTGCTCGTGGGGAATGAAGACGGCGTTGATCCCAGCCTGCAGCGCCGGGTTGATGTCGGAGCGGGGTGAGTTGCCGATCATCCAGGTGCGCGTGGGATCGAGCTTCCGCTCTTCGACGATGGCCCGGTAGGTATCGACGGCTTTCTCGCTGACCACAGCAGTCGCCGTAAAGCGTGCCTCCAGTCCGGATCGCTCGATCTTCAGGCGCTGCTCCTCGGGATGACCCTTGGTCACCAGCATCAGGTCGTGGCGAGCGGCGAGATAGGCGACCGTATCCGCCACGTCTGGAATGAGCGTGACCGGCTGGCTCGCGATCCGCCGTCCCAGTTGCAGCACGTGCTCGATGTCCGGCGGCTGCAGGTCTTTTTCGGCGAGCCGTTCGTAGGTCTGCTGCAGGTTTTTCGTGAAGCTCGCCGAACCGTAGCCATGCACCGGGACGTTCATACGCTCGATCTCGTCCAGAGCGGCGCGAACCTGCGCCCGTGTCATCGTCGAGTGATCGAGGAAATCGATGAATTCCTCGATCGCCTGCTCGAAATAGACGTTGTTCTCCCAGAGGGTGTCGTCGCCATCGATCAGAAGGAACTGGCGGCTGGTTGCTGGTGCCATCGCCCCAAGGCTACCGCGGCTGGAACCAGCCGACCGGCTGGGTGGTATGAAGGGTTAGCAATCGATCGGTGGAGGGCCGGCCACTGGACGACATAGCGCTCGTCGAACGAGCCAGGAACGGCGATGTCAACGCATATGAAGCACTCGTCCAGCACTACCAGGAGCTGGCGTTTCGGGTCGCCTACCAGGTCACCGGTAACGCTGCGGACGCGGAAGACGCGGCCCAGGAGGCATTCGTGAACGCCTACTACGCGCTCGGCCGTTTTCGCCCGGGCGCGCCCTTCAGGCCGTGGCTGTGCCGGATCGTCGTCAACGAAGCGCGTAATCGCCGGACGTCCGCCCAGCGGCGGACCGTCCTGGCCGAGCGCGCCTTGGTCGCCCAATCCTCGGGGGACTCGGCCCAGTCCCCCGAGGCCGCGGCCGAGGCGGATGCGTTTCGTTCCACCCTCGTGGCGACACTGCGGACGCTGCGCCAGGACGACCGTCTCATCCTTGCGTACCGCCTTTTCTTCGATCTGTCCGAGGCCGAGATGGCGCAGGCGCTCAGCGTTCCGCGGGGCACGGTGAAGTCGCGCCTGTCGCGCGCCCTGGCGCGTTTGCGCGAGGCCTTGCCGGCCGACATCCGCATGCCGTCGCCGGCGGGAGAGCACGATGGCTGATCTCCAGCGCATCACCGACGTCGAGCTGGAACGGGCGCTGCGCGACCTCGGGCCGCGCTATCCGTACCCACCAACGCCGAACCTGGCGAGCAAGGTGCGCCTTCGCATTACGGCGCAGCCGGTGGCTCGGCCGCGCCGATTCGAGCTCTGGCGCGATCCGCGGCGACTCGCCCTGGTCGCGGCGGTGCTTCTTGTCCTCCTGGGTGCGGCCGCCGTCGCCAACCCCGCGACACGCGACGCCATCGCGCACTTCTTCCATGTCCGGGGCGTGATCGTCAATCGGCAAGCGTCACCACTGCCCTCGTTCTCGCCGGTGACACCTCTGGATCTCGGCCGTCGCACCACGCTGGCGGATGCTCAATCGAGCGTGAAGTTCAACATCGCCGTACCCGCCGAGCTCGGCGCGCCGGACGCCGTCTACGTCGTGAGCGATATTCCCGGTGGCGAGGTCGCGCTCGCCTATACGCCGCGGCCGAGTATTCCACTGGTCACGCAAACCGGATTGGGCGTCCTCGTCACCGAGTTCCGAGGTGACCTCAACCCGGTCTTCCTCATGAAGGGCCTGGGCGAGGGGACGACCGCCGAGGAAGTCTCTGTCAATGGCGACCCGGGCTGGTGGATTTCGGGCCAGCCTCACATGATCTACGTCGAGGTTGGGGGCCAGGGTCAGTCGGTACCCTTGCGCCTGGCGGCCAACACTCTGATTTGGGAACACGCCGGCGTCACGTACAGGATCGAATCGGGTCTCTCGAAGGCCGACGCCTTCCGCATCACCGCCGGGCTCCCCTAAAAGGCGCCGGGCCGGCGGCGAATGGTCTCCGGGTCCCACTGCCGCCGGCGCCGGACGCGCGGATGCCATTGTTGGCGCCCGTCGTGACAGCTGTGTGTCGCACTCAGGCCACCTCGCAAATGGGTTCACAGCTGATTCACAAGTCTCGGGCAGGATGACGTCGTGGGATTCACCACGAAACCGCCGCCCTTTCCACACCGGGGGCGGCTCATCAAACCGCCGCCCTTTCCACACCGGGGGCGGCTCATCAAGGAGAACGAAATGAGCGATTCAACGACGAAAAATAGAAGCCGGAAATTGATGATGCTGGGCGGGCTTGGCCTCGGCCTCGCAATGCTCGGACGCAAGCGCCGCTGGCGCCGCTATGGGATGAGCCAGATGATGGGCGGCGGCTATGGCGGGCCCTGGGGCCGATTCGGCGGCTACGGCCACGGCGGTCCTGGTGGACCGGGGCAGACGTTTACACTGCCACCCTTCATCGAGGCAACCCTGAAGGCCTGGCACGACCGGGCGCATGGAACCGTGCCCGCACAAGGCACCGCGACGGATCAACCAGGAACCGCGCAGGTCTGACCTTCCCTCCCTCCCGAGTGAGGCGGAGTCCCCACTCCGCCTCAACTTTTTGCATAGGATGGCGCTGGTGAAGACGATCCTCGTGGTGGACGACGAGCCGCAGATCGTCACGCTGGTCCGCGACTATCTCGAACATGGGGGCTTCAAGGTGTTCACCGCGTCCGATGGCCCCTCGGCGCTGCGGACCGCGTCCACGCAGCACCCTGACCTCGTCGTTCTCGACCTCGGCCTGCCCGGCATCGATGGCATCGATGTGACCCGCTCCCTGCGCCGCAATGGGACCGTGCCCATCATCATGCTGACCGCGCGCACGGATGAGGCCGACAAGCTGGTCGGCCTCGAGCTCGGCGCCGACGACTACGTGACCAAGCCGTTCAGTCCCAAGGAGCTGGTTGCCCGCGTCCGCTCGGTGCTCCGTCGCACCGAAGCCGCCAAGGCGCCGGGCGATGTGATTCGCGTGGGCGACGTCGAGCTCATCGTGCCGAGCATGGAGCTGACGATCGCCGGTCGGCGAATCGAACTGACACCAACGGAATTCCAGCTGCTGGCGACGATGGCTCGGCAGCCGGGGCGGGTGTTCAGCCGGGCTCAGTTGCTGAACGCCGTCCACGGCGACGCGCTGGAAGCCTTTGAGCGCGCCATCGACGCCCACATCAAGAACCTGCGCCGAAAGATCGAGCCGGACCCGCACAACCCGCAGTACCTGCTGACCGTCTTCGGCGTCGGCTATCGCTTCACGGATGCGCGGCGATGAGCCCGTCCGATTGGCGGGGCGGGGGCTGGGGCCCGCCCGGAAGGCGGGGCCGCGGTCGCCCGCCGTGGTGGCCCGAGGGACAACCCTGGCCACCGGCCGGCGGACCACCGTGGCGCCGGATGGGACGCCGATTCCTCTGGCGTGTTGTCGGGTTCATCGCCGCTGCTTTTCTGCTCATCGCGGTGATGCTCACGATCGGCGTCGTACTGGCCGGCACCGCTGCCGGTGTGATCGAGGCGCCACACGCGGTCCGGCTTCTCGCGATTGCGGCGCTGGTCGTGCTGGTGGTGGTCATCCTCCGCGGTGGCCGACGTTTTCAGCGGATGGCGGTCAACCTGGGTGAGATCGTCGACGCCGCCGGACGGATCGAGGCCGGCGAGTACGGCGTGCAGGTCGCGGAGCGCGGACCCCGAGAGCTGCAGACGCTGGCTCGCGCTTTCAACGCGATGAGCACGCGCCTCGCGGCCGCCGACCGGAACCGGCGCGCCTTTGTCGCCGACCTGACCCACGAGCTGCGCACGCCGCTCGCCATCATCCGGGGGCAGGCCGAAGGCATCGGCGACGGGGTCTATCCCGGTGACCAGGCCCATGTGACGCCGATCCTCGATGCGACCGCATCACTGGACTCGCTGGTCGATGCCCTGGCCACCATGACGCTGGCGGATGTCGGAAGCCTCACGCTCAAGCGTGAAGCGGTGGAGGTGCCGGTCCTGGTGACCAGCAGCCTGGCGGCGTTTCAGAGCGCCGCGGACGCCGCCGGGGTTGCGCTGGTCGCCGACCTCGAGCCGGATCTGCCGGCGATCGATGCGGATCCGGCGCGGATCCGCGGTGTCCTCGGAAATTTGCTATCCAACGCGATCCGCTACACGCCGTCAGGTGGGACCGTTACCGCCAGCGCCCGGCGATTGAGCGATGCTGTCGCCTTCGCTGTCCGCGACACCGGTCCGGGTATCCCGAGCGAGCTCCGTCCGCGCATCTTCGAGCGTTTCGTCAAAGGCCCGGGCTCGCCCGGATCGGGGCTCGGGCTCGCGATCGCGAAGGACGTGGTCAGTGCTCACGGCGGCACCATCGAGGCGATCAGCGATCCGGGAAATGGGACGGAGATCCGCTTCACGCTGCCGGTCGCACGATAACCTACTCGCGTGACCACGGCCGCGCGCATCGTCGTGCTCCCGGGAGACGGCATCGGGCCCGAGGTAACCTCCGCGGCGCGGCGAGTGCTCGATGCCGCCGCGAGTCGCGGAGGAATCGCGCTCGACTACGTTGACGACGTCGTAGGCGGCGCGGCCGTCGATGCTTACGGCGTGGCGCTCCGGCCGCAAACGCTGCGCCTCTGCAAGACGGCGGACGCGATTCTCTTTGGCGCGGTGGGTGGTCCGAAATGGGACGATGCCGCGCCGGACAGCAAGCTCCGACCCGGCTCGGCGCTGCTCGGACTTCGCAAAGGGCTGGGCCTCTTCGCCAACCTGCGTCCTGTCCGGGTCGATGCCTCCATGGTCGCCACCTCGGCGCTGCGGCCGGAGCGAGTCCGCGACGTCGATCTCCTGGTGGTTCGCGAGTTGACCGGCGGCCTCTATTTCAGCCGGCCCAAGCGGCGCTACACGACGGCGCGCGGTGAGGCCGCGGTCGACACGATGCGCTACAGCACACCGGAGATCGAGCGGGTCGCGGTGCGCGCCTTCGAGCTGGCCCGGCAGCGGCGCAGCAAGCTCTGCTCGGTCGACAAGGCCAACGTGCTCGAGACCTCGCGGTTGTGGCGCGCGGTCGTCAGCCGCGTTGGGCAGCGCTACCCCGACGTCGCCTGCAGCCACATGCTGGTGGACGCCTTCGCGATGGACCTGCTGCGCCGGCCGCAGGCCTACGACGTCGTGCTCACGGAGAACCTCTTCGGCGACATCCTTAGCGACGAGGCATCGATGCTCGCCGGCGCGCTCGGCATGCTTCCGTCCGCCAGCCTGGGCGCCGGCACGGCGGGGCTGTACGAACCAATCCACGGGTCCGCGCCGGACATCGCGGGGAAGGGCGTCGCGAATCCGATCGGCGCGATCTTGAGCGCCGCGCTATTGCTTCGCTGGTCTCTCAACCGCGACGATGCGGCGCAGGCGATCGAGGGCGCTGTCTCGCGAGTGCTCGCGGCAGGATTGCGCACCGCCGACACGGTGCGCGACGGTGAGACGCCGGTGGGGACTGCGGCCATAGCCGACGCGATCGTGAACGCGCTGCCTTAGCCCACGACGCGTCGGAGTGCTGCAAGCGTGGGCTCGATGGCGCGAGGAACGCGCAAGCCGTGAGTCAGCGCCTGCGGGTCCTTGAGTCCGTGACCGGTGAGGACACAGACCACCGGCGCGGCGGCGTCCAGGCTTCTCCCGTTCGCGTGTTTCAGTAGCAGGGCAACGGCGGCAGCGGACGCCGGCTCGACCAGCAGACCTTCCTCGCGTGCCAGGCGTCGGTGGGCCGCCATGATTTCGTCATCGCTGACGGACTCGATCGTGCCGCCCGACTCGTCACGCGCCGCGATGGCCGCGCTCCAAGAGGCGGGGTTGCCGATTCGAATTGCCGTGGCGACCGTCTGCGGCCTTAGGACCGGCCGCCCGCGCACCAGTGGCGCCGCCCCCTGGGCCTGTGCCCCGTGCAGCGTCGGGAGCGAAGCGCCACTTCGGCTGGCGAGCTCGCAGAATCCTCGCCAGTAGGCGGTGATGTTGCCGGCGTTGCCAACGGGAATGAATAGCTTCGCCGGCGCGCGGCCGAGCTGTTCGACGACTTCGAAGGCAGCCGTCTTCTGGCCCTCGATGCGAAACGGGTTGACCGAGTTCACGAGCGCGACGCCCGGCTCATCCGCCAGGCGGCGCACCAGGGTCAGTGCGCGATCGAACGATCCCTTGACGCTGACGATGGTCGCACCGTACGCGAGTGCCTGCGCCAGCTTCCCCGCCGCGACACCGCCGGCGGGGACGACGACGACGGCCCGAAGACCGCAGCGAGCGGCATAGGCCGATGCCGAGGCGCTCGTGTTCCCGGTCGATGCGCAGAGCAGCGTCTGGGCACCTGCCTCGATCGCCCGGGCCGTGGCGAGCGCCATGCCGCGGTCTTTGAACGACCCGCTTGGGTTCAGGCCTTCGTACTTGAAGTAGAGCTGGTCGAGCCCGATCGCCGGACCGATCCTCGACGACCGCACCAGCGGCGTGGACCCCTCGCCAAGGGTGATACGAGGGGTCGCGGGTGTCACCGGAAGATATGCCGCATAGCGTTCGATGATGCCGGCGGTCATGGCGGTGATGGTAGCGTTCCCCAATGCGTGCCCCGTATCGGGTTGCATTGCTCGGCCTCGGCAACGTGGGCGGGGCACTCGCCAGGCGCCTGGTCGAGGACGCCGACCGTATCACGACGGCCGCCGGCCGGCCGATCGCTCTGGAAGGCATCGCCGTGGCGCACCCGGAGGGCCGTCGGGCGCCGGCGCCGTTACTTCCCGCGGCCAAATTGCTGGCGCGGCCGCATCTCGATGCCATCGTCGAGGTGATGGGCGGCCTCGAACCGGCCCACACCTATATATCTATGGCGCTCCGGGCGGGGAGGCAGGTAATCACCGCCAACAAGCAGCTGATCGCCGCGGACGGGCCCGAACTGGCCCGGCTCGGTCCGCTTCGCTTCGAGGCTTCGGTCGCCAGCGCGATCCCGATCGTTGAAACGCTCGCGGAGACGCTCGGCGCGGACCGAATCGGCTCGATCATGGGCATCCTCAACGGCACGACCAACTCGATGCTCGCCGCGATGGGCGGCGGTGCGAGCTACGCCGATGCGCTGGCCGATGCCCAGCGGCGGGGCCTGGCCGAGGCCGACCCCAGCGCCGATGTCGATGCCCACGATCCAGCCGCCAAGCTGGCCATCCTCGCGATGCTGGCCTTTAAAAGGCGCATCGACCCCTCGCAGATCGAGCGCGTGGGGATTCGCAACGTCGAGCCGGCACAGGTCGAAGCCGCCCGCCGCGGCGGATGCGTCATCAAGCTGATCGCGGCCGCGACGGGTGACGATGGCACCATCGCGGCCGACGTCCGCCCGCGACTGGTTCCGGCTGAGGCGCCGATGGCGCGTGTCCACGGCGCGATGAATGCCGTCGCGCTCGATGCCGAATACGCCGGGTCGCTGCTTTTCGAAGGGCCCGGAGCCGGCCCGGACGCCGCCGCCAGCGCGGTGCTCGCCGACCTGATCCGGGCTGCGAACGATGTGCCCCCGTCGGCCGGCTCGCTGCTCGCAACCCTGGCGGATGGGTCGCCGGCGATCGTCGTGCCCCTCGGGCCCGAGAAACCGTATCGTGCTGCGTCATGACGGCGAGGGCCAGGTGACCGTCTCGCTCACGCTCGACCAGGTCAAGGAGCGGGCCCGGCGGGCGCCGATGGTCCCGATCTTCCGCGACATGCTCTCCGACGCGCTCACGCCGGTCACGGCCTACGCGGCGCTGGCGGCCGATGGTCCAGCCTATCTGCTGGAGAGCGTCGAACGCGGGGAACAGCTCGGCCGCTATTCCTTCGTGGCGGCGGATCCCATGGCCATCGTCTCGATCGCCGGCGGTCGCGCCACGGTTCAGGATGCCAGCGGGCGGCGCGACCTCGAGGGAAGCGATCCCCTGCGCGCGCTGGAGGGCTATCTGCAGACATTTGCCGCGGAGCCGGCGGAGGGCCTGCCTGAAGGGTTTTGCGGCGGCGCTGTTGGCTACCTCGGCTACGAAGCCGCCGGCTATCTCGAGCGTCTCCCGCGGCCCGAAGCGGACCCGCTCCAGGTCGCCGACGGCGTGTTTCTCATCAGCGACACGCTCGCGTGTTTCGACCACGTGCGGCACCGGTTGAAGCTCGTGACGCACGTCCGCACGCAGCGGGCACCGATCGAATCGCGCTACTCCGAAGCGATCGCGCGGATCGACGATCTGGCCCGGCGGCTGAACCGTACTGTTCGCCTGCGCGCGCTCGAGCCCGCCGACCGGCCCGCGAATGTCACCCTCGAGGGTCACATGTCCCAGCCGGAGTTCTTCAGGGCCGTCGAGGAAGCGAAGTCGCACATCCTGGCGGGGGACATCTACCAGGTACAGATCGCGCAACGGTTCACCACACCGCTGCAGGCCGACGCGTTCGACGTCTACCGCCTCTTACGGGCGCTCAACCCGTCGCCCTACATGTATTTTCTCAAGCTGCCCGCCACCACCATCCTCGGCACGTCGCCGGAAATCCTCGTGACGGTGCAAGGTCGCAAGGTGCGCTACCGCCCGATCGCGGGCACGCGGCGCCGAGGTCGCGATGCCGCGGCCGACCAGCGCATGGAGGACGAACTCCGCTCGAGCGAAAAAGAACGCGCGGAGCATGTCATGCTCGTCGACCTCGGACGCAATGACCTGGGGCGGGTCAGCGAGACCGGCACCATCAAGGTGACCGAATTGATGACGGTCGAACGCTACTCGCACGTGATGCACCTGGTCTCCAACATCACCGGCCGGTTGCGGGCCGACTGCAGCCCAATGGACGCGTTGCGGGCGACGTTCCCCGCAGGCACCGTGACGGGTGCGCCGAAGATCCGCGCGATGGAGATCATCGCCGAGCTCGAACGCGAGCGGCGCGGCGTCTACGCGGGGGCGATCGGGTATCTGAGCTTCACCGGCGACCTCGACACCTGCATCGCGATCCGAACAATGGTCGTGAAGGATGGCCGCGCCACGGTGCAGGCGGCGGCCGGCATCGTCGCCGATTCCATTCCGGAACAAGAGTTCCTGGAGACTCGCAACAAAGCGTCGGCCTTGCTGCAGGCGCTGGCGGCGGCGGACTGAGGTGGATCGCCCGGACGTCGTGCTGGTGATCGACAACTACGACTCGTTCACCTACAACCTTGTGCAGTACCTCGGTGAGCTCGGTGAGCGGGTCGTCGTCCATCGGAACAACGAGATCACCCTTGGCGAGATCACCGAGCTGCAGCCGGTTGCGGTCGTGCTGTCACCCGGGCCCGGAACACCGGGCGACGCCGGCATCTGTAAGGACTTACTCCTGGAACTCGGCCCCACGCTGCCGACGCTCGGCGTGTGCCTGGGCCACCAGTGCCTCGGCGAGGCCTACGGTGGCCGGGTGCAGCGGGCGGCGCAGGTGATGCATGGCAAGGTCTCGCGCATCCTTCACCGCGAGCAATCCGTCTTTCGTGGGCTTCCAAGCCCGTTTACGGCAACCCGCTATCACTCACTCGTCGTGGAGCGCAACGATCTGCCGGCCGACCTCGAGGTCACCGCGTGGACGGAGGACGGCACGGTAATGGGATTGCGCCACCGGCAGCATCCGCTGGCCGGCGTGCAATTCCACCCGGAGTCGATCCTGACCGAGCACGGCCACGAATTGCTCGCGAGTTTTCTGCAGGATGCGCGTGCCTGGCGGAATACGCACGCCACTGTGGGTGGTCCGATCGCGGAATAGGCGCGGCGATCGACGTGTTGAGTAGGGGTGTGCGACCTATTCAAAGATACCGTCACACTTTTGTAGCCAGCATCCGATGCTTTCGAAATAGCGAGGCAGTATGCTTTCGCACGTGAAGTTAGCATCGAATCGCGAGCGACCGCGCATCGCCATCATTGCCCATGACGGCAAGAAGGCTGACCTGGTCGCGTTTGCCACATTCAATCGCAGCCGCTTGCAGGAGTACGACATCGTCGCCACCGGCGCAACCGGGGACCTGCTTCGCGACAAGGTCGGGCTCGACGTCGAGCGTGTGACCGCCGGGCCGCATGGCGGCGACGTCCAGATTGCCAGCCGCGTGGTCGAGGGCGACATCGATGCCGTCCTCTTCATGGTCGATCCGCTGGACAAGCATCCGCACGATCCCGATATTCAGACCCTGCTACGAATCTGCAATGTCTGCAACATCCCGCTGGCGACGAACATCGCCACCGCGGATGTGCTGATCAGTTCGCCGATGCTCCAGGAGTTCCGAGCCGCCGCGAGCTGAGCGCCTCTTCCCTAACGCTCCCGCTTGACCTTGCTGAGGGTCGAGGCATCGGCGCATCATGTGGCGGCTGTCGTCAACCGTGGTTGAAGGAGGGCCGGAGCATGGCGGATCTGAAAGAAAAGACGCGCAACGCGATCGAGCTGTTCAACCAGCATCGGGTCGGCGAGTGGCTGAAGGACTTCACCGAGGATGCGGAATTCGTGAACCCACTGGCCGGCCGGCTCAAGGGACGCGACGCGATCAGCGCCCATTTCACGCAGCTGTATGAGACCTATCCGGACATCAAGGTGACGGCCCAGCGGATCCTCAACGATGGAAATGTCATCGTCGTGGAGTACACGGTCACCGGAACGAACACCGGCCCTCTCCCATTGCCGACGGGAGAGGTGCTGCCGGCGACCAACAAGAAGATCGAAGTGGCGGCTGTCGACGTCGCGACTAACGATGCCAACGCCAGGATCACGTCGATCCACCAGTATTTCGACGCGGCCGGTGCCCTGCAGCAGCTGGGCTTGATGCCCGCGCCGGCGGCCGCCCGCGCCTGACCGGATAGCAGACTGGGCCCGACTTCGCGGGCCCAGTCTTCTTGGTCAAACCTGATAGACGCCGTTAAGGAACCGTCGGCCGCTGGCCCGCGTTTTCCTGGGCTTCGCGCGCGGCGCTCTCGCCCTGCTCATGGGTGGCGTTCTCGTTCGGGGTGAACGTTCCGGATCCGCCGCCCGGTCGCTGGCCGGAGTTCTCCTGGGCCTCGACGGTGGCGCTTTCACCGGCCTCGTGGGTCGCGTCCTCGTTCGACTTGAAGGTCCCGGCGGCCGCGCTCGGAGCCGCAGTCGCCGCGATCTGCTGCGCCGAATTGCCCGTGGTCGCCGCCGCGGCGCTGAGCGGACCGGCCAGCGTGGCCCCGATCACACCTCCCGCGATGAGCGATCCGGCGACGCCGACAATCGTAATAACGCGTTGCGTTGGAGTGATGCTTCTCACCTCCTTCTCATCTGAAATTGAGGGCATGGACAATGCACGTCTCCACGCTCCGCTCAGTCTGCCCCGGCGAACCTTTCAGAAGGATTACAGCTCTGGCTGGCGGGCGCCCCGGGTGGCGGCCTTGAGCGTGGCAACCTTCCCCTTAATCCCGTGCGAGCCTGCCGCCCGGCTCATCGCGCTGCCGACCTTCGCCAGGTTCCGGTCCGCGATCGCGACCACGCTGCCTCCCGCTCCGCTGAGCGCGGCCCCCAGGGCTCCAGCCTGCTCGGCCGCCGCGATGGTGTCGTCGAGATAGGGATAGGCGCGGGTGCGACCCGGCTGGTGCAGGCGGTCGTCCATCGCGCTCGCGACCAGGGAGCGATCTCTTCGGGAACAGGCGAGCACCCACTCGGCGACCCGGCCGAGGTTGAAGACGGCGTCCTCGCGCGCCGGGCGGTGTGGCACCAGGCGGCGGGCTTCATGGGTGGGGGAGACCTCGTTCGGTACGAAGACTACGGCCCGCCACCGTGACGGCCAATCGAGACGGTGGACGCGCACCCCGCCGTTTTCGATGACGGCGATGCAGAAACCGCCGTAGAGGGCGGCCGCCAGGTTGTCACCGTGGCCTTCGAGCGGCACCGCCAGCTCGAGGATGCGCTGCGCCGGCATTCGTAGCCCGCGCAGCCTCGCCCCCAGCGTGATCCCGGCGATGATGGCGGCGGCGCTGCTCCCCAGGCCCCGGCCGATCGGAATGTCGTTTTGCACGCGAAGCTCGAGGCCGTCCAACGGGCGGCTCCATCCGGCGAACGGTTCCTGGGCCGCGCGGGCGATCAGGTTCTTGCGATTCAGCGGCACCTCCGCGGCGCCTTGGCCCTCCCAGCCGATCGTGGTCTTCGCCGACTCGCGCGCCTCCACCGTGAGGTGCAGGTCGAGGGCCAGCGCGAGAACATCGAAGCCCGGTCCGAGGTTGGCCGACGAGGCCGGCACCCGCACCGCGGCGCCTTTCGCCACGGCTAGTGTCGCGTCTCGGGGCGACGTAGCCGGTTCGCCGGCCAGGCGGCTGAGGCCGAGGAGACGACGAGCACCGGAGCGAGCGTACCGTGGTACGCGAGCGAGGCGCGCAGGAGTCGACGATGGCATTCAGCCGATCTGGGCGGATGAAACGGCGCGTTGTCTCCGGGACGCGACACTATAGCTTGAACGCCTCGTGCAGGGCCGCGACCGCGTCCTTCACCCGCTTCGCGTCGATGATGCAGGTGATACGCACTTCCGAGGTCGAGATCATCTCGATGTTGATCCTATGGTCGGACAGGGTCCGGAACATGGTCGCCGCCACCCCCGGTTGTCCGCGGATGCCGCTGCCGATGACCGAAACCTTGGCGAGGCCGTTCTGCGCGAGCACGGTGCGGGCGCCGACCTCGCGGGCCACGCCCTGGACGATGCGCTCCGCCTGCCGTCCGTCCGCGGACGACACCGTGAACGACATGTCGGTCACCCCTTCGTGGCTCGCGGTCTGCACGATGACATCGGCGGCGATGTCCGCTTCGGCCAGCGGGGCAAAGATAGCGGCCGCGATGCCCGGGCGATCGGGCACGCCAACGACCGAGAGCCGGGCGACGTGCTCCTCGTGCGCGATGCCCCGCACCCGATTTCGGTCTTCCATGATCGCCTCCTCCGAACAAATGATGGTACCCGCCCCGGCGTGGAAGCTCGACCGGACGTGCAGCTCCATGCCGTAGGCCTCAGCGATCTCGACCGCCCGTGGGTGCATCACGCGGGCGCCGGAGCTGGCCAGCTCGAGCATCTCCGGGTAGGCGATGTGCCGGAGCAATCGCGCATTCGGCACGAATCGCGGATCGGCCGTGTAGATGCCACGCACGTCGGTCAAGATCTCGCACGCCTGGGCCTTGAGCGCGGCGGCGAGCGCGACCGCGGTCGTGTCCGAGCCACCTCGTCCGAGAGTCGTGACTTCCATCTCGTCGCCCATGCCCTGGAAGCCGGCCACCACCACCACCCGCCCGGCGGCGAGCTCGCGCTCGATCCGGCCGGGCGTCAGGCCGACGATGCGCGCCTTCGCGTGGCGACGGTCGGTCTGGATGCCCGCTTGAAACCCGAGCAGCGAGACCGCCGGGACACCCAGCTCGGTCAGGGCCATCGACATCAGCGGCGCGGAGACCCCTTCGCCCGTCGACAGCAGCAGGTCGAGCTCGCGCGCGGCCGGCTCTTTCGCGACGCGCGACGCGAGCGTGAGCAGACGGTCGGTCGAGTCGCCCATGGCGCTCACCACGACGACGACGTCGTAGCCGGCCTGCTGGCTGGCGGCCACGCGTTTGGCTGCCCGCTTGATCCGTTCCGGCGTCCCGAGTGAGGAGCCGCCGAACTTCTGAACGAGCACCGGCCGCGACGAACGTCTCAAACGCTCGCCTGGCACTAAAGCGCCGCTCGCGTGGGGCGACGCCCCCGACTCAGGAACCGCGGCCAATATAGCCCTCCCGCGTCAGCCATTCCGCCAGGAGGACGGCGCCCTTTCCCGCACCGAGCTTGGTGTTATGCGAGAGAACGACGTACTTCACGCCCTTGAGCGCCGGCTCGTCGCGCACACGGCCAACGGTGACGGTCATGCCGTCGCCGGCATTGCGGTCACGGCGCGGTTGCGGCCGAAACGGATCGGAGTTGACCAGCAGCAGTCGATCGGGCGCCGAGGGGAGACCCTTGAGACCGTCGACGCCGAACCGCTCCATCGCCGCGGTTGCCGTTGCGGCATCGACGGGGCGTTCGGTGCCGACGAAGACGGCTTCCAGGTGTCCGTCCGTGACGTTGACCCGCGTGCAGGTACAGGAAACCGCGAATGGCGCCGGCTCGCCCCAGTGACCCAGGATCTTCTTCGTCTCGCGTTCGACCTTCTCTTCTTCGCCCGGGATGAAGGGGATGACGTTGTCGACCACGTCGAGCGCCAGCACTCCGCCCTGGCGGCCCGCACCCGAGACCGCCTGGAGCGAGGTCATCATCACGGTGCGCACGCCGAAGGCATCGTGGAGCGGCTTCAGCGAAACCGCCAGTCCAGTTGTCGTGCAGTTGGGGATGGGCGCGATGAAGCCGCGCCAGCCGCGCTTGCGGCGCTGGTCGTGGATGGCCTCGGCATGCGCGTCGTTGATCCCCGGGATCAGGATGGGGACGTCCGGCTCATAGCGAAACGCCGACGCCGTACTGATGACCGGCACCTGCTCGGCAAAGCGAGGCTCCCAGACTTCCGCCACCTCTTTCGATACAGCGCTGAAGACCAGGTCGAGAGGCTGTGCGAGGAGTTGCTCATCGTTTAGGCACAGGAGCGAGAGCACCGAGGGGTCGGCACGGCCCTCGGCGAACCAGCGGCTGGCACCGCTCGGCTCGCGGAGGGCATCGCCGAAGGATTTTCCGGCGGAACTCTCGGAGGCGCCGACCGCGGCGACAGTGAACCAGGGGTGCCGCTCGAGAGCAGCGAGCACCTGCTGGCCGGCGAGGCCGGTGGCTCCCAGTACGCCTACACGCATACGCCCCCACCCTGACCCTCCCCCGCAAGCGGGGGAGGGAAATTCAGGCTGTTCATGCGAACACGGCGGGCGCTTTCTCCGCTTCGGCGAGCACCTGCTCGAATTCCGCGGCGCGCGGCTTCGCCAGGTGCAAGCGGTGTCCATCACGCACCTCGAAGAGCTCGGTCGTCTTGAGGCCGCTGCCGGTGATGCAGATCACGACCGTTTCCTCGCGCCGAACGCGCCCAGTTGCGACCAGTTCCTTGAGACCGGCCACGACGACGCCGCCGGCCGGCTCGCTCAGGATCCCCTCCGTCTCGGCCAGCAGCGCCATGCCTTCCTGCACGGCGTGCTCACGGCAGGCGGTGCCCCACCCGCCCGAGGCGCGCACCGCGCGTGCGGCGTAGCGGCCGTCGGCGGGGTTGCCGATCGCCAGCGACTTCGCGATGCTGTTCGGCCGCACCGGCGTCACCTGGTCGCGGCCCTGCTGGATCGCGGTGCTGACCGGCGCGCAGCCTTCCGCCTGCGCGGCGTGGATGCGGGTCGAGGCCCGCTCGAGGAGGCCGACGCCGACCAGTTCCTGGAAGGCCTTGGCCGTCTTGGCCAGGAGCGACCCAGCAGCGACGGGCACGACCAGGTGGTCGGGTGCGCGCCAACCGAGCTGCTCCACGACCTCGAACGCCAGTGTCTTGCTGCCTTCGGAATAGAAGGGGCGGAGGTTGACGTTGACGATCGCCCAGCCGTACAGATCAGCGAGCTCAACGCACAGCCGGTTGACGTCGTCGTAGGTGCCATTGACCTCGACGACGGTGGCGCCGTACGCGCTGGCAGCTCCAACTTTCCCCGGCTCGAGGTCGGCGGGGATGAAAACCAGGGCGCGCATTCCGGCGCGCGCGGCGTAGGCGGCCACCGAACCGGCCAGGTTTCCGGTGGACGAGCAGGAGAGCGTGTCGAAGCCGTATGAGCGCGCGAAGTTGGTCGCGACCGCGACATTACGGTCCTTGAACGACCCCGTCGGGTTGAGGGTGTCGTTCTTCAGATAGAGGTTGTCGAGGCCCAGCACCTTCCCGAGGTTGCGCGCCTTCACCAGGGGCGTGAAGCCCGTCCCCAGGTCGATTGGCTCGCCATTCGGGGCCGGCAGCAGCTCGCGATAGCGCCAGATCGTGTTGGGGCCCCTTGCAATCGACTCGCGGCTGACCCGCTCCCTGATGGTGGCGAGGTCGTAGGCGACCTCGAGCGGCCCGAAACAGTGCTCGCAGACGTAGGCGGGTTCGAACTCCCGCAATCGTCCGCACTCCCGACATCGCAACTGCTTCACCGAATTCCTCCTCGACGCTTGGTCACTGGAAACAAAAAAAGCCCCTGCGGAGAGGGGCCGGTCTTGCTGTCCGTGACTGCATCATCTTTCAGACTCTCGTCTGACGGACTTTCCACCTTGCCGGTAATCCGGTAGGTTGGCAGGCATCTCTGGGCCGGTCCCTCCGCCACTCTTGATAATCGTCGGTATTCAGTTGTCGGAAAATCCTAACAGTCCCTGCCTCCGCCTTGCAACTTGACTAGGTAATTCGGGGCATCCCCCCATAAACCGGGGTGCACCATTGCCGGTAGCGCGGGTCCGCCCCGCGCACGGCGCGGAAGTACGCCTCCTGGAGTCCCAGCGTAAGCGTGCCGGGCCGGCCGGTACCGACCGGGCGACCGTCAACCTCGACGATGGGCGCCACCTGGACGCCGGTGCCGCAGAGGAACGCCTCGTCCGCCTGGTAGACCTCGGTGCGGTCGATGCTCCGCTCGACGACGTCCAGCTCGAAGTCGAGAGCCAGCCGCATCACGGCGGCGCGGGTGATGCCGACCAGGATGTCGTCGGTGACGGGCGGCGTGACCAGGGATCGGCCCTGGATCATGAAGAAATTGGCCGCGCTGCCTTCGGCGATGTGGCCGTCCTCGGTGAGCATCAGGCAATCGTCGTAGCCGGCGGCGTTGGCGTCCTCGGTGGCCAGCGCCGTGTTGATGTAGGCGCCGGTGATCTTGGCACGCGCGGGGATGCTGTTGTCACTGATGCGCCGCCACGAGGAGATCGTGACCCGCAGCCCGTCGATCGGCGAGTACGCCCCCATCGGCATGGCGAAGATGGCGACGGCATCCTCCGACGAGTGCAGATCGACCTTGATCATCGCCGACGACTTGTAGGCGATCGGCCGGACGTACACGTCGGTGCGGTAGCCGTCGCGGCGAACGATCTCGCGCGTCACCTCGCAGAGCCGTTCGACACTCTCCTCGAGCTTGATCTTGAGCAGCGCCGTCGACTTGAGAAACCGCTGGTAATGCTCCGCCAGCTTGAGGAGGTAGATCTCCTGGTGCTCGGGGTTCCAGTAGCCGCGGATCCCCTCGAAGCAGGCTGTGCCGTAGTTCAGCGCGTGGGTCCCGATGCTGACGTTCGCTTCGCCGAAGGGCACGATCGCGCCCTTGAAGTAGGCAAAGCCGCCATAGACCGCCTTGGTGGGCGGAGGTGGCGCCGTGTCCGGTGGGATCAGCGGTTCGACGGCCATCAGGCTACGACCCCCACCCTACCCTCGCCCGCCAGCGGGGGAGGGGAAGACGCGAGGCTGTGAGTGCTCCGCACGATATCCTCCAGGTCCCGATCGAGGATGTCTTTCTTGCGGTCGGCCAGCGCCAGGAACTGGTCCCAGGCCCGCCCGAAATCCGCTTCCGACAGGTGGTATCCCAGCTCGCCGAGGCGGAACTGAAAGGCGTGCCGTCCCGAACGGGGAGAGAGCACGATCCGGCTCTCTCCCATCCCCACCTCTTCGGGCCGCATGATCTCGTAGTTGAGCTTGTCTTTGAGGACGCCGTCCTGGTGAATGCCGGAGGCGTGGGCAAAGGCATTCCCGCCAACGACCGCCTTGTTGGGCTGGACCGGAATGCCCGTGTGTCGCGAAACGAGCGCGCTGACATCCGCCAGGCGCGTGGTGTCGATGCCGGTGAGCAGCCCCAGTGACTTCTCGCGCGTGCGCAGGATCATCACGACCTCTTCGAGGGAGGCGTTACCGGCCCGCTCGCCGATGCCGTTGATGGTGCACTCGACCCGGCGGGCGCCGTTCAAGACGGCGGCGATGCTGTTCGCGGTCGACAGGCCGAGGTCGTTGTGACAGTGCACGCTGATCAAGGCGCGGTCGATGTTGCGAACGTTCTCGCGGATCGACGCAATCAGCGCGCCGAACTCGTTGGGGAGGGTGTAGCCGGTCGTGTCGGGAATGTTGACCACGGTGGCGCCGGCATCGATGACCGCCTCGAGCGTTTCGAAGAGGTACTCGAGGTCGGCGCGGCCGGCATCCTCCGGGGAGTACTCGACGTCGTCGCAGAGCGAGCGCGCGTAGGCGACCGCCTCCACGCCGCGGCGGAGCACGTCGCGCCGGTTGGAGCGAAGCTTCCGCTCGATGTGGATGTCGGAGACGGAGAGCACCATGTGGATCTGCTTGCGCTCGGCATCCTGGACCGCCTGCCACACGGCGTCGATGTCGGGGCGCGCCGCGCGTGCCAGCGCCGTGATCATCGGGCCACGGATCTGTCGGGCGATGCGCTGCACCGCCTCGAAATCGCCTGGAGAGGAGAGGGGGAAGCCGGCCTCGATGACGTCCACGCCGAGGCGAGCCAGCTGCCAGGCGATCATCAGCTTCTGATCCGGCGTCAGCGATGCGCCGGGCGACTGCTCGCCGTCGCGCAGGGTCGTGTCGAAGATGAAAACGCGCTCGTCCGCGGGCTCAGGTACTGGCGGCTCCATCAGTTGCTTGCCTTCTTGTCGGCTTTCAGCCAGGGCATCATGGCGCGCAGCTCCGAGCCGACCTTCTCGATCAGCTCGCCTTTGGCGCGTTGCCGGTAGGCGTTGAAGGCGGGCCGGCCCGCCTGGTTCTCCAGGATCCAGGTGCGGGCGAAGGTGCCGTCCTGGATCTCACGAAGGATCTGGCGCATCTCCTCGCGGACGGCCGGGCTGATCACCCGCGGACCGCTGACGTAATCGCCGAACTCCGCGGTGTCGCTGATGCTGTAGCGCATATAGCTCATCCCTCCCTGGTACATCAGGTCGACGATCAGCTTCATCTCGTGCAGGCACTCG
>Ga0209689_1000300_pt1 | contig 32298 bp, 29 predicted proteins | sample GraSoiAngelo_149_FD_187119 | JGI IMG/M metagenome (GOLD analysis project Ga0209689, IMG submission 187119) | Grasslands soil microbial communities from the Angelo Coastal Reserve, California, USA - 14_1009_09_30cm (SPAdes) (version 2) | ecosystem: Environmental > Terrestrial > Soil > Grasslands ... | reverse complement strand
GCGACGGCACCTTCCAGCCGGCGGTACCCTACGACACTGGTGGGGACTCGCCTGTTTCGCTGGCGGTCGCGGATGTGAACGGGGACGGAAAGCTCGACCTCGCTGTGGCCAATCAAGCGTGCTGTAGCTCTGCGAACGGCGTGGTGGGCGTGCTTGTTGGCAACGGCGACGGCACCTTCAAAACGGTCGTGACTTACAAAGCAGGCGTCGGCGGTTGGGGTACTTCAGTGGGAGTGGCAGACGTAAACGACGACGGCAAGCCCGACTTGGTGGTGACCGACCAGTGTGCTGGAGCCAACTGTTTGAATGATGGTATCGTCGGCATACTCTTGGGCAATGGCAACGGAACCTTCCAGCAGGCAGTGACCTTCAATACCGGTGGTTTTTTGACCAACTCAGTAGCAGTCACGGATGTAAATGGGGACGGCAAGCCAGACCTGCTGGTAGCCAACCAGTGCGCCGACGATGCCGGTACTTGCGCACGTGCTTCTGTGGGCGTGCTGTTGAACAACGGCGGACCCCTCGATACCACTCCGCCCGTCATCGCTCTTTCTTCCACTCCCAAAATTTTGTGGCCGCCGAACGGAAGAATGGTGCCGGTAACCATCTCCGGAACAATCACCGATACCGGTTCCGGGGTGAAAGTAAACAGCGCCACTTATGCTGTCAAAGATGAATATGGCCAGGTGCAGCCCAAAGGAACTCTAATTTTGGGCCCTGGGGGGACTTACTCTGTCACCTTCTTGCTGCAAGCGTCACGTCAAGTGACTGACCGCGACGGGCGTCAGTACACAATTTCGGTTCGTGCCACCGACAACGTTGGCAATGCCGGCTCGAAGGCGGGTGTGGTGACTGTTCCTCTACAACTGTTCTGAATGCCGTCGTGAGACGGATTCTCGGCCCGCGGCCCAAACTGTTTTTTATCGCGAACCGGGAGGGCACGACTCGTGCCGCAGTAACAATCCGGTGCCCCTCCTCTTCGCACTTTTTGAGAAAGGGCAGGGAATTGTTGCGGCTTCGCTTGGCAGGTGAGCTGACACAGATTGCCAGGCTCTCACTTCATCTGCGTCGCCTGCTGCCTCTCCGACGCGCTCATCTGGTTCCATACATTCTGCAGATTTCGCGCCACCCACACATTATTGGGATCCTCTCGCAGCGCCATCGCAAACCAATGATACGAACTCGGCAGATTACGAGGAACGCAGTGCCCGGTAGCATACATTGCGCCCAGCAAAGTGCGGGCCTTGGGATTGGAATCATCTGCCGCCGGGCGCAGCGCGCTCAAGGCCCGCCCACAGTCCTGGCGTACGCCTTTGCCGTAGAGATATTTCTCCGCATTTGCCACCTGACTGTCTTCCACCGCCGAGGCGCGTCGCCGACTGGCATCCTCGGCAACTGAAGTCTCATCCCCTCCCTTGCGGGCTGCTGCGGAAGATTTGTTACTTGATTCTTTCAAGCTGGCTTGTTCCGTAGCGCCGCGGCTATTTGATCCTGTGCTGGATGATTCCTCGTCTGCAGAACCCTTTTTCCCCACTGCTTCGTCAGCGTTAGTCTTGCCTGTCTCCCCAGCTGGTTGTGACTGCGGTTTTGCCCGCGCGTCCTTGGAAGCAGAAGACGAATCCTGCGACGCCGCGTCTGACGTCCCCGCTTTCGCTGCGGTCTCCCCCGGTTTCGGCACCAGCGACCCGTCCTTCACTTCTAAGTCTTCCGACTGCGATGCCTTCTCGTCGGTCGCGTTCTCTTGTAGAGCGGCTTTCGAGCGGTTCAAGCGATCTGCCGGCACTCCCTCTCCACCTTGAGGGCCGGCTGGTTGAGCGGAATGTTGACCAATCATGCTCCGCACACTCGCGATGACCGCAGACACGCCGCCGCGCTCTCGAACCTGCCACCATCCCACTGCACCCACGGCGACGAGCAACAGCAGAGCCACCACGCGCCCCCGACCGGCGCCTGGTTCATCTTCCAACAAATAGCTGCCCTCGGCCGAGGGAGCAGCATCCAGTCCCAGAAACGATGGCCCGCTGATCGATCGCGAAGCTGAGAACTCCGGCACTTTCGACGGCGGCGGCGACTCCGGCCTTTGCGGTTGTGGCGGCGGATAAGCATCAGGTTTTGGCGGCTGTGGATACACATCGGGACGCGCTGGCGGAGGTGCCGGCGACGGCTTCTCCATCGCCGCGCCGCACATGCCACAGAAGTGATAGGCCCGCGGATTATCGTGGCCGCAATGGCTACAAAGCACAATTCCTCCTGAGTGGCTCAATCTTTAGAGGCAACGTGTCGCCCATTGGTTTCCCCAAAGTACGGCTATCGGCAGCCTCAAATAGCATCAGCTATCGTGCGACTGCTGGAAAGGCATCAACCCTTCAGCAGGATACCGGCCATGGCAATAATCCTACTCCTGACGCTTCCCAACATTCTTATGAATCTTGGCGGGTGCACCCAACCTGTGTCTACTATGTAGGGTGCCGCGTACAAGGTTTGCCTAGGCGGGGTTTTCTCCAATACCACTTCTCCAATACCACCTCTTCACAACCTCAGTTACCGTTGATCAGTAAAATGGTGCGCCAAGCGCCGCGACCAATTTCCAAGAATTAGTGTAGAGAGCATCACGATGATGAAGACACTTCTTACAGCTGCGATGTTCTATTCGGTTGTGCCACTGTTCGCAACTTCCTACTACCCGGCCCGTTTGAACGATGCAAGAGCAATTTACCTGACGCCGGATAATTTTCCCGTGAAGGGCGACGGAATCGCGGACGATACCGCTGTCTTACAGCAGGCCATCAATAAGGTTCAAGAGAAAACCAACCAGGGCATTCTGTTCATTCCGGCTGGCCGCTACCGCCTGACCAGGACGATCTATATCTGGCCCGGAATCCGGTTGATCGGGTTCGGGACTACGCGGCCCACATTTGTTCTCGCCGCAGGCACGCCGGGTTTTCAGCAGGGGCCCACTTATATGGTGTTCTTCGCGGGTGCCCGCCCACGTGCAGATAAACCTCCGCCGGATGCGAGCCCCGGTACGTTCTATTCCGCAATCAGCAACCTCGACATTGAAATTCAAGACGGGAATCCGGGCGCTGTGGGCATACGCGCGCACTATGCCCAGCATTGCTTTCTGGCCCACATGGACTTTCACATCGGCTCGGGACTGGCCGGAATTCACGATGGCGGCAACGTCGCTCAGGACGTGCATTTTTATGGTGGCCAGTACGGCATCTGGACCCGCAAGCCCTCGCCTGGATGGCAATTTACGGTGATCGACGCTACCTTTGAAGGGCAGCGCGAAGCGGCGATCAGGGAGCACGAAGCAGGCTTGACCCTGATCCGTCCGCAATTCAAGAATGTCCCTACTGCGATTTCCATCGATCCTGAATACTCCGACGAACTCTGGGTGAAAGATGGACGCATGGAAAACGTTACCGGCCCCGCCGTAATCATTAGCAATGAGAAGAGCGCCCGTACCGAGATCAACATGGAAAACGTCGTCTGCCGGAACGTTCCGGTTTTTGCGGCTTACCGCGAGAGCGGAAAGCACATCGCAGGTCCGGCAGAAATATACCAGGTGAAGACTTTTTCTCATGGACTCCAGTACCAGGACATTGGCGCCGTACCCGCGATTCAGGATGTCTATGACACAGCGCCATTGAGCGCGTTACCAAAACCTGTCAAGTCCGACATCCTGGATCTGCCGCCGATCGACACCTGGGTCAACATCCGCTCTCTTGGAGCTCGTGGTGACGGTACCACCGACGATACCGGCGCGTTTAGAGAAGCCATCGCTCAGCACCGCGCGATTTACTTGCCTTCCGGCCAGTATCGGGTGACGGATACCATCACGCTAAGGCCGGAAACGGTTCTCATCGGCCTGCATCCCAGCGTTACACGGATATTGCTTGCCGACTCAACCCCGGCCTTTCAAGGCGTTGGCAGTCCCAAGCCGCTGCTTGAAACCCCAAAAGACGGGACCAATATCGTGACCGGCATCGGCCTGTACACTAACGGCATCAATCCGCGAGCGGTGGCGGCGAAGTGGATGGCCGGCACGGATTCGATGATGAACGATGTGCGCTTTCTGGGAGGTCACGGCACCATCGATCCGAACGCCACCGCGGAAGAAGCCCCCAAAGTCTGGAAGGAGATTTATAACGACACCCATAGCGCCGATTCCAATCCCAATCGCCGCTGGGACGGACAATATCCCAGCCTATGGATCACCGGCGGCGGCACTTTCGTTGACATCTGGACGCCCAGCACGTTCGCGCAAGCCGGCCTGTACATCTCGAACACTTCAACCCAAGGCCGAATTTACGAGCTGTCGAGCGAGCATCACGTCCGCAACGAGGTAGTTCTGGACCATGTGTCCAACTGGCAAATCTATGCGCTGCAAACGGAAGAGGAGCGGGGCGAGGGCGGCTTCGCTTTGCCGCTCGACATCCGGGATTCCAGCAACATTACCTTAGCGAACCTGCACATGTATCGCGTCGTAAGCAGCTATCAACCCTTCCCGTATGCGATCACAGTTACAAACTCCAGGAACATACGGTTTCGCAACGTGCACTGCTACAGCGACAGCAAAGTGTCCTTCGACACCACAGTCTACGATCAAGCCCACAACACCGAGATCCGGCAGCGCGAATTCGCCTGGTTGACGATTTCCGGTGCTGCGCCTCAAATCGGCCCGAAGGAACCTTCCCCAATTCTTGCCGAGGGCGCGAAGCTGGAGAAAGTCGCGAGTGGCTTCTTCAATATCTCCGGTGGAGCTGTTGACCGGTCCGGAAGTGTTTATTTCGTAGACGCCAAGTGGCAAACCATCTATCGCTGGTCCGCCGCGACTCGCCAACTGTCGAAGGTTCGTGATCATCCGCTGGACCCGGTTCAACTGTTTATTGATAAGGCCGGGGATTTGATTGTGGTCTCGTATGCGGGAATGGGAACGGTGTACAGCTTCAAACCCGACACGCAGGATGACGACATTGCGCTGCTGAAAGCTGTGCCGGCGGCGCCGCGCCCGGGAATGACTCCGGTTCTGCCGGTCGACTACTGGAGAAACGAAAACGATTTCCTCGAAGCGATTCCCGTAAAGCTGCCCTATCAGTTCGTCTCTCCGGATGGAACGACCTTCCTTCCTGCAGCAGAGGACTTCGTAAGCGGGGAACTCTACTATGGTTCGAAGTTGAACAATACACTGCGAGCTTTTGGCCTCGCCCCCGCAGTTGCGGGCCAGCCCTATTACGTTTCCGATGAGAACGGAGAGAAGACCTATGTCGCCAGCATCGGCGCCGACGGAGCAATCTCGAACTTGAAGCTCTTCGCGGAACAGGGCGGAGAAAGTGTGACGGTCGACGCCACGGGCAACGTCTATATTGCTGCCGGACAGGTGTTCGTGTACAACCCATCAGGCGCTTTGATCGATACCATCGACACTCCAGAACGGCCCTCGCAATTGTTGTTTGGGGGTAGCGATGGCAGTACTTTATTCATTCTTGCGCGTAGCTCCTTGTACGCCATCCAAACCCGTTATAAAGGGCGCTGAAAGCTACTAATCTCTTTTCTGAGGAGACCGACATGGCACGCCAAACCTCGCGACGGAATTTTCTCGGACTTTCAGCTCTTGGACTGGCCGCAACGGTTGTTCCCGGCGAATTGGTCCGGCCGGCAGTAGCAGCGAGCGAACTTACAAACGAAACCTCAAATGTCCATCCCGATATTTCTATCTGGGTCACGTCTGGCGACGAACGTTTTGCCGCCGCTCCCAAGGCCACCTGGCGTCCGGCCTCGGGAACGGCTGGGAACGATCACCTCCGGTTGAACCCCAGCGTAAAGTTCCAACAGATATTGGGATTTGGGGGCGCCTTTACCGACGCAGCCTGCTACAGCTTCAATCGGCTCTTGCCTGCCGAGCGAGAGCAACTGTTTCACGAACTGTTCCATCCCTCGGAGATGGGGCTGAGCGTCGGCCGCATCTGCGTCGGATCGAGCGATTACTCGACGAAACTTTACAGCTACGATGACGGTGAAGCCGATCCCGACCTGACGCGATTTTCCATCGCGCACGACCGCGAATTCATTCTTCCTGTGCTGCGCCAGGCGCGCCAGGCGAATCCTGACATGTTCCTCTTTTCATCTCCCTGGAGTCCGCCCGGCTGGATGAAGTTCAATGGCACAATGCTCGGCGGCTCGATGCGCAATCATTACTTCGCGGTTTACGCGAAATACTACTTAAAGTTTCTGCAAGGGTATGCCGCCGAAGGCGTGCCGGTACAAGCCCTAACGACCCAGAACGAAGTAGATACCGATCAGGATGGCAGAATGCCCGCTTGCATCTGGGGACAGGAGTACGAAATTCAATTTGTGCGCGACCATCTCGGTCCGCTGTTGGCAAGCAGCGGGCTCCCGACCAGGATCTGGCTTCTGGACCATAACTACAATTTGTGGGGACGTGTCGTGTGCTCACTCGAGGACGACAAGCTTCGCCAATACGCGCATACGGTCGCGTGGCACGGCTATGCAGGCACGCCCGACATGATGAGCAAGGTCCATGATGTCTATCCGGAAGTAGAGATGCATTGGACCGAAGGCGGCCCCGACTATACCGATCCCGGTTATTTGACGGATTGGTGCAAATGGGGCGGAACTTTCAGCGACGTGCTGAACCATTGGTGCCGCTCCATCACGGCATGGAACCTGGCTCTCGATGAGCATGGCAAGCCGAACATTGGACCGTTTCCCTGCGGCGGCGTGGTAACCATCAATTCGCAGACCAGGGAGATCACGCGTAGCGGACAGTACTGGGCCTTTGCCCACTACTCACGCATGATCCGTCGCGGGGCTCGCCGCTTTGACTCCCAGAGTGCGTCCGCTGACCTGCACCACGTTGCGCTTGAAAATCCAGACGGCCAGCAGGTGCTGGTCGTAACCAACGCGGGAACTGCAAGGACGATCGAACTGCGGCTCGCGAATATGGTGGCGTCGGTGCCATTGAAGGCAAATTCAGTGACCACTTTGGCTTGGAGGTAGTTTATCCAACTCATCGTGATTTGACATTGCCGGAACTGCGGAGTAGGGTAGGGCGGCTTTTCAGACTGTCCCACGAAAACTTAAGGAGAGAGCAACATGCGAGTGCAAATAGCGCTTTGTAGTGTGGCGTTGTGCCTCGGTCTCGCCCCCATCGCCCTGGCACAAGATGCGGTCAAGGTGGATCCCAAGCATTACACGGTGGTGAGCGAGAACGACCAGGTACGGATTCTGAAGGTGCACTACGGAGAGCACGAGAAGTCAGTCATGCACAGCCATCCCAACTCGGTGGCGGTGTTCCTAAACGACTCCAAGGGGCAGTTCTCTTTTCCGGACGGGAAAAAGCAGGACTTTACCGCCAAAGCAGGCGACGCGCAGTACGAAGACGCCGTCACTCACTTGCCGGAGAACACTGGCGACAGTGGACTGGACCTGATTTTGGTCGAACTGAAAGGCCATGCGGGCAAAGCGAAATCGACAATGAAATCTAAAATGAAATAAGAACGCTGGGTTCATCGTTGCGCCATCACAAGCTCGGGTTTCTGCAGTGGAGTTCTGCAAGTTGTCTTATCGTTGACAGGCCGCGCTGCTCCTCATGCTGCGGCATGTTTCAGAAAGTGACTCGCACCCCGAGTTGTAGCTGGCGTGGCGGCGAGATGATATCGCTTGGCTTGCCGAACCCTGGTCCGGGGGCCTGCAACGTTCCGCATGTCGGCGGCCCGACGTTCGTTGGACATCCTGAAATCAAAGCTCCGTTGTAGGATTCCGCGTCGAAGTTGGGATGGTTGACCACGTTGAACAGGTCTACCGTCGGGCTGATCTCCACCCGCTCGCCGATGTGGAACGGACGTGAGAGGCGCGTATCCCAAATATAGGTCGGTGCGGCCCGTCCTGCGTTGCGACCAACTCCTGGCGGACGATCTTTGAAGTGGCCATCTCCATTGTCGTCGCTGCCGGTAGTGATGTTGAACGGACGCCCGCTTTGCAGGGACAAGATGTTGGCGGTCTGGAAACCCCAGGGCAGGTTAATGATTCCGCTCAGCACGAAGCGATGGCGTGCATCTCGCAGGGTTGGCCCTTTATCGGCAAAAATGTTGTTACTGTCTTGTGGGACGCCGGGCTCGAAGATGTCGTCGGACAAACCAACGGCTTTCGACAACGTGTAAGAAAGTTGGAACTGAACGCGCTGGTCCAGGTTCTTACGCGCACTCACCTGTAGTGCGTTGTAGTGGCTGATATTGGTGGTCTGGAAGCTGGTGAAAAGCCCCAGAGACGGAAACGGCGCCACCCTGGTTGCGCTCTGTGGATTCAACTCCCGGCTCATCCAGCCGTGAATTCCCAGGATGTGGACGTAGCTTGCGTCGAGAACAACGCCCCAAGGCAACTGTTGTCCCACACCGGCCGACCACTGTTCCGTATAGGGCTGGCTGACATGACCGTCAATGGCGTTGCCTCCCGGTGGTGGCGGCGGGCCAAGAAACGCCGGATCATTCACATCGGGCTGAGTTGGCCCGAACCCGGCAATGAAGTACTTCACACCATTGAACGTACGATCGATGTAGCCGATCTCCCACGGCGTCGAGTCGTAGAATATGCCGAAGGCCCCGCGCAGCACGGTCTTACCGTTACCGCGGGGATCGTAGGCGAAGCCCACGCGCGGGCCGAAGCTGAGCTTAGGATTCTTGCGCGTCCGGCTATCGAAGAATGGGGCGGTTCCTTCGAGCGGTTGTTTGAATCCCGCGTCAATGAAGCCGCTTTCAAACTCATACCGCATGCCGAGGTTCAAGGTAAGCCGCCGGTTTACCTTCCAATCGTCCTGGACGTAAAAAGCTGTCTGCCAGGCGGTGCTGCCTTTTTCCAGCGTCGAACCAATTCCCCGCAATCCAAAGAACGCCGAAGGCGGCAGAGAGGTGGTGCAACTGGTGGGCGTGGAACATGTGATGGTTGGATCATCCTGAGAGAAGAAGAAAGAAGTATTCTTCACGAGATCAAACAGCGCGTTGTACTTGATGCGCGGATTCAGGTCGGCCCCAAACTTGATGCTGTGTAGCCCGTGATAGTTAGCCTGAGTCGAGAAATCGTCACGGAACTGCAGCCGGTCCTGTTGGACGTTCTGGGGGGTGGATGCGTTCTGCCCTATGACAACCGAAGGAAACCGCAGGTTAATGCCCAGGCTGGTGGGTTTCAGATTGTTGATGAAGCGATTGAACTGCACGACAAACTGGTTGAGCGTGCGGTTGGAGATAAGGGAAGTTTGTGTGGCCTGCCACGAGATGTTTTCGTTAGTCGCAACCTGGAAAGCGCTATCCGCCGGTGAGCCGCCAAACAGCAGGTTGGGATCAACACGAAGTCCTTCTCGCGAAGTGTTGCGCTGGAAGGTCGCTCGCAAGCTCAGAGTCTCTTCCGGACTGAAGTGGTGATCGAGTTTGGCCGCCATGAGTAGATCGCGGAAGGGCGCTGGAAACGAGCCTTCGAATTGCGGGTAGACGCCGCCAGTATCCACAGTTTGCGCTTTCTGCTGCCGATTTCGTTCGATAGCATAGAAGCCGAATGTCTTGTCCTTGATGAATGGTCCGCCTACGGCGCCGCCAAACTGTTCGCGGTCGAAGTCAGGTTTCTTCCTCTCGAAAAATCCGTTTGCCTGCAGGTTCTTCTGGCGGTAAAGCAGAAAGCCGCTTCCGTGCAATGTGTTGGTACCGGACTTGGTGACGACATTGATGAACGGACCCGCCGAGTGGCCGTATTCGGCGGAGTACTGGTTGGAAATGACCTGAAACTCCTGGATGGCATCTTCCGGCACCAGGCCTACGGGGCCGCCAACGATGTTGTCATTGAAATTGCCGCCATCCACGCTGATGGCGGAACTGCGCGCCGTCGCTCCGCCCGCGACCACACCGCCATATAGACGCTTCGTCGGATCGTAGGACGGGGAAGGCGCCACGCCCGGTATCAGGTTTGCAAGTTGTTGAAAGTTTCGGTCGTTAATGGGTAGATCCGCGATCTGCTGTTGCGAAACCGGCTGCTCGATCTGCGACGTGGAAGTGTCTACCTGCGTTGCCAGGCTCGAGACTTCCACTTTTTCGACCAACCCCGGGAGCTTCATCCCGAAATTCGCGGTTACGGTATCGCCAACGGTGAGAGTGACTCTCAGTAGCTCATTCGCAAAGCCGCTCTTCTGCGCTTGAACTTCGTAGGGTCCGATGGGCAGGAAGCTAAAACGATAGAAGCCATCGACGTTGGTTTGGGTGGTACGCCTGACGCCAGTATCCAGGTTTCTGGCCGTGATTGTCGCCCCGGTAACCACCGCGCCGCTCGCATCGGTGGCCACACCCTGTAAGTTGGCTGTGACCTCCTGGCTGCGTACCGCAAGCGCGCTACAGCAGACTACGATTGACAGCATAGCCCACGTTCGACGGTTCATTGTTTGCTCTCCCGATTTCACTGCAGGCTAGATCTTCCGTTTGACCTCTAAAACGAAAGCATTGTATACCCGTGTCGAAGCCGCGATGTGAATGCAAAAATCCCCAGCAGTCCACGCGTAGCGGTGGTACTAATCCGCCGCCCGCATGTCCTTCACGCGCTGCAAGAGATCTTGAAAGCGCTGGTCGGTCCGAAGAGGGTCGAAAACCGGTTGGAAAGTCAGGTCGTAGAGCATCATTCGGGAGTGTCCCTGGTAAACCCTTTCAAGACATTCCAATGCCTTGTCCCGATTACCAAGTCCGGTATAAACGACGGCTAGAAAATATGGAGAGTTAGAGTCCTGATCGGCATGTTGCTTTAGCGCGACGAGTATCTTTTGAGCCTGCTGGGTAACACCAGCCACGGCATAAACGTAACCCAGGGTTGCCGGAGCCGCGGGATCGTCGGGAAAGAGATCCATGGCCCTACGAGCTTCAGAAATCGCTTGAGAGGATGCTCCAATCTGCATGTAGGCAAGGGCCATAACGCGATGGGCCTCCCCGAAGTTGGGGTCGAGCTCGATAGCCTTGCGAAGCTGGGTGATGGCTCGTTCGGGGTGCCGTGAATCGTACAAAAGCTTGCCTTCGTCTGAGTTGATGATGAGCGATAGCGGATCGAGCTGCCGGGCGCTTTCGATCTCGGCGAGGGCCTCGTCGTGCCGGTTTGTGCGCCATAAATAGAAAGCATTCCAATGGTGAGCGGTGGCGTAGTTGGGATTCAACTGCAGGGCTCGTTTGAATTCACGGTCGGCGCCGGGCAAGTCCGAATAAAAGAGGCTGACCAGGCCGAGGGTGGTGTGAGCTTCGGGGAGTTTTTCGTCAAGTTGAAGGGCGCGTTGCGCAGCGGTCCTGGCTTTGGGAAAGGTTTCCGTGGCTGGCACCGTGCTGTAATAAGGGAGGACCGCGTAAGCGTCGGCCAGGCCGGCGTAGGCGGGCGCATATGCCGGGTTTCGACTGATGGCCTGCTGGAAATAGTCGATTGCCTTGTTCAAACCGGCTTGGTTGCGCTTGTTCCATTGGTAGCGGCCAAGAAGGCAAAGTTCATAGACCTGCGGATCGACGCTGCGGGCGCTGGTCACCGTCGCCCGTTGTTCTGCCGTGAGAGTAAGACTGATCTGCTTCGCGATGTTGCGCGTGACGTCGCTTTGCAGTTTCAAGATATCGCGACGGTCGCTGTCGTAATTCTCTGCCCAGAGATGAGTCTGGTCGCGGACATCAATAAGTTGGGCGCTGATCCGCACCCGATCGCCCCACAGGCGCAGGCTGCCTTCCAGCACATAATTCACGCCGAGCTCGCGTCCAATCTGTTTAACCGGTTTGTTGGTTCCTTTATAGGTCATGGCCGAGGTGCGAGCGATTACGCCTAACCGTTGCGGATTGAGGCCGCCGAGCTGGGTAATCATTTCTTCCGTGAGTCCGTCGCTGATAAATTCCTGCGCGCGGTCGCCAGTGAGATTGGAGAACGGTAGCACGGCCAGCATCACTTTCCCGATGGGAGGGGCTGACCGGGCGGCGTAACTTCTCCAGGAGACGTAAGCTGTCGCGAACAGCACCAATAGACTTGCGAGGGCGAGAATCCAACGACCCAGCGACCGCGCAGAGCGGACCGGCGTAATTGGCCGGGCTAAAGGTCTGTGCTCTACTGCTTTGTCGAGAGCACTAGCTGGGGCTGCGGCCGAATCGGTCCGCTCCATCACCGGGGCGACGAATCGGTAACCGTACTTAGGGACGGTTGCGATGTACTCGTTACCCTCAGAGCTATCCCCCAAAGTCTTGCGAAGGACGTAAATGTTGCGGGTGAGGGTACCTTCGGCAACAAATGTGTCTGGCCAAATCTCTTTTAGCAGCCTGTCTTTTTCCAGGGTATGACCATGATGCTCGACCAGCAGCCGGAGCGTATCGAATACTTTGGGAGTGAGTGCAACCAACTCGCCATTGCGGAAAAGCAGGCGATCCCTGGGCTCCAGACGGAATTCCCCAAACTCGTAGGAATGATTGGCCAGCATGGGGATGCCCCCGACCAAAATCATCAGAAAAATATCAGATTTCGGTCAGGACTTCCAATCTGCAGACAGGGTAAATCTTGGCACAGGCAGAGCACTGCCTAAGTGCGAGGCCACGTAGCCGGGGTTCACATGGGAGGGAAACGTGTTTAGAAGAGTCGCTTGCGTAATTGCTGCGGTTTCGTGTTTATTTCTTGGGGCGTGGGTCGTGCAGGAGTCCAAACCGTCCGATGCAGGGGCGCCGAAAGCTGCAACCCCGGCCGACGGATACACCGTACACGTCACGGCACCGCACCTGGTAAACGGACATGTGATGGGACCTTACCATCACTATTGCAAGGTGCTGGCACCGGACCCCTATATTGTCTGCCAGATCTACGACTCAGCCGACCCGAATGGGACCTTGTCGCAAATTGAGTTCATCATAGCCAAAAAGCTTACCCGGCCCGCGGTCAAACTGAACGACTGGAACAGGCTGTGGCATGACCACACGGTGGAAATTGCCGGAGGCCGCGTGCAGGTGTTGGACCTGCCGCCAGATAAGGCGAAGGAAGTCGCTGACCTGGTGTCCACGACCGATGGGATCATTTACAACTTTGACTTCGATGGCAAGCTGCCCAATGGCAAAATCACCATGGCGCAGGCGGTCGGTCATAAGCCGCTCAGTGCGTCGGAATACGAACAGAGTAAGAAGGGGACGACCGGAGGTCCCGGCTCACATTAGTTGACGGATAAAAGGCGAATGACCTTGGATTTCCGTAATGCTGAGCTTATCGCTCGCCTCAGGCTCGGGGACGTTGATGGGTAATTTTTTGTTCCTGCCTAGATGGCATCAATTCCGGTCACGCTTTGTCCAATGATCAGTGTGTGGATGTCGTGGGTGCCTTCGTAGGTCTTCACCGATTCCAAGTTCGCCATGTGGCGGAAGATCGGGTACTCGTCGGCCACACCATTGGCGCCGAGAATATCGCGCGAGAGACGGGCGCACTCCAGTGCCATCCACACGTTGTTTCGTTTGGCCATCGAGATGTGCTGGTGCCCGGCTTTTTCCTTGTCTTTTAAGCGTCCCACTTGCAGTACCAGCAGTTGCGCCTTGGTAATTTCGGTGATCATCCACGCCAGTTTTTCCTGTACTAGTTGGTGCGAGGCGATCGGTTGATCGCGGAACTGTTTGCGGAAGAGCGAGTATTGCAGGGCGCAATCGTAACAGGCCATAGCCGCACCCACCACGCCCCAGGCGATTCCATAGCGCGCCTGGTTCAGACACATCAGCGGAGATTTCAAACCATCACTGTCAGGCAGAAGATTTGATTCGGGGATGTGGACGTCCTGCAGCGAGAGGCTGGAAGTCACCGAGGCGCGCAGCGACCACTTGCCGTGGATGTCTTCAGCGCGGAAGCCGGGGCGGTTGGTCTCGACGAGGAAGCCGCGGATCTTGTCGTCCTCCTCTTCATTCTTGGCCCAAATGACAGCCACGTCGGCGATCGAGCCGGAGGTGATCCACATCTTCTCGCCGTTAAGGACATATTCCTTTCCGGCTCTGCGGGCGCGAGTGCGCATGCCGCTGGGATTGGAGCCGAAATCGGGCTCGGTGAGTCCGAAGCAACCGAGCTTTTCACCTTTCTGCATTGCCGGCAGCCATTGCTGCTTTTGTTGTTCGCTGCCGAAAGCGTAGATCGGGTACATCACTAGGGCCGATTGCACGCTGACGAACGACCGCACGCCACTGTCGCCGCGCTCGAGTTCCTGCGTCATCAAGCCGTATTCCACATTTGACATGCCAGCGCAGCCGTAGCCTTTGAGACTGGCGCCGAAGAATCCCAGGTCAGCCATCGGCTTCACCAGTTCGCGGGGGAAGCGGCCGGCGCGATTGCATTCCTCGATGATAGGAATGAGATTGTCTTCGATGAATTTTCGGGTAGTGTCGCGGACGAGCCGCTCCTCGTCGCTGATAAGCGCGTCGAATTCGAGGAAATCCACTCCCCGAAATTTGATGGCCATAACGTTCTCTTTCTTAGGTTGCTCGCTTGTTTGATCGTCTTATTTGCCAGCGTGTTTTCTCGCTGCGAATGGTGAAGGAATCAGGCAGGAGGAAACTTTAGAAGGTAGCAGAGGGGTGGTGAGGCGTCAAACAAGGCAACAGTAGGCCCGCCCGCTTCATAAACGCGGCTCCCTGGGGTCACACTGCACATTTTTGCAGCCCGATGCTTTCAGTTCCCTGTAATCCTTAGAATTCACACACGTCTGGGCGGCCCATCGTTGGCATGAAAACTGCTTCAATAGCTACCAAAGATGTACCGGCTCAGACCCAAGGCGTTCGGCAGGCTCAAGTGTCTGGCGGCGATCCTTCTGAGCACGGTTGCATGGGCAGAGCGGATGGCTCCACTCCCCACTTGGCAGCAGGAAACTCCGCCATCGTTTTGGCTGCAGCAGAACGCGGCTAGTGCAAATACCTGCCCTGACGACTTCAACTTCGCCCCCACCAATGCGTCAAATCCCCTTCCGGATGGAGTGCCCGACGGCCTTGCCTCATCCCCGAGTTCTTCCTACTTACATCTGAGTGGACAACAAAAGTTTGCTCTATTTCTCAAGCGCAGCTACGCACCGACGACTTTTGCTTCTGCGGCATTCGACGGAGCCTACTCTCACGTTATTCATGACTGGCCTGCCTATGGACAGGGGGCAGAAGGATTCGGTAAACGATACGGCGCCACCCTCGCGAATGCCGAAGCCGGCAGCTTTTTCCAGGGATTTCTGATGCCTTACCTGCTCCGCCAGGATCCAAGGTACTGGCCTTCGAAAGAGGCGAGCCCCTTCTCCCGCGCAATGTATGCGACCAGTCGCGTGCTGATCACGCGATCGGATTCTGGTAAGGACACGTTCAACTCATCTTTGCTGGTCGGTACGGTGCTTTCCAGGATGCTATCCAACGCCTACTATCCGACGCAGCAATGGCGACTGGAGCCGACTATGAGTGGTATGGGCGGGGCACTACTCTCCGACCTTCAGGCCAACCTGATGCGCGAGTTTGGCCCTGACATTCAGCGTTTTATCCGGAAGCATGAACCGGGAGCAATGAAACGTCTGAAAGATCGTGTATTTCCTTAACTGGCCACACTTGTCTGAACCTCGAGAGCGATCGCGGGACTGGTTTTAGAATATTCCCACCCTTTGGGAAGGCCGCAAGACAACCGCAACAACCTTACTGTAAAATCCTTGCAGGCGGAAAAAAGTGCTCGGCATCTTCAATGTGAAGTCCTAGAGCCCAATCCTTACCAGGCACCGCCTACCGCACATTCAACCATCGAGAGATTTCGAGGCTGAATTGTGCGACTGCGAATGAGACCAGGAGAGAACAATGCCCAAGATCGCAAAGACTGCGGACCGCAAGAAGGTGATGGACACCTCCAAGAGCACCGACTGCCCCAAATGTGGCAAGCCGACTCGTATTGTGAAACGGGTAAAGGATCGGGAACGCGGCGTTCCGGGCGGGATTTTTATATCGTGCTCAGCTTGTGAATTCTGCGAGAAGCTGTAATCAGGACTCTGCACGTTTTCCAGAGCCGCTGATTCAGAAGCTTATCTGCCCCAAAATGGCTCTGGTTTCGGCTGCCGGATCGGCGGCTTCCGTGATCGGTCTTCCCACAACAATATGAGTGGCGCCTGCGGCGATAGCTTCAGCCGGAGTTACTACCCGCACTTGGTCACCTCGGCCGCTGCCGGCCGGTCGAACACCCGGCGTAACGATTAAGAAGTTGCCATCAAGCTCACTGCGTAGTTCTGAGGCTTCTTGCGCCGAAGCCACGACACCGTCACAGCCATCCGCAATCGCCAATGCCGCAAGCCGCAACACCTGGTCCACAACTTTGCCACGCACGCCTATCTTTTCCAAATCGTTATCATCAAGACTGGTGAGCACGGTGACAGCGAGGACCTTCAACGAACCATTCCGGGAAGATGGAACGGACCTCCGGGCGGCGTCCACTGCGGCTCGAAGCATCTTGCCCCCACCGCTGGCATGGACCGTCAACATGCTTACACCCAGCTTCGCGGCCTCCCGTACCGCGGCCCCCACGGTGCTGGGAATGTCGTGATATTTCAGATCAAGAAAAACACGGTGGCCCGACGCCACCAAGTCGCGAACGACCTGCGGGCCCTCAGCAGTAAATAACTGCTTGCCAACTTTGTAGGTGAAAGCGGAATCCCCTACTGCCGCTACAATCTTTTGAGCGGCGGCAGCAGAGGAAACATCCAAGGCAACAATCAATCGTTCTCGAGGATCGAGCATGCCGGGAAAAGTGTAACCCAGCACTCTGGATCCAGGGGGAAGGTAAGAGAATTACGGCAATGGCGGCGCCGGTCGATCCATAGCGATGGTATCGGCATGGACCAAGTCCAGGCGGACCCGTTGCAGCCCCTGGCTCTTGAAATCAAGGGCTCTCGCAACGTTGTAGGACACGTCGATGATACGGCCGTCAATCACGGGACCGCGATCATTGATGCGAACCACCACGGTCCTGCCATTGCGCAGGTTTGTTACCTGGACATAGGTGCCTAAAGGCAGGGTCAGATGCGCCGCGGTGAACTGATACATATCGAAGGGCTCGCCGCTGGCTGTGGTCTTGCCATGAAACTGTTTGCCGTACCAGGAAGCCGTACCTACCTGGTAGGGTTTCTTGGCATGGTGCTTATTCTGCAACTGCAGGGTTTTTGCAACCCTGCCTTGGGTGTAACCAGACTCCGAGCTGTTCGGCCTTGGGGCGGCTCCGGCTCCGAGGCTGGCAACGGACAAAACGACCGCCAGTCCATGAGCTATTCGTCGCATTCAATCACCTCGCATCTCTAAGTCGATCTCCCCCACCGCTGAACCGAGTCTTCAGATGCTATTGGCGGGCCAATGGTGTGTCAACCTCTAAAACGAGGTAACTTGATAACTCTAAAGTAATTAACGCATCTAATAACTCCTTATTACGCTTAGAGAAAGGGCTAACTCTGATAGCAGACAAGGAGTTGACTATTTACTATTAAGCCATCCTATTTTGAACCAGAGGTGTGCAATTTTTCCAAGCCCTTTGGACTCAGCGACTTTCCTTTAAGTCTTTACAACCCTCATAAGCGCAACGGCTTACGGGAGGAACCAGCTAAATAGATATTACTAACGATTGTACGAGCGAGTTATCCAACCTGCCCATTCAAGCTCGCCCTTGAATACAAGGGTATTTTCCGATCCAGGCAAAAACATTTTCATGAAACATTTTGCGTGGCGTCCGCTTTCCGCTACATTTCGGACATGACCCAAACACCACCGGTGGTGCTGACAATCGCTGGGTTTGACCCGTCTTCGGGAGCGGGCGTGACCGCTGATATCAAGACAATTGCCGCTCACGGTTGCTACGGCGTTGCGTGTATCACGGCTCTCACTGTGCAATCCACGGCAGGAGTAGTACGAGTCGAGCCGGTGGGCGCAGATTTGGTCCTGGAAACACTAAAGGAACTCGCGTCCGATATAGAGATCTCGGCGGTCCACATCGGAATGCTCGGGTCTGTCAAAGTCGTAAAGGCGGTAGCCGACTTTCTGGAAGGGGAGAAGTTAGAAAACGTAGTGCTGGACCCTATCCTGAAGTCCTCGTCTGGAGCCGACCTACTCGACTCAAGCGGGGCCAGACTGATGATCGAAAGACTGGTGCCGCTCGCCACTATATTGACACCCAATGTAGATGAGGCGTCGGCAATGACGGGAGTTGCCGTGGGAAATCCTGACCAAATGAAGTCAGCTGCTCTGAAACTGCATTCCCTGGGAGCTGCAGCCGTCGTGGTCACCGGAGGTCATTTGGAAAAAGCGATCGATTTGCTCAGCTTCACCAGCAAGCGTGGCGTGCAACAGGAAATCTTCAAATCTGAACGCCTGCGCTCGAACTCCACGCATGGGACCGGCTGCGCTTTTGCTAGTGCCATCGCATGTCATCTGGCATTAGATAGAGGCATTCCTGAGGCCGTACTACTCGCGAAGGCTTACATCACTGCTGCGATCAGCAATGCATACTCACTGGGACGCGGCACCGGGCCAGTGCATCATCTTTATCGCATGCACCAGACGGCGCGGCGAGTAAACGTGCCTGACCCCGAGCCCGTGCATTAGGCAGGGCGTAAATACGCCCCAGAATAATTCGGATGCGAACACATGGTTTTTGAATAGAGCGGAAGGTTAGGGATCTACAATCTACTTCGAAGACTTCTTCAGCAAGATGCCGGCAATGAAGGCCGCCACAGCGGCGAGCAGCCACTGGATGCGCCAGATTTGAACTGCCTGCCAGTCGAGCACCGTTTGGGCGGTGAAATAGAAGCCGACCGCAATTGCAAATAACACGCAGCCTATGCCAATAATGAATGCTATCAACGAGCCGGTGGAAAGGCCGATTCGATCCTTGATGCTCTGAAATTCCAGGTGGCGAGCCCAGTGGTGAACAGAAGAACTGTCCGCCTGACTGGCGCGTGTCGTCCCACAGATGTGACAGAAGCGAGCGCCCACCATGAATTCGGAGCCGCAACCGTCACAAACGTCGACCAGGCCCGAGGGAGCTTTGGCCATGGGAGTGACTGGCGCAGCAGTTACAACCGGGGGACGCCAGAACTCCTGCTCTACATTGTCGGCAACATCTGCCATTACCTACCTCCGATTAAGATTCGCCGCAAGCCAGGGGCCAAAACGAATTAGGAAAACTGACCGTAGAATCAATGGGTTAAGAGGCGACCTTGGATATTCTCCAAGAATGCCCCGGCAACAATTACCTTATTTCCGGGAAAGCTTCATTGGCTGGAGCGATTATAGGGGCGAACTGAGTGAATCCAGACTGAGGGTAAAGTGACCTTCTTGATTCCCCGTGATCGGGTAAACTGACAACAGGGCTCTGGTTCGATTATTGATGCACCTCCTGAACAAAGTGATTACGGGCGCCTCTTTTAATCTCGCAATAGCCTGTCTGTTGCTCATGTCCGCTGGCAACGCCCCGGTTTCATCGGCTCAGGCCACTGCACCGAACAAGGCGACAGCCGAACCTCGCCCCCACGATCCTCTCATCGATAGTGGCTTTGAGCACTTCTACAATCTTGAATACGACCAGGCCATCCAGGATTTTGAGCGCGCTCTCGAGAAGCATCCTAACGATCCCCTCATGGTGAACCATGTAACCACCGGAGTGCTGATGCGCGAGCTCTACCGCATGGGGGCGATGAATACCGGTGAGTATGCCAACGACAGTTTTGTGGGCCAGGCTCATCGCCCGGCTGACCCGAAGGCGAAGGAGCGGATCAAGGCACTCGTTCAGCGTGCGGAGAAACTTGAGGACCAACGCCTCAGCGCCAATCCCAACGATGCTGACGCTCTCTACGCCCGCGGCGTGACCCGAGGACAGTTCGCCACCTATACCGCTCTGGTAGAGCGGGCTTGGTTTTCGGCGTTGCGTAATGCAGTCGGCGCACGTCACGATCACGAGCGGGTATTGGAGTTGGCTCCCAACTACACGGACGCCAAACTGGTGGTCGGCGCCCACAATTATGTGATGGGAAGCTTGCCTTGGGGTGTGAAAGTAGCCGTCTCCCTCGTCGGGTTGAGTGGCAGTAAAGAGAAGGGGCTCCAATATCTCAACGAAGCAACGAACTCGACAGACGAGATCGGAGTGGACGCCAAGGTGGTGTTGATGCTGTTCCTGCGACGGGAGCGCCGTTATGACGAGGCGCTGAAGATTGCCCGCGGCCTGATTCCCAGGTATCCGCAGAACTTGTTGTTCGCGGTGGAAGAAGGCAACTTGCTGCGTGCCTCCGGACACAACCCGGACGCGGCGGCAGTCTATCGCCGAATATGGCAGGCAGGACGCGAAGGTCAATATCCGGGTCTCCACTATGAACTCGCGGCGCTCGGCCTGGGCGACCTGCTTCGCAACCAGAAGGACTACCAGGATGCGGCGGCCGCTTACGAACTCGTAAGTGAAGCGCCGCAACCTGATCGCGAGTACCTCCAGAAGGCTAATTTGGGCGCCGGAGAGATGTACGATGTCTTGAAGAAGCGCGACCTCGCCGTAAGAAAATATCAGGCCGTGCTGGCCACGAACGCTGAATCGCCTCCCGCCCAGATTGCCCGCAAGCACATGAAAGAGGCGTATCGGGATAATTGAGATTTCGACCTATCTGTGGGAACTGTTTCGCTGCTCGGCCCGTACTATCTTAAGTAGGAAGGTGAATCCATGTACTGCAACTATTGCGGCAAAGTGATTCAGGACGATGCCAACATTTGCGCCTACTGCGGCAAGCGTGTCGGTGCCGTGCTAGCGCGTAAGAGACTACTAAGGCCAAAGGGCGACAGGAAAATCGCCGGCGTATGCGCTGGTTTTGCAGAATATTTTGACCTGGACGTCACCATGGTCCGCCTGGTCTGGTTGATTGTTGCAGTGATGACCGGCGTCGGTCTGCTGGCGTATCCGATCGCGTGGATCGTCATGCCGGACGAGCCCACCCTGACTTCCGCGCCCACCGGTGCACAACTAACGAATACGTAAGTCCAGACGTGGTTTAACCATTGCGGACGCAGAAAGGCTGCGCCCTCGCCGTCCGTGTGATTTAATCCCCAGCATGCCCCGTATCCAAAGTGGCGATGCGGAAATCGCCTATGAAGTGCTGGGAGACGGCCCGCCAGTTGTCCTGCTACATCCTTTTCCTGCCGATCACGCACTTTGGCTGCCCGCTGCCCAGATCTTGCGCTCCCGCTACCGCGTGATTTTGCCCGACCTGCGCGGACACGGCGATTCGGGAGTGGGCGAAGGGCCGGCCACCATGCGGAAACATGCCACCGACATTGCGCGCGTTCTTGACCATGCCGAAGCGGGGCGGGCGCCCTTGGCAGGAGTTTCGATCGGCGGATACGCCTTGTTTGAATTCTGGCGACGCTACCGTGGCCGCGTAGCAGCGCTCATTCTTTGCGATACCAAGGCTCAGGCCGATACTGCCGAGGGCCGAGCCGCTCGTTTGAAAGCGGCAGCAGATGTTCTGGAACAAGGCACAGAGCCTTTCATCGATAGCATGATTCCCAAACTCTTTGGCCGAACAACCCTCGATACGCGCCCCGACCTGCTCATGGCGCCTAAGGAGATGATGATGAAGATGTCCTCCGAAGACATCAGCCTGGTGCAGAAGGGAATGGCGGAACGACCGGATTCAGTGGAGATCCTGAACACCATCAATGTGCCGACAATGTTGGTCGCCGGGGAAGAAGACACACTCACGCCAGTGCGCGATGCGGAACTGATGCGGCAAAATATCCCCGGCAGCCAGTTGAAGGTCGTTCCGCGAGCCGGACATTACGCGGTGTGGGAACAGGCGGAGGAAGTCGGTAAGTTAGTGCGGCAGTTCTTAGATTCATTGCAGATGTAGTCGAACGCCGTGCCGCTGACATCGTGGAGAGGGCGAGTGGATACCTGCTTTGCTACAATTCCCGTTATGAATTCACGTGCGTTAATTGACACTTTCCTGGTTCCTGAAAAGACGGTTGCGAAGGCCAAAGGGGACGGACCGTCCATCGACGTCAGTGGAGCTGCGAATCGTGTATTTCTTCTGACTCTCCAGATCACCAAGATCGTTGAGCAGGAATCGCTGGACGTCAGCATTTATGGCTCGTCAGATGGCGCGGCTTGGAGTCCCAAACCGCTGCTGGCATTTCCGCAGAAATTCTATGCCGGCCAGCATCCACTACTGCTCGATCTTGCCCAGCAACCAGAGGTCAAATTCGTGCGCGCGCACTGGGAAGTCAGCCGCTGGGGCCGCGGCGATGAAACACCAATGTTCGAATTCCATGTGATGTTGAAGGATGTCCCGGCGGAAATTCTGCAAGAAGCGAGTGCCGAGGCCAAGGCGATGCGATAAGGCTTATCGGGTGCTGATCTGGACGATGCGAGACTTATTGACAGCATGAAATCGTTGGAATCACGGCTATGCCGCTTGGAGGAGAGACTGTGCCTGAAGAGCAGGTGATTAAGCTCTTGGAAGAAACTAGAGACTTACAGAAACTGCACGTGGAAAATTATAGGGATGCGCTCAAGCACCAGCAGGAGTCAATTGACGTCCAGAAGCGAGCCATACGCCGTCAGAAGATAACCTCTCTGGTGATTGGCCTTTTGCTATTGGCCTTTTTGATCTTGCTGGTTTTGTCTTCCTATCCTACGAGAGGCTAGTCGCTAGCAACACGAAATTCGATCAGTACCGATTAGCGGTCCTTCCTTGCTGAGCCTTGAACGGACATATCTGCCACGTTTCGATTCCCACTCCCACCGCAAAGTAGATCAGAAATCCGCTGACTGCTTTCCTGAGTTTCTCGCGCCCAAGCCATCTTCCATTTATATTGATCGCTGGATGCACGACTCCAGCATCACCATTCAGCCCGCGAAGAATATCGCGGGAAGTGTGCGTCTGCCGGGCGATAAGTCCATATCCCACCGCTACGCCATGCTGGCGGCAATCGCCGACGGCATTACCCGACTCGAAAACTTCTCGACCGGAATGGATTGTGCTAGCACCTTGCAATGTCTCCGCACACTGGGTACTGAATGGAAAGGAGACGATGGCCCGGACAATGTAGTGGAAATTCATGGCCGCGGCCCGATGCTAGAAAAACCAAAGCTGCCGCTGGATTGCGGCAACTCCGGGTCAACCATGCGGATGCTGAGCGGCATCGTGGCTGGGCAAAATTTCACCACTGAACTGGTCGGTGATGAATCACTCTCTCGTCGCCCCATGGCCCGAATCATCAAGCCGCTGACCACGATGGGCGCAAAGATCGTTGCCTCTGAAGGCGATCGCCCGCCACTGCGCATTAGCGGTGGAAATTTGAAAGCGGTTGATTATCGTTTGCCGGTCGCCAGCGCACAGGTGAAGTCCTGCGTACTGTTTGCCGGGCTGTTCGCTGCGGGTGAGACTCGCGTGGAGGAACCCATGCCCACGCGTGACCATGGCGAGCTCGCGCTGCGAGCCTTTGGCGCGGAAATCACCAAGCGCGGCAACGCAACCTCCATCACGGGTGGACAGAAGCTGCATGGCATTCAAGCTCGCGTTCCCGGCGATCTTTCGAGCGCCGCTTTCTTTCTTTGTGCAGCAGGCTTGTTTCCGGAATCGAACCTGATCATCGACAATTTGTTGATGAATCCCACGCGCGCCCGCCTGCTCGACATATTGATACAGATGGGAGTTCGCATTTCAGTCACAGAATTACAGGAACAGCACGGCGAACTGGTGGGGACAGTCCAGGTGCGGGGCGGCGAATTAAGAGGCACGACGATCGCCGGCGTCGATTCCGCCGCACTGGTTGACGAAATCCCGGTGCTGGCGGCGGTCGCTCCGTTTAGCGAAAACGGCTTGGAGGTCCGCGATGCGAAGGAATTGCGAGTCAAGGAATCGGACCGGATTGCCGCCGTGGCAGAGAATCTGAGAGCCATGGGCGCCGAGGTCGAAGAACGCGAGGATGGATTAAAAATTCCCGGCCGACAAAATTTGCACGGAGCCGAGATTGATTCGTTTGGCGATCATCGTATCGCCATGGCATTCGCGGTGGCTGCCCTGCGCGCCCAGGGCGAAACACGGATTGTGCACGCGGATGCCGCAGCCATCTCCTATCCGCAATTCTTCAGCACCCTCGACCGACTGGCTGAGCGTTGAAACGGGAGCTCGTTGAAATCGAGGCTCGTTGCAATGAAAGCTCGTTGAGGTCCTGGTAGTTGATCGCGAAACTGGTTACTTCCTAGTACTCTCGTAACCTTCCGGATTGGCCGACTCCCGAGCAAAATATTGTGTCCATCATCGGAGGAGAAACCCATGCGTTTCAAGTTGCTATTGACTGCCTTGTTGCTCGCGTCCGTGGCGCAGGCAAAAGAGCCGAAGCATTACCAGACAGGCCGGTTGCTGCAAATGGAGTCGGTAGAGTGCGGTTACGACGAGAAGGGCGGCAAAGGTTTCACCGGAGAACTACTGGGTACAGACTCCGAACACAAGAAGACCAAAGCCTTGCTTTGCCAGGAGTATGTGCTGCAATCGGATTATGTGATTTACCGCATCCGTCCCAAAGATGACAAGCATCCCGTGCTGTTACCGGTGGGAGAGCAAGCACAATTCCGCATGGATAAAGACAAGATGGTGCTCCGCGTCGAGGATCTGGATGACAAGGACCGGCAATACCTTGTGGTTTCGATGACCCCTCGCGAGGACAGCAAGACCGCGGAGAGCACTCCGTCAAAATTAAACCACCTTCAATAGCAGGACTCTTAAGCCTCTAGTCCGCCAAGTCCAATGGCGCCGACGGTAGTACAAGTCCGCGCCGTTATGTTTTGTTTTCCCCGGCTATCAATCCAGTTAACTTCCCTGTAATCAGTGCCTTAGTAGACGACCCCGCGTACCCAACCTGAAAGCCTGCACATGCATCAAAGTTGTGTCGCCTCCCCTAGGCCTGCGTGCGAACTTTCGATTTTCAGGACGGACAGGGGCAGGAACAGAATTTACAGGAGAGAAGTTAGCATGAAACATTTTGCTGTGCTCGCTGCATTATTTTCCTGTTTGGCTGTGCCCTCGTTTCTGGCGGCGCAGTCCTCGGAATCTACCTACAACCACGCCGAGGTTGGTGTTTTCGCGGACTATCTCCGCTTTGGTCAAACCAACCCCAACATAAATTTCATCGGCGTTGGCGGCCGCGCGGGCTTCAATGTTCATCCGAACGTCCAGCTCGAAGCGGAAATGGCTTACGACTTCAAGCGCAACTTCACCAACACGTTTGACAACGGCATCAGCACGAGTTTTGTTACTACTCGGCTGCGTCCCCTCACCGGTCTGTTCGGGCCCAAATTCCAAGCCGGAACTTCGGGGCCATTTCGCGGCTTCATCACGGGGAAGGTTGGGTTCATAAACTTCACTAAGACGACCCAGAATCCGCCTGCCGGTTTCACCAGTTCAATCGGAAACATTACTGACGGGAATACGAAGTTCGCTCTTTATCCCGGCGGAGGCATTGAGGGCTTCTGGGGACCGGTCGGACTACGTTTGGAAGTCGGCGACGAGATCTACTTCGCCAACGGCGCCCGCAACAACCTGAGAGTAACCTTGGGGCCGTCGTTCCGCTTCTAAGAAGTGAAGCAAGATCACTGGGCGGCAGCCGCGAAGGCTGCCGCCATTCCCCTTTTTCCCGCACCACTCCCCGAGTTTTGATTCTCCAATTGTGCTAAAGTAGTCCGCTAATCCGGCATGTCCGATACGCCTGCCGGAGCTTCAGCAGCCCGAATTCAGAGCGGACTTCCTGATGCGAGGAGGACCTCATGGCACAAGTCTACGATCTGGTAAAAGACCGCAAAGTGTACTCCATTGAGGCTGATCGCACTGTGCTAGACGCCGCCCGTTTGATGATGGAGCATAACTTTGGGGCGTTGCCAGTGTTGCGAAACGGGGAACTGGCAGGAATCATTTCCGAGCGCGACATCATGAACCGAGTCGTTGCCGTCGGGCGGCTTCCAGGGACTACGAAGATTTCAGAAGTCATGACTGCGAATCCGCGCTCAATAAACGTGGATGAGACGGTTGAGAACTGCCTGTTTTTAATGCGGGAGTTTGGATTCCGTCATGTGCCTATCTGCGATGGCAAGGAATTGAAGGGATTGGTCTCGCTGCGCGACCTTCTAATGCGCTACGTGGCTCAGAAGGAAGCAGAGTCTCGGCGCATGGCGGTCTGAGCGAACTATTTCTCGATCTAGCCAACTGTTTCCCGATCTAGTGAGTGTCCCGGCGACGAAGGATGAGGTCGCCTTCCTGCGGCGGCAGAGTAAAAGGGAACTCGAATACCCGGTTCTTGAAGGGCAAGCGAAGCACGAAATTTTCCTGCTTCTTCCAACCGCCAACCCATTTATTTGTTGTGGTGAAGAAAATCCAGCCGCTGATTTCCGGATTCGAAGCGTCGAGGGTCGCGGGCCGCAAACTCCGGGTATTGAGAAATTCCTGTAGCTGCGCCACTTCTTTTTGATAGTCCTGTAGAAAAATCTCTTTTTCCTGCTTCTTTTCCGGGTGCTTCTCAATCTGGTGTTCGGTCTCGTCGGCGAGTATGTTGGCCTGGATCTGAATTTGCTTGGAGAAGTAACCCGGGTCGATCGCATTCTTCAGGACATGAAAGTGATCGACAAATTCCAGACTTACTTTTTCCGGGTTCACATAAAGTGTTCCAGGTCCGAGATAGCGAGTTGTAAGGATTACGCCGAAGATACGCTGGTGACGACGGCGGCTCTTCTCTAGTTCCTGAGAATCTACGGCAAGGGTGAGGCCGATATCGTCAGTCGAAAGCCCGTAGCGATACTTGCCATCATCGCCGCGGGTGAAAGTACAACCAGCATTGCTCTCGGTCCAGCGGATTGTAGGAATCTTTGCGGATTTTTCCTTTGCATGAGCGGCCGAGACGAAGGCTAGTGCTGCGAGCATCGTCACCGTCGTAAAGAGCGTCAACAGTTGCCTCGGAGCGTGGAGTCGCCTCTGCATATTGTGGATTTCAGATTACTAACTGTTTCAGCACGGGGCAACCGCACCAAGGTAATCAATCCTTTGGCGGGTGGGTGAAGGCTGGAGTTGGTCGCGTCTAAATTATCGAAGACTCCAGTGGGTCCCCTTTCTTAGAGCTTTTCATCCCGAGTCGCAACCATTGTGTTTGTCTCATCCTATGAATTGGAGAAAATCCTGAGCGGGAGGCGACTGTCCCTTGCAAAAAATGCAAGAACGGGGCACCCTCAAGTGTTGTGTCGGGCCATCTCCCGCCGAGGTGGAAGTAGATGATCGGGGAGGAATAGATGAGCACAGACGCAGGCACCCGGACTTCGGTCGTATGTTCGGTCGCGCCCATGCTGTCGGTTCGAAATGGTGCGCGAGCGGTTGAGTTCTACAAGTCGGCCTTCGGGGCGATCGAGGTCTACCGTGTGGAGGATCCCGGTGGTTCGGTGGTGTCTCGGCTATCGGTTGACGGTGCGGAGTTTTGGCTGAGTGACGAGTCCCCTGAGCATGGCAACTTCAGTCCAGAGTCTCTGGGCGGTGCTACTACCCGAATGATCTTGACCGTGCCCGATCCAGACTCGATGTTCGCGAAGGCACTGGCGGCAGGTGCTCGAGAGGTCGTCGCCTTGGAGGAAGCGTATGGGTGGCGCCTGGGCCGGGTGGTTGATCCATTCGGCCATCACTGGGAGATCGGCCATCCGCTGACGAGCCATGGCACCTAAACACAAGACACCTAGATCCCAGACGAAGTGACCGCAGCGTTACTTCCGGGCCATCCGCATGGCACCTCAGTGCATTGACCTGACGATTGTGGCTTGCTACCGTAGTCGCGTACACGAACTGCAAGTCTCCCCCATGATGCAACCATGTTCGGTTTGGGGGTGGGCTTTATGAAGCTGATGCATCTCTGCTATGCGGCGGTCGGATTTGTGGTGGCCCGCTGGCTCTTTAAGCGACAGCCGATTGCTCTGCCTGACCCGGTGACACGTTTTCGTTCCTCTGGCCTCTTATAGCCTGAAACGTTATGGACGCGCGCATCGTTGCGGCATGTCGTGTCCTACGGGGCTACATTTGCTTGACCGACCACTCTTCTCATTTCCTAAAGGTTCTAGCACCATCGTTCAGCTTCCGCCAGGTTTCCTTCCAACGCGTGTGAGTACAATTTCGAGACAGACCTCTCAGTAGTTATTAACTGAGTTCTTGCTGGCGCGGATGTCGTGTTTCCGGCGAGCTGCTTGCTGCAAAATGATTAGCAAGGAATCGCAAAGAGTAAATTTGGATCGGATGAAAAAGAGCCTCTACATATCCGTCGCGATAATCGCGCTGTTGTTGCCTTTCTTTGCCGCGGCTCAGACTGGCGGGAACGATATGCCGCTTGGCGACCTGGCCCGGTCCCTGCGCAAGAATAGAGGGCTGCCGGCGCACACCGTCATCGACAATGACAACATATCGCAAGTCATGGAGGAGGTAGAAAGCCGGAAGCTGAACGCCTCGTCCCAGCTCTTTTCCATTGACCAGACCGGGAACGACTTTCAAGTTTCTGCGCCCGATGTGACTTGTAGCCTGTCATTCACTTCGCAGGCAGCACCTTTACTCTCAGAGTCGATCGTTTCGCAGAATTTGCCGGATAGCGAACTGCCCAAACTGGACGGCCCGGCAACGATCGAGGGGGATGTGCTCCAAGTTTCGGTTTTCAACGGAAGTGAGTGGAACGTTCGCGAGCTTACGGTGGGAATCACAATTGTTCGGCATGAAAATGAGTCCGCTGCTCACTATGGTTCGGATAGTCCTGGTTCAACTAAACTTGATTTGACGAAACCGGGTTCCGCGAGGCTGGTGACCGCAGCCGCCACCGGTTCCATGCCAATCGAGAAACGTTCAGATTGGACCGTGCTCTACCACCTCAAAGGAACGGCAGCACCGCTTACCACGACAATGTTCCGTGAGCCTCTGGGCGTCACGCTAAATCCCGATCAAGAATGGCACTGGGCAATTGTGCAGGCCAAAGGCATCCCACCGCAGGAGCCCTCCAGCGGTCATTAAAATTGTCGGTTCAGCGTAGAGGTCTGTTTATCAACAAGTGGGACAGGCTCCGTTCGACCGCTCTTCATGCTCCGGTATGCCGAGTCGAGAACCTCCTGATTCTGCCAGCCTTCCTCGCCGGGGACAGGGAACGGCTTCTTACCTTCAACCGCCTCAGCGAAGGAATCCACCTGCCGAGCGTAGGCCGAGCGGTTCGATACAGATTCTGTGTCCGTGATCGTGCCACCGCACTTTAATTGCAGGTCAATTGGATGTTCCACCGTCAGCGCGTCGTCCGCGTACAGTACTCCGGCTTCACCAGTGATTTCAATTGGGGTACGGTAGTCCGCGCGGGTTGAGACCAGCACCGCGCCCAACGTTCCGCGAGAAAAGTTCAGGGCAAGAACTGCCGCTGCTTCAACTTCACCTGAGTCTTGATCGGAAGTGCCATGGGCGCTTACGGTGACCACTTCGTCCTGAAGAATATAGCGGAGGGCATCAATGCAGTGAACACCGACGTCGGCAATCGGTCCGCCCCCAGAAACTGCGGCATCGGTAATCCAGCTTCGGACGTGTCCGCGCCCCTGATATGAAAATTCGGAACGCACAAACACGGGTCGTCCGATTTGTCCCGATGCAACCCGTTCAAGCAGATGTGACGTACTATCCTCAAACCGGAAGACCTGAGCTACACCCAGCAATACATTTTTCTGTCGCGAAGCCTCCACCATTTGGCGGCACTCGCCGGCGTTGATCCCCATGGGTTTTTCACAGAGCACGGGCTTGCCGCATTCAATGGCCAGTAACACGTCTCGGAGGTGCAGTGAATTCGGAGTAGTGACGAATATGGCGTCCACTTCAGACGCCTGGCAAAGTTGCTCAGCGGTGTCGAATGCCAGCGGGATTTGGAACTGGCGCGCGGATTCCTGAGCCTTCTTCAAGTCACGCCTCGACAATGCAGTTACGCGGGAATTCTTGGCCAACGCAAAACCTGGCATAAGCCGTCGCACGGCGTGCAACCCGAACCCCAATATCCCGAAACGAACCATAGATTCTCCCGATACCTTTCAAGTTGAAGATCGCTTAAAACCTGTGGTCGCCGGAAACGCTACCCTTTGTCGTATGAATTGTGCCGCACTGGAGCAATGGGACGCTCATTTGGTAGTGGACATTGATGCCGGGGCCGAGCCTGTCGAGGGTGCTTCTGACGTCTTTGTGAGTACGCCTGTACTCGGATCAATAGTGAATTCAGTAATGTCCTTCGAGCTCTGATTACCGACGAACAGATACTTGCCGGAAGAATCGATGACAACGAACACTGGTGCGGTACCGGCGCTAAACGGCGACCCAGTGAGTGGCGTCGGAATGCCGGTAGTGGAATTGATCGAATATCCGGAAACATTTCCCGAACCCATATTAGCGACATACAGAAACTTGCCGGAGGAATCGACGGTAACCGAGATAGGATTTGTGCCGGCGGTGAAGGCCGGTCCAGGCACAGCCGTCAGAGCGCCACTGGCGGGGTTGATCATCAAGACCGAGAAGTTGCCGGCCGCCGAGTTGATCACGTATACGAAACGTTCCGACGGGTCAACCGCTAGCGAGAAGGGGCCATTTCCAACCGGAAATGGGGAACCGGGGATTTGCTGCAAAACTCCCGTACCCGCAGTAATGGCGTAGCCGGAAACCGACGCTACATTTGAGGTGGCTACGTAAAGGAACTTTCCGGATGGCGATACGGTGAGCGCGAGCGGACTCGGCCCGGTGGGAAATGGAGATCCCGCAACTTCCGTCAGAGCGCCGCTTCCTGAGTTTATGGAAAAAACAGAAATGCTGTTGGAAGCCTTGTTAGCGACGAAAAGAAAGCTACCGCTTGAATCAATGGCCAAGGATGAGGGATTGAAGCCGGTCGCAGCCCGTGGTGTCACTTCCGAAAGTGTGCCTTTGGTCGAATCAACTGTGTAGAGGGAGACGTCGGCCTCCCCTTCGTTGGCAACATAGGCAAACTTGTCCGAGGGATGCAGAATTATGGAAGCAGGCGACGCTCCGGTTGGAAACGGCGATCCCGAAATCACTGAGAAACGGCCCGAACTGTTGTCTACTCGATACCCGATCACGGTGTTCGTCTGCGGCACCGTCACATATGCCGAATGTCTGGAACTTGAAGAGGACGAACCACAACTTGTCATACCCGCAACCGCGACGACTATCGCCAGCGGACAAATTCTTTTCATGAGCATCGGTAAGGTTCCTGGTAACTCGAATGACTTCGTTTGGATGTCCTACAAGGATAACGCGATTTGTGGTTTAGATGCTGTGCCTTGCGCGTACGTGAAATCGACCACCGCGGGTGCATAAGAAATAAAACTATTAAGCCCACCACCAAGGAAAGTTGTGGCCATCTTAGGCAAGTCTTTCTTTCCCCCGTTTAGGCTCGCATCCGACGATTCGCCGGCGTATTGACATTGCCAGCCAGCGAAGCCTAACATTGCCAGCCACTAAGTGGTCGCGACCCCATCGATGATCGGCCAAGTACTAGGTCACTATCGCCTACTCGAAAAAATAGGTGGTGGTGGGATGGGCGAGGTGTTTCGCGCCCGCGACGATCGTCTCGAACGCGACGTTGCCGTCAAAATCATTCGTCCGGCATCTTCTGCCGATCACGATCGCATTCGGCGCTTTGAGCAGGAAGCTCGAGCTGCCGCCGCCCTCAGCCATCCAAATATTCTTGCCATCTACGACATAGGTATTTATGACGGCACCCCCTACATTGTTTCTGAACTGCTCGAAGGGCAAACCTTGCGCCAATGTCTCTTCGAGGGTCCGCTTCCAGTGCGGCAGGCAGCAGACTACGCATTACAAATCGCGCAGGGACTGATTGCGCGCATGAGAAGCACATTGTTCATCGGGACCTAAAACCAGAAAACTTGTTCATTGCCAAAGGTGGCCGGATAAAGATTCTCGACTTCGGAATCGCCAAGCTCATACCCGAAGAAGAGTCTGTAACCGATTCGGTTGAAGGCCTGACTACACAAACCAGGGCTGGGGTGGTTCTGGGTACCGTTTCCTACATGTCTCCGGAACAATTGCGTGGCCGACCGGCTGTGGCGGACGTGGTCCACTACCGATTGTTGGTTGCGGGGGGCGCGGTCCACTCGCAGTTGTAGGCTGAGGTGGGCGTGGTCCGCTGGCAGTGGTCGGCTGTGGCGGACGCGGTCCGCTCACAGTAAGCGGTACACCGATGT
>Ga0209689_1000298_pt1 | contig 32360 bp, 35 predicted proteins | sample GraSoiAngelo_149_FD_187119 | JGI IMG/M metagenome (GOLD analysis project Ga0209689, IMG submission 187119) | Grasslands soil microbial communities from the Angelo Coastal Reserve, California, USA - 14_1009_09_30cm (SPAdes) (version 2) | ecosystem: Environmental > Terrestrial > Soil > Grasslands ... | reverse complement strand
GGTCTCGACGTCGCGGTCGCGATGGGCGGCGGCCCGCACTACCTCACGATGCCGCAGATCGTCGCGGTGCGGCTCCGGGGCGCGCTCGGCCCGTGGGTCACCGCCAAGGACGTGATTCTCGAGCTGCTCCGGCGTCTCAGCGTACGCGGCGGCGCCGGCAAGATCTTCGAGTACACGGGCCCCGGCCTCCCCGCGCTCTCGCTGCCCCAGCGGATGACGATCGCCAATATGGGCGCCGAGCTGACGCTCACGACCTCGATCTTCCCGAGCGACGAGGTGACGCGCGACTACTTCCGACGGCTGGGCCGCGAGGCCGACTGGCGCCCCGCCGCTCCCGACCCCGACGCCGACTACGACGCCGCCATCGACGTGGACCTCTCGACGATCACGCCGTTGATCGCGCTCCCCGGCTCGCCCGACCGGGTGGTGCCGATCGAGGAGGTCGCGGGCACCGCGGTCGAGCAGGTCATGGCCGGCTCCTGCACGAACGGCTCGTGGGAGGACGTGTGGTCGGTGACGCAGGTGGTCCGCGGGGGGCGCGTGCACCCATCGGTCTCGTTCGTGGTCTTCCCGGGCTCGCACCGGATCCTGGAGGTCATGGCGCGCGAAGGGCTCGTGCAGGATCTCCTCGCCGCGGGCGTCGTCATCTCCGAGTCCACCTGCGGCGCCTGTCCGGGGATCGGCCATGTGCCCGCGGCCGGCGCCCGCAGCCTCCGCGCGTTCAACCGCAACTTCCCCGGCCGGAGCGGCGCCAAGGACGATCAGGTCTACCTCTGCTCCTCGGTGGTCGCCGCGGCCTCGGCGCTCACGGGCCGGATCACCGACCCGCGGGCGCGGCCGCCGCTGCCCGCGCTCGTCCTCCCCGCGGACTTTCTCGCGTCGGACGCCGGCTTCGTGCCGCCGGCGGCGCCCGGCGAGCCGGCCGAGGTCGTCCGCGGCCCCAACATCAAGGACGTGCCGCTCGGCGAGCCCGTCGCAGACCGGCTCGCCGCGCCCGTCCTTCTGAAGCTCGGCGACAAGATCTCCACCGATCACATCTCGCCGGGCGGGTCCGCGGCGCTCGTGTTTCGCTCGAACGTGCCGGCCATCGCGGAGTTCACGTTCAAGTATGTCGACCCGGAGTTCGTCGCGCGCGCGAAGGCGGCGGGCCGCGGCCTGCTCGTCGCCGGCGAGCTCTACGGCCAGGGCTCGTCGCGCGAGGCGGCGGCGGTGGCGCCGATGTACCTCGGCGTCCGCGCCGTGCTCGCGAAGTCGTTCGCGCCCATCCACCGCGCGAACCTGATCAACTGGGGCGTCGTGCCCTTGACGATCGAACCCGACACCTACGACGCGATCGAGCCGGGCGAGACGCTGACGCTCGAGGCCGTGCGGGCCTCGCTCGTCGCCGACGGACGGGTGACGGTCGTGAGCGAGCGCACCGGTGCCCGCCACACCGCCCGGTGCCTCCTCACCCCGCGCGAGCGCGAGATCCTCCTCGCCGGCGGGCTGCTGGCCCACACCCGAGCGCTCTCCCGCGCGTGAGCCAGCGGAAGATCCGGGCGGTCTACATGCGCGGCGGCACGAGCCGCGCCCTCTTCTTCCACGAGCGCGACCTGCCCCCCCGCGGCCCGGAGCGGGACGCCGTCCTGCTGCGAGCCCTCGGGAGCCCCGATCCCTACGGCCGCCAGCTCGACGGCCTCGGCGGCGGCATCTCGTCGCTCTCGAAGGCCTGTATCGTCGGCCCGCCGGCTCGCCCGGACGCGGACGTCGACTTCACGTTCGCCCAGGTGGAGGTGGGTCGCCCCGTCGTCGACTACACGGGCAACTGCGGCAACTGCTCGGCGGCCGTCGGCCCGTTCGCGATCGACGAGCACCTCGTGCCCGCCGTCGAGCCCGCGACGGTGGTCCGCATTCACAACACGAATACGCAGAAGCTCCTCATCGCCCGCGTGCCCGTCCGCGACGGCGAGGCCGCGGTCGAGGGCGACTTCGAGCTGCCGGGCGTCGCCGGGACGGGCGCGCGGATCGCCCTCGACTTCGTCGACCCCGGCGGCGCCGTGACCGGCAAGCTCCTGCCCACCGGCCGCGCCCGCGACCTGATCGAGGGGGTCGAGGCCTCGAGCGTCGACGCGACGAACCCGGTCGTGTTCGTGCGGGCCAAGGACGTCGGACTGACCGGCACCGAGTCGCCCACCGACATCGACGCGGACCGGGCGCTCGGCGGGCGCCTCGAGCGGATCCGGACCGCCGCCGCCGGGCTCATGGGGATCCCGGGGAGCGCGGCCGTGCCCAAGATCGTGCTGGTCGCGCCGTCCGCATCCTTCACGGCGCTCGACCGCGCGCGCTACGACGCGACCCAGGCGGACCTGATCGCCCGCGTCATCTCGCTGGGCGCGTGCCACCGGGCCGTCGCGCTGACGGCGGCGATGTGCCTCGCCGTCGCCGCGCGCATCGAGGGCACGGTGGTCCACGAGGTCGCCGGCCCGGCCGCGCGCGACCTCCGCCTCGGCCATCCGTCGGGGGTGCTCCCGATCGCGGCCGAGGTCGGCCCGGGACCAGTGGCCACGCGCGTGACGGTCTACCGCACCGCCCGGCGGCTGATGGAAGGCGCGGTCCGAATTCCCTGAGCCCGACCCTAACGAAGGAGGCGCGACCGATGGAGCGCACCAGCGGGCAGGACGTGAGCGACGGGCGCAGAGCCTCGAGCGGGCTCCTCCGGGCGCCCCGCGGTCCCGCCCCGACTTTCTGGATGCGTTGAGCCGGACCACGGTGCCCAGGGTCGCGCTCCTCACCGGGTTCGAGCCCTACGGCGGCCTCGACCGTAACCCCTCGGCCGAGGTCGTGAAGCAGCTCGACGGCGCGGAGATCCTGGGCCGCCGGGTCGTCGGCCGAATCCTCCCGGTCACCTTCGGTCCCCTGCGGCGCCGGATCCACGATCTCCTGCAGGAGACCGATCCGGTCGCCGTGGTGAGCCTCGGTCTCTGCCCGGGCGAGCCCGTGATCCGTCTCGAGCGCGTCGCCGTCAACATCGCCGACTTCACCATCCCCGACAACGAGGGTGCGCGCCTCGCCGACGACGTGGTCGTTCCCGAGGGGCTCACCGCCCTCCCCGCGACCTTGCCGCTCCGGGCGATCGAGCAGGCGCTGCTTCGAGCCGGGATCCCCGCCCGCCTCTCGACCACGGCGGGCACCTTCCTCTGCAACGCCACCATGTACACGGTGCTCCAGGCCGAGCAGGCGGCGGGCGTCCCGAGCGGCTTCGTGCACCTGCCCTACCTCGCCGAGCAGGTCGCGCGGCTCTGCGAGGAGGTGCGGGCCGGGAAGAGCGCCGAGCCGTACGCGCCTCACGCCCTCGCCTCGATGAGCCTCGGGACCATGGTCGAAGCCGCCCGGATCATCCTCGAGGTCTCGCTCGAAGAGCGCCCCCGGCCCCCGGCGAGCTCCTCCAGGCCCACCGCCTAGACACCTCTCACCGAGCCTCCCGACGCGGGCGCCCGTGCGGAGTCTCGATTCCTCGCTCGGCAGGCACCCCTTCTCGCCGCCTCCCGTGTCAACCCAGACGCGGGGCGGGTCGCTCACGGGGTGACATGTTCACCGAGCAAGTGAGCCGTGACCGTCGTCTGGACCGACAGCAACGCCTTCCCAAGGCCTTCCCAAAGGCCTTCCCAAGGACTTGACGCGACGCCCTCCGACGGCCCATCCTCGCGCCACCGGCCCGCGGGCGGGGAGGTGAGCCGGCCGGTCACCCCGAGGAGGTGCGGAGATGGCGAGCCTCGAGATCCTGAGTCCCGTCGCGAACGTCGTCGAGCAATCGGTGAAGCCCGCGCCGCGGCTCCGCGACCTCGGCCATGCGACGATTGGCCTCTACTGGAACATGAAGGCGGGCGGCGACGCCGCGCTCGATCGCACCGAGCAGCTCCTCCGGGAGCGCTTTCCCGGCGCCAGGTTCAAGCGCTACACGGGCTCGGTCGGCTGGCTCATGCGGCACTGCACCGCGGAGGACGCCGACCGCATCGCGGCAGAGGTCGACGCCGTCGTCGGCACCACCAACGACTGAGGGTCGTGCACGTCGTGGGGTGTCCACGACATGGTCGAGCTCGAGCGACGGGGGGTCCCGACCGTGATCATCACCGCCGAGGCCTTCGTCCAGGACGCGCGGCGGAGCGCACAGAGTTTCGGGCTCGCCGGCCTGCCGCTCGCGGTGGTGCCGACGCCCCTGACGAACCGGCGCCCCGAGGACATCCACCGCATGGTGACGGAGGCGTTTGATCAGGTGGTCGCCGGGCTCACCCGCCCCGTCGAGGCGTGCGCCGACGTCGGTCGTCCCGCCGTGGAGGAACGGCTCACCTACGACGGGCCTGACCTGCTCGACGCGTGGAGTCGCATGAACCGGGACTTCCTCGCGCGGGGCTGGAGCGACGGCTTCCCGCTGGTGGCGCCGACCGGCCGCGCCGTCGAGGCCATGCTGCGCGGCAGCGCCCGCGATCCCGGCGAGGTCATCGCGACACTCGAGCCCGGGTTCGGCGTCGCCACGGTCGAGAAGCTCGCGATCAACGCCGTGATGGCCGGCGGCGGGCCCGAGCACCTGCCGCTCCTCGTCGCCGCGGTCCGCTGCCTCGCGGAGCCGAAGATGTACCTGCGCAACAAGGCGATGTCGACGGGGCCCCACGCCCCGCTCGTCCTCGTCAACGGGCCGAAGGGGCGGGCGGCGAACCTCAACGCCGGGATGTGCGCGCTCGGGCCGGGCGCCCCGTCGGCGTCCAACACCGTCCTCGGCCGGGCGGTCCGCCTCACGATGATGAACGTGGGCCACACCTACGTCGGCGTCTCCGACATGGACACGATCGGCTCCCCGCTCAAGTACAGCCTGGCGTGCGCGGAGAACGAGGCCCAGAGCCCGTGGGAGCCCTACCACGTGGCCCGCGGCTACGCCCGCGAGGCCAGCACGGTGACCGTCCACTTCGTCTACGGGATCTGCGAGCTACACGACTTCAGGAGCACGCGCCCCGAGGACCTGATCCAGGTCTTCGCGACGGCGGCCACCAACGTCGCCCAGGTGGGGACGGCGCTCTGGCTGATCGGCCGGCGCGCGGACCCGCGCTACAAGACCGAGGAGCGCGAGCACAACACGCTCTTCGTCTGCCCTGAGCACGCGCAGATCTTCGCCGGCGAGGGGTGGGACCGGGCCCGGATCCAGCAGGCCCTCTACAAGACGGCGCGCCTGCCGTTCCGGACGCTCATGCTGAACAAGGAGCCGAAGGCGCTCCAGGCCGCCCACCCCGAGCTCGGCTGGCTCGCCGATCACCCAGACCTCCCGCTGCCCGTCGTCGAGACACCCGACTGCTTCGAGATCGCCGTCGTCGGCGGCGCCGCCGGGCGGGGGGCGTACTTCTACGGCGCGGGCGAGCCAGTCACGATGCCCGTCGAGGATTGATGCGCGCGACCACGGCGCTCCTGCTGCTCCTCCTCACCGCGACAGAGGCCACGGGGGCCGCGGCCCCACCGGCGGGAGAACTCACGGTGGCGCTCTCGAGCTTCGCCAACGAGGTGCTTGATCCCGCCCTCGGCGGGCACGGCGTGAAGTTCTACCTGGCGCTGATGTTCGACTACCTGATCGGCGTCACCCCCGACGGCCGGTTGAGCCCGGAGCTCGGCATCGCAACGGCGTGGGAGGTCTCGCCCGACCACCGGCGCTGGACGTTCACGCTCCGGCGCGACGTGCACTTCCACAACGGCGACCCGCTCACATCGGCCGACGTCAGGTTCAGCATTCTCCGCGCCATCGGACCGCGCTCGACCACAGGCTACGCGGGCGTCCTCCGCGCCCTCCTCGACCGGATCGAGACGCCCGCCCCCGACCGCGTCGTGATCGTCACGCGGGAGCCGACGCTGGTCATCCCGCCGTATCTCTCGCGCGCGCTCGCGACCGAGGGGATGATCCTGCCCAAGCGGTACATCGAGTCGGTCGGCGACGACGAGTTCGCCCGGAAGCCGATCGGCAGTGGCCCCTATCGCTTCGTGGAGCAGGTCACCGGTTCGCACGTCCGGCTGGCGGCGGTGCCGCACCACTGGCGGATCGGCACGCCCCGGTACCAGACGGTGACCTTCCGGGTCATTCCCGAGGAGTCGACGCGCATGGCCATGGTCCGACGCGGCGAGGTCGATATCGCCGACGTGAGCCGCGATCGGGTCCGGGAGATGGAGCAGGCCGGCTTCCCCGTCCGCTACCGCGACAACGACTCGCTCCTCCACCTCTGGTGGATTCTCCCCTGGGACCGGACGCCGGTCCGGGACCGGCGCGTCCGCGAGGCCCTGAACCTCGCCATCGACCGCCGCGAGATCGCGGCCACCATCTTCGGCGGCAAGGCCGAACCGGCGGCGATTCCGTTCGGGCTCACCTGGGCGTTCCGTGACGTCAAGCTCACAGTGCCCGATGAGTGGCGGTACCCCTTCGATCCCGCCCGCGCCCGCGCCCTCCTCGCCGAGGCCGGCTATCGGGACGGCTTCCCGATCACCATCTTCGCTTACCAGCTCCCGGCCCTGCCCGAGGGCAGGGAGATGGCGGAGGCGTTGGCGGGCTACTGGCAGAAGATCGGCGTGCGGCCGACGCTGGTCCCCGTCGACTACCCCGCCTTCCGCAAACAGTGGGTGGACCGGACGGCGCCCGGCGCCGTCGGCTACTACAACCTCCCGAACCGCGACTGGATCGGTACCTACACGCTCCTCGACAAGTTCGCCCACACGCCCTCCCGCCCCACGGACACGGTCGCCGATCCCGAGATCGACCGGATGCTTGACGCGATCCTCACCACCACCGATCGCACGAAGATCAACGAGCTCATGCGGCAGGCCTTCGCGCGGCTCCGGCGCGACCACGATGGGATCCCCCTCGTCTACCTGCATACCCCTTACGTCACCTCGAAGCGGATCAGCCGCTGGGACCCGGGCTCCGTCATGCTCGACCTCAACATCGACGGGCTGGTGGCCGAGCGCTGACCGGATGCTCCGCTTCGTGCTGGCACGCCTGAGCCAGTCGGCGATCACCCTCCTCCTGTTCTCGGTCGTGATCTTCGGGCTCGCCCGCGCCACCGGCGACCCGCTCACCTTGGTCCTGCCGATGGTCGCCACCGAGGAGGACTTCGCCAACGCGCGCCGGTACCTCGGCCTCGATCGCCCGCTTTACGCCCAGTACGTGACCTTTGTCGGGCGGGCGGCCACGGGGGACTTCGGCACGTCGATCCGCTCCCGCCGGCCGGTCGTCGAGCTCCTGCGAGAGCGGCTCCCGAACTCGCTCGCCCTCGCCGCGTTCTCGATGGCCGTGAGCCTGCTCATCGCGTTCCCCCTCGGCGTGCTGGCGGCGGTACGGAGGGGAACCGCGCTCGACTCCGGCGCCAAGGTCCTCGCGACCCTCGGTCAGTCGCTCCCGACGTTCTGGGTCGGCATCGTGCTGATCGAGGTCGTGGCCGGCCGCCTCCAGTGGCTGCCGGCGGGGGGCAGCGGGAGCCTCGCCCACTACATCCTGCCGGGTTTCACCCTTGGCTGGTTCGTCGTCGCCGGGCTCATGCGCCTGCTCCGCTCCGCGATGCTCGAGGTCCTCGACGCGGAGTACGTCACGACCGCCCGCGCCAAGGGCGCGTCGGAAGTGTCGGTGGTCTGGCGCCACGCGCTCAGGAACGCGCTGATCCCGGTCGTCACGTTCGCCGGCGTCTACTTCGCGATCCTGGTGACGAGCGCGATCGTCGTGGAGACCGTCTTCGCCTGGCCGGGCATGGGCCGGCTCGCCTACGAGGCGATCACCGGACGCGACTTTCCGGTCATCCAGGCCGTCGTGCTCGTGACCGCTGCCATCGTGGTGACCGTGAACTTCGCCGTCGACCTGCTCTATGCCGTCATCGACCCCCGAATCGGCCTGGCGTCGTAGCTCCCTGTTCCGGCGGATGCCGGTGATTCCCGTCATGATCATCGCGGCCTTCGTGCTCCTCGCCCTGGCGGCGGGCCGCCTGAGCCCTGCCGACCCCTACGCGCAGTCGCTCCGCGCCCGGCTCGCCCCGCCGGTCTGGGCGGCCGACGGCTCCTGGGCGCACCCGCTCGGCACCGACCGCCTCGGGCGCGACCTCCTCTCGCGCATCATCTTCGGTGCCCGCGTGTCGCTGACGGCGGGCGTCGTGACCGTGCTGCTGGCGGGGCTGGTCGGCGCCGCCGTCGGCCTCCTGGCCGGCTATTACCGCGGCCGGATCGGGAGCCTGCTCATGCGGCTGACGGACGCCACGCTCGCCCTGCCCGTCATCCTGCTCGCGCTGGTCTTGGCGGTGACGGCGGGGCCGAGCTTCGTCAACGTCGTGATCGCAATCGGCGCCATCCTGTGGGCCCGGTACGCGCGGGTCGTCTACGGCGAGGTGCTGGCGTTGATGGAGCGCGACTTTATCGCCCAGGCGCGCCTCACCGGCTGCTCGGACCGCCGCATCATCCTCGTGCACCTGCTGCCCAATACCCTGCCCTCGCTGCTCGTGCTTCTGAGCCTCCAGATCGGCTACGTCATCATCGTGGAGGCGTCGCTCTCCTTCCTGGGGGCGGGCATCCCGCCGCCGACGCCGGCGTGGGGCTCGATGATCGCGGAGGGACGCGACTACGTCGCGAGCGCCTGGTGGGTCTCGTTCTTCCCCGGCCTCGCCATCCTCCTCGTGGTCCTGGCCTTCAACTTGGTGGGCGACTGGCTGCGCGACGAGCTCGACCCGAAGCTCCACCACCTGTAGCGGAAGCCCCGGCGGGGCGGTCAGGGTCTCGGGACGGCAGGTGTGGGCACGCCCCGTCAAGGAGCGGGGAACAGTACCTTCTATCCGCCGCTCACGACGGCAACCGCTGGCCGAGCGGCGCGAGCACCTCCTTCATTACCTCTTCCGCTGCCACGGCGTCCGCCTGCCCGCCGATGGCCACGCCATGCAACGGCACGGGCTTCGCAGGACGCCGCACCTGCCAAACAATCTGGCCGCTCGTCGGGTCCACGAGCAGCGCGTCGAGCGAGACGATGACCTCGTCCGTCCGGAAGGTCGGATACGGGAACTCCCAGCGACGCACCCGCATAAACAAGCCCGCCGCATCGAGCTTCACCGACCGAAGGATCTCGGCCGCCATCTCGGGACTCGACGGCACTCGTCCTCCGGTCGCCGTCTCCACGAAGTTCGGGTCGACGACCTCGAAGCCCTGACGAGCGAGTTGTGTGCGGGCCTCTGACGCGAGGATCGCACGGAGGCCCAGCGTCGGGGCCGCACCGAGGTCGGCGGGCGCCCTCGGACTAAGCGGAGCTCCCATGGCATCGAACGGGGGCAGGACTGCAATACGGCGGACTGTGGCCGGAGCCGGTGCGACCGCGGGCGCGCACCCGGCCGACCCGACCAGTACGCTCGCCAACAGCGTCAGCAGAAAGGTCCACCCCGGTCTCGTAATCGTCATCGCGACGCTCCCCCCAGGTGCCGCATGTCCGTCAGATCGCACGTTCGGCTCCCGCCCCTAGTTCGTGGCGGAGTCCTGGCCTGGGTTCCCGGACCTCTCCCCGTACGGGTCGCCATGGGCTCCCTCCCGGGACGCCCGTTGCCCGCGGGCTCGGTCGCCCGGCGATAGTCCGTCGCCGGAATGACCCGCACGATCCGGCCCTGCCCGTCGGGAACGGAGAGAGCCGCGATGAGCTTCTCGCGACTCGGAAGCCTACCCCTCGCGCGCGACGAGCGGTGTGTCCCCAAGGTGCTCGGCGACGAACCAGACTTGCAACTCGTTTGTCCGGATCACGTCGCTGACCAGCAGGTCGTTGGTGCCGTCATCGCCAGCCTCAGCCGCCTGCCGCGCCATCGCACGGGTCTCCTTCAAGACGATCTCGTGCGCGTGAAGCAGCCGAGCAATCTGCACGGAGACTTCATCGCGGTCACGCGGCGGGCGCGGAATCAGCGTCATCTCAGCCACGTCGTAGGCCATGGCGATGCTGACGCCGCCCAGCGACTGGATCCTTTCTGCGATCGCGTCCACGAGCTGACTCTGCTCGTTGAAGTGCTTGTCGAAGAGGAGGTGGAGCTGATAGAAGGTCGGCCCGCTCACCTGCCAGTGGTGCTTCTTGTACAAGTCCCGCAAGGTCATGGTGTCGGCCAGAAGCTGGTTGAGGTTCTCGACGCTCGTGGCGCAGACCGAGGCATCGAGCGCGATGGGTAATCTCGCCACTGCCCCGTAATGCTGGATCGGCTTCGCTCCATGAACGGCCAGCGGCCAAGCACGCTCCGTCAGTGTTGCGCCGTCGTGTTTCCTGGTCATGATCTCCTCCGTTCCGAAAGGGTTTTTGCGCGGGTCACGCGGCACGAGCGATCCGCACCGCCGCCTCGCCGCGCCAGCGACGGAGCCGGAGCGACAGCCCGAGTAGGAGTGCGCCGAAGGCGATCGCGTACGCTCCGATCAACCACACCAGGGACAGCGCGCCGGCTCCGGGTACGAGCATCGTCAGCGCGCCGAAGGCGATCGACAGGACGCCGTTTAACGCCAGCCAGGCCTCACCCGTGATCCGGCGGCGAAGTCGGATGGCAGCCACGATCTCCAGCGCCCCGGTCACGATCGCCCACGCCGCGATCACGTAGAGCAGCGCGAGCGCGGTAAGACCCGGCACCGCGAATGCGACGATGCCCGCGGCGATGCTGACGAGTCCCTCGAGAAGCAGTGCCCACCACGGCTGGTCGTCTCCGCGGCCTCGGACGGCGGCGGTGACGTTGAGGACGCCCTCGACAAGGGCGTAGCCGCCGAAGAGTAGGATCAGGGCGGCCAGCGTGACGCCCGGCAAGACGAACGCCAGGAGGCCGAAGATGATCGCGGCGACACCGCGAAGGGCCAGAGCCCACCAGTTCCCTGCCAGCGCGTCGATATTCATGTCACGGTCTCCTCGCCACTCCGTCGTTCCAGCCACGATCACCACTCCCAACACCGGCGGAGCCGACTTCCCCTGTCGGCGCACTATGCGCACTCCCCTCCCGAGCCGCCTCGGGATCCGCGGGCGATGGATCATGCCGCGTATCGAGAGTCTCTCCCTCGTCCGTTGGGTCCCCGTCCGGGGAGCCCATCGAACCGTTTCGTCGATCTCCATCTATCGTGTTCCTTCGGGCTTGATGGCGCAGTGCCATCCTTAGTCCGCGTTGAGGAGCCGGTCCGAGTCGACGCCCTGGACGTACGATGGCAGTAGGCCTCGCAGGGTCGCACGTAGCACTACGCCTGTCGCCACCAGGAAGCGTCTCGTCCTGAATGTCAGCTGGGTTCCTCCATGCACGCGGTCTCCGGATTCTGACCGCCGCCGCGTTGTTCTCCCCCGTCGGTGCGGCCCGCAACCGAGTCAACATTGGGATGGTCGAGTGCCGTGCTTCGCTCGCCCGGGCGCGCTCTTTTTCGCAAGAACGCGAAAGTCCTGCCGTCGCCGAACCCATTCCGGAAGCTGCGGCTTGCTCCCCTCGCCACGAACGGGCACGAAGAGGGATGGTCGCCCTGACCCGGACTGAGCCGGATCCGAATCGGCGATCGCGACCTTGACAGGGGCGGGCCCGGCGCCTACAACTGGCGTCCGGGACCGCCGACGAAGCTGGAGGAGGACGCGCATGAACTCACTCGGATACCCGGTCATCGACGCGGACGGCCACGTGGAGGAAACCGGGGTCGACTGGGTCAGGCGCCTCGACGGGGACTGGGGGGACTGGGCGCCCCGTTACATCTCCGACGGGCGCCATGAGTCGGGCCAGGGACGTCTGACGATCGAGGGGAAGGTCTTCCCGCGCTGGGAGGACAAGTGGGGGCGCGGGAGCCGGCCCATCACCGTGCACAAGCCCGCCCACCAGTGGACCGGCCGCCCGGGAATGACCGATCCCAAGGCGCGGCTGGCCGACATGGACCTCGAAGGGATCGACGTCGCCGTCCTCTTCGGCGGGGCCCTCTCCTCGGCCGCGATCGGCCTCGTCGAGAACCCCGCGCTCGCGCTCGCCACCTGCCGCGCCTACAATGACTGGCTCGCCGAGTACTGTGGGGCGGCGCCCGATCGGCTGAAGGGCGTCGCCGCGGTCCCGTTCCAGGACCCCGAGGCCGGCGCCCGCGAGCTCCAACGGGCCGTGCGGGAGCAGGGGCTCGTGGCCGTGCGGGTCCCCACCTGGCCCGACGGGCGCGATCCCGGCGCCCGGCGCTTCGACCCGATCTACGCGGCGGCCGAGGAACTCGGCGTCCCCGCGTGCCTGCACCTTCTCTCCGCCCGCACCGTCGGCGCCGACCGGTTCGACAACTTCTTCCTCAAGCACGTGTTCTACGGCGCCGACGTGTTCATGGCCTTCGCGGGGATGCTCGCGGGCGGCGTGCTCGAGCGCTTCCCCGGGCTCCGGATCGGCGTCTTCGAGGCGGGCTGCGGCTGGATCCCGTACCTGATGGAGCGGGTCCACGAGCACTGGGAGCTCTTCTCCGACCAGCTTCCCCACCTCACGCGCGACCCGGCCGAGCAGATGGCCTCGGACCGCTGCTTCTACACGATCGAGCCCGAGGAGACGACGGTGCCATTCGTCGCGGCGCGGGTCGGGGACGGCCGGCTCATGTACGCCTCGGACTACGCCCACTTCGACTGCATGTGCCCCGACTCGGTCTCGACGGTGGCAGGCCGGTCGGACCTCGGGTCAGACCTGAAACGAAGGCTCCTCGGCGAAAACGCCGCCAGGCTCTTCGGTTTGAAGGTGTAACGGCATCCGGGCTCGCGGCGGCCCCCCCCGCGGGGCGACGCGCCAGCGAGGTCTGGACGCCGCCGTGAGCATCACCAAAGCGCCGTTGGCACAGAGGGGTTGGCCACCGCCGGGTCCAGTCGCACTCACGCGCCCGGCATCAGTGCATACTGTCGGGGTGGCAGATCACCCTCAAGGCGTGACGGCGCCCTGGCTCGCGCAGGCGGCGGCGCGCTCGATCCCGGTCCTCCTCGGCCTCCTCCTCCTGGCGTTGAGCGTGTCGATCACGGCGATCGACACGCTCCTCGCCCTGCTCATCGTCGCGACGCTCCTCGCGCTGACCGACCCCGCCGAGCGGGCGCGGTACCGGCTGCCGCTGCTCCTTCCCATGCTGACCTTCGCGGCGCTCACGCTCGTGTCGGCGGCGGCGGCGGCGGACCGGGCGGGCGCCTTCTTCGAGTCCAAGCACCTGATCGGGCTCGCGCTCTTCTTCATCGCGGCGAACGGCTTCGCCGGAGGTGACGCGATCCGGCGCGGGCTCCGCCGGTTCTTCGCGGTGGTGGCCGCGGTCTCGGTCTACGCGATCGTCCAGACGCTCGCGTGCGAGACCCAGCTCGCGCTGCCCGCGTGGGTCGGCGTGGCGCTCAGGGTCAAGCTCGAGGCGTGCCGCCTGCACCCCTTCCGGGCCAAGGGCTTTTTCAGCATCTACATGACACTGGGCGGGAGCCTGATGATCGCGCTCTCGCTCGGCCTCGCGCTCTTGCTGTTCGGCCAGCGAGCGCACGCGCGGAGCCTGCTCGTCTCCGGTGCGCCCGCCGTCGCGGCCCTCGGGCTCACCTACGTGCGGGGCGCGTGGCTCGGGCTCGCGGTCGCGACCGGGATCCTCACCGTCTGGAGCCGCCGGCTCTGGCTCATCGCGCCGCTCGCCCTCGGCATCCTCCTGGCGCTTGCCGTGCCCTCCGCGCTCAGGACGCGGCTGCTCTCGTTCGGCAACCCGGAGGACCCGACCGCGCGCGAGCGCCTGTACTTCTGGGACGCCGGGCACCGCATGATCGAGGACGCGCCGCTCCTCGGGCTCGGGCCCGGCGGCGTCCACCGCGTCTATCCCGCCTACAAGAACCCAGACGCGCGGAAGCCGCGCACTGGCCACCTGCACAACAACCTCGTCCAGATTGGCGCCGAGCACGGCCTGCTCGGGCTCGGGGCCTGGCTCTGGATCTGGATCGCCTTCTTCGCCGGCGCGGGGCGCATCTACACCGCGCTTCCGCCCGCGCGGGCCGACGACCGGGCCCTGGTGGCGGGCAGCATCGCGGCGGTGGCCGCCTTCCTCGTGGCCGGGCTCTTCGAGTACAACTTCGGCGACTCGGAGGTCATCGACCTCCTCTGGGTTGTCATGGGCTTCCCCTTCGCCTGCGCCGGCGAGGGGAGCCGCCTCGCCGCAGCCGCACCGGAGCCCGTATGATGGGAAGACGGCGGCCGGGAGGGCCGAGAGAGCGGGTGACGCAATGACGATCGATCGCGTGGAGGTAATCCCGATCCGGCTCCCGAACCGGATCCCGCTCAAGCTCGCCACGGGGGTGCTCGAGCACCAGGACAACGTGATCGTGCGCCTCTGGGCGGGCCGGCTCGCCGGCCTCGGCGAGACGCAGCCGCTCGAGGGCTTCCAGGGCTGCACCGAGTCGCAGGCCACGATCGTCCCGTTGATCCGCGAGCGCCTCGCGCCCGTCCTCATCGGCCGGAGTCCGTTCGAGGTCGAGCGTATCGTGCGCGACATGGAGGCGGCGATCGCGGGAAGCCCGTACGCCAAGGCGGCCGTGGTCGACGCGCTCTACGACCTGAACGCAAAGGCGTATGGGGTCCCCCTCCACCAGCTCCTGGGTGGCCTCTACCGCGACCGGATCCCCGTCGTCTGGACGATCGGGATCCAGGACCGCCGCCGGATGGCCGATGAGGCGCGCTGGGCGCTCGGCCGCGGCTTCCGCCTGGTCAAGGTGAAAATCGGTTCGGCGCACGCGGCGGAGGACATCGAAAACGTCGCCGCCGTCCGGGACGCCGTCGGGCCGGAGGTGGGCCTCCGGGTCGACGCCAACGGCGTGTTCGGCTTCGATCAGGCGCTGGCGCTCCTCCGCGACCTCTCCCCGTTCAAGCTCGAGCTCGTCGAGCAGCCGCTCGGCCTCGGCGACCTCGACGGGATGGCTCGGCTCATCGAGCTCGCCGGTGTCCCGATCATGCCCGACGAGAGCCTGCACTCGCCGGAGTCCGCACTCGAGCTGGTGCGGCGGCGGGCCGCCTCGATCTTCGGGATGAAGCTCGCCAAGCACGGCGGGATCTACGCGGCGCAGCGGATCGCGGCGATCGCCCAGGCGGCCTCGCTTCCGATTTACCCGGGCGGGCAGCCGGGGACGAGCGTGGGCTCCGCGACCGCCGCGCATTTCTACGCGGCCACCTGGAACGCCTCGCTCGGCGGGGACTTTCACGTCGGGCCGGCGGGCTGGCTGGCCGACGACATCGTGAAGCGCCCGCTCGTCGTGAAGGACGGCTACGCGTTCGTCCCCGACGGTGTCGGCATCGGCGTCGAGGTGGACGAGACGCGCCTCGCCCGCTACACGGTCGGGCTCTGATCGGAGGACGGGTGCGCGTCGTCGACCTGAGCCTGCCGATCAAGACGCACTTCCGCTGGAAGGTCGCGACGGAGGTCCGCGGCTCCCACCATCGCGGCGACGTCTTCCAGTCCACCAGCGTGACCATGCCGTGCCACGCGTTCACCCACGTCGACGCACCGTCGCACTTCCTTCCCGGCGCGCGCCACATCGCCCAGATGCCGGTGGACCAGTGGATCGGTGACGCGGTGGTGGTGGACCTCACGCACCTCGGCGAGAACGGCGCCGTGACGGCCGCCGAGCTCGAGCAGCGGGCCCAGCACGTGCGGGGTGGAGACATCGTGCTCCTGCGGACCGATTGGCCCCTCCGGGTGGGCGTCGAGACCGAGCGCTTCTGGAGCCACGCGCCGTACACGGACGCGAGCGCGTGCCACTGGCTCGTGCGGCGGCGCGTGAAGGCGGTCGGCTACGACTACCCGCCCGACTACTGCATCCGCGACATGATCTTCCGCCCCGACACCCCGCTCGCGCGCGAGGACAGCACGACCCACTTCATCCTGTTCCCGGCCGGCGTCACGGTCATCGAGTACCTGGCGAATCTGCACGAGATCCGGCGGCCGCGCTGCCGCTTCGCGGCCCTTCCGCTCGCGATCGAGGGCGCCGACGGCTCGCCCGTGCGGGCCGTCGCCTTCGTCGACTGACCCCGACCTCGCCGCCCGCGCCGCTTGACGCGCCGTGGGCGTTCGTCGATCATGCGCGCATGAACGGCGTCCACGACCTCGGCGGGATGCAGGGGTTCGGGCCGGTCGCGCGTGAGCCGAACGAGCCGGTCTTCCACGCGGATTGGGAGAAGCGCGTGCTCGCCATGAACGTCGCGGCGATGACGCAGCGGCTCTACAACGTCGACGAGTTCCGCCACGGCATCGAGCGCATGGGCGCCGCCCACTACCTCGCCTCCGGGTACTACGAGCATTGGTTTGCCGCCGTCGAGACGCTCCTGATCGAGAAGGGCGTGGTGAAGCGAATCGAGCTGGACGTCCGCACGGCCGCCCTTGGCGCGAACCCGGCGGCGCACCCGCGCCGCGACGATCCCGCGCTGAGCGCGCGCCTGCTCCACGCCGTCCGGGCGGGCAGCGCCGCGAAGAGCGAGGCGGCGCCGGCGCCGCGCTTCCGCGCCGGCGACCGGGTCCTGACCCGGAACACGCACCCGGCGGGCCACACGCGCCTGCCGCGGTACGCCCGCGGCCGCCACGGCGCGATCGAGCGCTTCCACGGCGTCTACACGCTGCCCGACGCTCACGCCCACGGCCGCGGGCGACAGCCGCAGCCCCTCTATAGCGTCCGCTTCGAGGGCCGGGAGCTCTGGGGCGAGAGCGCCGAGCCCGGCGCGTGGGTGTACCTGGACCTGTGGGAGAGCTACCTGGAGCCGGCGTGACCGCCGCGGCCTCCCGGCCAGGCGGAGGGCAGGACGATGGGCGGCACGCATAACTCCGAGCCCGAGCCGTACCCGGCGCTCCGCGTGCGGGCGCTCGAGTCGCTGCTGATCGAGAAGGGGCTCCTGTCCAGCGACGTCGTGGACAAGCTGGTGGCCATCTACGAGAACGACGTCGGCCCGATGAACGGCGCCCGGGTGGTGGCGCGCGCCTGGGTCGATTCGGCCTACAAGCAGCGGCTCCTCGCCGACGGCGCCGCGGCCATCGCGGAGCTCGGCTTCGGCGGCCGCGGCGGCGGCGACAAGCTGGTCGCCGTGGAGAACACCCCGACCGTGCACAACCTGGTCGTCTGCACGCTCTGCTCCTGCTATCCGTGGCCGGTGCTGGGGCTGCCACCGAACTGGTACAAGATGCCCGCCTATCGCTCGCGGGCCGTGCTCGAACCGCGGACGCTCCTGCGCGAGTTCGGTCTCGAGCTCCCCGAGTCGGTCGAGGTTCGGGTCTGGGACAGCAGCGCCGAGGTCCGCTACCTGGTGCTGCCCGAACGCCCCGCCGGCACCGGGCACCTCGGCGAGGCCGAGCTGGCGCGGCTCGTCACCCGTGACGCGATGATCGGGGTGGCCCGGGTGACGGCGGCGGCCCCGGCGCGGTAGTCTCGCGGCCTCCGTCGACGCCGCCATGCGCAACATCGTGTCCCGAGCCGACGGCCGACGCCTCCAGGTGCCGCGCACGCGCGGCCACCTCTTCGTCTGCGCCGACGGCTGCTGCTGCGGCCGCACCGAGGCCGGCTTCCCGCCGGTGCCGCGCGCGCGGTTCCACGACGAGTGGGAGCGACGGAGCCTGCGTCACCGCGTCCACCTCACCATCGGCGGCTGCCTCGGCCCCTGCCGCCTCGCCAACGTGGTCATGCTGCTCTTCGACGGCCGCCAGGCCTGGTTCCACTCGATCAACTCCGAGGCCCAGGCGCGGGCGCTCTACGACTATGTCGAGGAGCTCCTCGGGGCGGATGGCTGGCAGCCACCCCCGCCCGCTCTCGCCGCTCTCCAGTTCACCGCCTCGACGTGGGTCGAGCGCCCGGACGGCCAGCCCGTCGACGATCGCCATCTCCGGCCCCGCGCGGGGTCCGGCGACGGCGCCCCCCTCGTCCCCCCTCCCACGGCGCCCGGGCCCTCGGCGCCGACGCCGGACCGCCTCGTCGCGAACATGGACGGGCCGGCTGCCGTTCCCCGGCGGAACGGGGAGCTCCTCTTCGAGGCGCCCTGGCAGGGGCGCGTCTTCGGCATGGCGGTCGCGCTCCAGGATCGACGCGTCTACGACTGGCGGGACTTCCAGCGGCGCCTCAGCGCCGAGATCGCCGCCGCCGAGACCCGCGGCGAGGAGTCCACCTACTACGAACGCTGGCTCCGGGCGTTCGAGGGGCTCCTCATCGAGGGGGGGATCCTGACCCGCGAGGGGCTCGACGACCGGACCGAGGAGTTCGAGTTCGGCGAGCGTGACGAGGTCTTCTGAGCCTACCCCTTCACCGCGCCCGCGGTCAGCCCCTCGACCATGTAGCGCTGCAGGTAGGTGTAGAGCACGACGACGGGCACCGTCGTGAGCACCGACGCCGCCATGAGCTGGCCCCACAGGAAGATGTCGCCGAACATCAGGTCGTTCAGCCCGACCGGGATCGTCTTCAGGTCGCCGTCGTGGATGAACACGAGCGCGTACAGGAACTCGTTCCAGGCGAGCGTGAACGCGAAGAGCCCGGCCGCGAGCACGCCCGGCGCCGCCAGCGGAAGGACGACGCGGTGAAAGGCCTGGACGCGGCTCGCGCCATCCACCATGGCCGCGTCCTCGAGGTCGGGCGGGATCGACCGGAAGAACCCGATCAGGAGCCACGTGCAGAACGGGACCGTGAAGGTCGGGTACGCGACGAGCAGGGCCCAGAGCGTGTTGGCGAGGCCGAGGCCGTTGAGGATCGTATAGAGCGGGATGAAGAGGAGCGTCGGCGGTACCAGGTAGACGACCAGCACCGTCGTGGCCAGGAGGCGCCGCCCCGGGTAGCGGATGCGCGCGAGGCTGTAGCCGGCCAGACAGCTCACGAGGACCGTCACCAGCGAGGCGCCCAGCGCCACGGCCGTGCTGTTGCGGATCCAGCGCGGAAAGCCGGTGCCGCGCAGGAGCTCGACGTAGTTCCCGAAGGTGACCGGGCGCGGGTAGTAGTAGGGCGTGAGGCTCTGGATCTGGGTCGACGTCTTGAGCGACGTGGTCACCATCCAGTAGAAGGGCACGCCCACGGCCACGAGCAGGACCGAGAGAGACACCCAGGCGAGCACGCGGGCCCCCACCTCAGTCCTCCCGCGTCAGCCGCCGGGCGAGCACGACGATCATCACCACCACGAGGGGCATCAGGTACATCGAGACCGCCACCGCCCGACCCCAGCGCAGCGCCTGGAACCCGACCTCGTAGGTGTACGTGGCGAGGATGTGGGTGGCGATGCCGGGGCCGCCCCGCGTCATCACGTAGACGATGTTGAAGTCGTTGAGCGTGAAGATCGTCGAGATCAGCGTGGTCACGAAGATCACCGGGCGGAGTCCGGGAAGCGTGACGTGGCGGAACCGCTGGGTGGCCGAGGCGCCGTCCACGGCGGCCGCCTCGTAGAGATCGGCCGGGATGGCCTGGAGGCCCGCCAGCAGCGAGACGCCGAAGAAGGGGAACCCGCGCCAGATGTTGACGACGACCACGGCCATCATGGCCGTGGACGGTTGCCCGAGCCAGGCGATCGGCTCACCGATCAGGCCGAGGGTCTCGAGCGACACGTTGATGAAGCCCCGGAGCGCGTCGAACATCCAGTGCCACGCGAGCGCGGTGATGACGGTGGGGACGACCCACGGCAGGAGGAGGATGCCGCGGACGAGGCGCCGCGCGAAGAGCGCCTGGTGGAGCGAGAGCGCCATCAGGAGCCCGATCATGAGCTTGACCGTCACCGACCCGACGGTGAACACCGCGCTGTTCCAGATGACCTTCCGGAAGACCGGGTCCCCCGTCAGCTCCACGTAGTTCTTCAGACCGACGAAGCGCGGCGGGTACCCGACGTACTTCTCGGTGAGGCTCAGATAGACGGCGCTCCCGAGCGGATAGGCGATCAGCAGGAGGACGAGGACGACGAGCGGCAGGACGAACAGGTAGCCGATCCCGGCATCGGGCGGGAGCACCCGTCGGCTCGCCGAGGCCCGCCCGAGCGCGGGGGCGGAGGAGGCGACGCTATCGGGAGGGCACAGTGGCGTAGATGTCGTTGATGCGCTTGTCGGCTTCCTGGAGGGCGCGCTCGACGTCCCAGCCCTCCACGATCACGCGCGCGCAGAGATCGGTGAGGACGTTGGTGGCGACGACCTCGGCCGCGGCCGGGGTGAGCGGGCCCGGGTAGCCGGGAGTGTGGGCGTGGCTCGGCGCCTCGAGGACCGCCTTGTACGAGGGGTTCTTCTGCCAGTAGGGGTCGCGGCGGAGCTTCTCGAAGGCCGGCACCATCTGCCCCCACGACTGGTACATGTACTTCCGGGCCTCGTCCGGGGACATGACGAAGCGAACCAGGTCCCGGGCCAGCTCCGCGTGCTTGGTGCCGTTGAACACGCCCCACGAGAGGAGGAACACGTCGTGGTTCCGACCGGCGGGGCCGGCGGGCTTGACCAGCATCAGCGTGTCGCCGAGGAGCGGTCGATTCTCCTTCTCGAGCACGTAGTAGATGCTCGGACCGTTGAAGGTCATCGCGATCTTGCCGCCGAGGTACGCCTCGTTGTTGCCGAAGCCGGTCCAGGCCATCGCGTCGGGCGGCACCGTCTTGTCCTTGGTATAGATCTCGCTCGCCCACCGGACGACCGCCCGCCAGGTATCGTTCATGATCGACTTGTAGTGACCGCGGGCGTCGGCCCAGCCGCCTCCGTAGGAGTAGAGCAGCGCCTGGAACACCCCATAGCCGTCGGCGCTCCGATTCCAGCTCTGGCCGAGCGGGTAGTCCATCACGCCCTTCGCTTTGATCCGACGGGCGGCCTCCCGTACCTCCTCCCAGGTCTTCGGGTACGGGACCCCCGCCTTCTTGAACACGTCCGTGCGGACGAACAGGACATCGGTGATGTAGTTGAACGGCACGGCGTAGAAGCGACCGCCGAAGCGGGTCGCGGCGAGGGCCGAGTCGAGCAACGGCCCGTTCGTCCGCTCGACGTCGGCGACCACGTCGCTCACGTCCATGAGACGCCCCATGCCGTGGTAGCGCGAGGGGCTGATCGTCTGGAGCTGGCCCACGTCAGGCAGGGAGTCCGTCTCGATCGCCGCGACGTACTTGGTCTCGATGTCGTCGAAGGTGAAGTACTCGATCGACGTCTCGACGTTCTTCTGCCGGCCCCACTCGGCAATGCTCGCCTCGAGCGCCTTGTTGGCGTCGGGCACGTAGGTGCGGAGGAGCCAGACGCGGAGCCGCGGTTTTTGCGCCTCGGCCGGCGTGGCCGCGCCCGCCACGAGCAGGAGCAGGACGGCGAGCGCTCCCAGGCCGAGCCGACGACCCGTCATGGCGATCACATCGCTCCCGGCGCGCCGCTGGCGCGTCCCTGGAGCTCGTAGATCGACGTGTAGCCGTGGTCCCAGGTCGGCGGCATCCGCCACTCGGCCGCCGTGCGTCGAAACTGCGCGGCGGGGACGCCGCACACGATCCGGCCGTAGAGCGGCGAGTGCTGGGTGTCGGGGGTGAACGGGATCGCGTCCGCCGCGCTATAGGAGTTGATCAGGAGCCGCCGCGGGGCGCTCGACCGGTTCTCGGCCGACCCGTGGACGGCGCGGTAGTGGTGGATGTGGATGCTTCCGGCCGGGACCGGGAGCGGGACCGCCCGCCCGAGGTCGAGCCGGCCGAGGTCCGCCCGGTTGATGCTGCCGGTGAAGCCATCGCCCTCGTAGTGGTCGTACACGGGCCCCCGGTGGCTTCCGGGCAGCACGGCGAGGCAGCCGTTCTCAGGCGTGGCGTCGTCGAGCAGGAGCCCCACCGCGAGCACGTCGTCGTTCGAGTGGGGGTAGAACGCGGCGTCCTGGTGCCACTCGACTGGCGCGCCGATCTTCTCGCCCTTGAGGTTCAGCTTGCTGTGGTGGAACTTGACGTCGGGGCCGATCAGCTCCGCCACGATCGCCGGGATCGGGGACTCGAAGGCCACCCAGCGGTAGAGCGCGTGGTTGTCGGCGGGATTCTTGATTCGCCGCAGGATCGGGCGCTCCGCCGTGTGACGGGGATCGAGGTCGAACACGGGGCCGCTCGACGTGACGCGCCGCGACTGCTCGACGAACTCGTCCGTCGCCGCCCGGAGTGCCTCGAGCTGCGTCGGGTCGATCACGTCCCGCACCGCGAGGTAGCCGTCACGATGGTAGGCGGCGATCTGCTCCGCGGTCAAATGTCGTACGCTTGTCGTGGCCATGAGCCCTTCCTCCCCCCCGGGCGCTTCGGACCACACGCCCCGGATCCTGCCGCCCCGGCGCTAATACTTAGCCGATCCGCGCGGCCCAACGCAATCGGGTCATTCTACCGCCCCCGATCCCGCTCGCGGCCCGGCGAAGAGCCGTGATCGGCGGGCGGGGCGTGCGCCGCGGCGACGTGCGGGGACACGGCCCGCTCACTCTTCTCGCGAAACTCGTCCGACTCGACGACGACCCGCTTGACCTGGCTGTAGACGCCGCAGTCCCAAGGGACGCCGGCACTCGCCTCGCCCGCGCGAACGCCGCCCGCGTTGTCCGACTGGAGATACACCTGACGCCGCGCCACCACCACGGTCTTCATCGTGGCCCCCTGCTCGTCGATGAGGCGGATGGTGAATCGTCTGACCGAGCTGAGTAAGTCATCGAAGCTCACGAGGTCCAGCAGGACGGCCGCGACGGGCCCGGCGGCGCCGTCGCCGGTCGCGGCGGCGCAGCACTGGGGGTTCTTCCGGACGCTGAGGGTATAGTACAGGCGAGAGCCGCTGCACCGCGTCTCAATCGTCGCCATCAGAAAGGGACCCCGCCCGCCCGGGATCCGCAGTTGATCGGCCCGGATGGCGATCGCCGTCGGCTCCCACGTGCGCAGCTTCGCTGTCTCGCGTTCGACCCGAGACGTGCGAATCACGTTCCACGCCAGATGGATATCGACCGCGATCAGGCCGGCCAGGAGCACGGCGGCGGCGACGGCGCAGACCTTCCAGACGACCCGTCGGACTGGGTGGGCCGGGAGATCACTCATGCCGCTACAGATCTTATCCCAGTGGTGGCTCGGCGGCCGTACGCGGCGCCGGCCGATCCTCGCGGGTCGGGCGATCGTGCGTGGCCGTCGCGACGCGCCCTCCGCCGCGTCGGACCCGCCCGAGGCCTTAGTTCGACGGGGGGCTGTCCTCGGGCGCTTTGAACCGCTCCCGACTGCCGTCCATGCACCGCTGGTAGGCCGCTTCGGCGCGCTCGGCCTGGAGCCCCGCCGCGAACTCCGCACACCGCACATTGTCCCGATGGCGCTGTGCCTCGGTCGGCTCGTCACCGCAGCCCCCCCCGATCAGCGTGGCGACGAGGAGCACGAGGCAGCTGGACGCTCGGGCCGTCATCCGACGCGTACTCGGGGCGGTCCGCCTCGCCGGGCAGGAGTGAGGTTGGATCGACCGGCACCCCTCGACCCGAGCGGAGCCGGGCCGTCCAGAATCCGCGGACCCCCGTCGGGGGACCGATCGTGGCCGAGGCCTCCCCTCACGCGCTGACGCCCTTCCTCGGTGGCGGGGCCATCGCCGCGAGAATGTCCCCCGTGTCCGGCACGGCCTTCAGACCCTTGAAGGGGACGCTGAAGGCGGGCCGCGACGTCACGAGGACCATGCCGAAATTGAGGGCGACGGCCAGGACCGTGAGGACGGGGAGCGCCAAATATTCGAGCAGTTCGTCGCTCTTCTCGTGCAGCCAGCCCATCCCCCGCCCGAGCTCGTCCAGCTCTGCCCGCCACCCGCCGCCGCCCGACGTCGGCGGCACCGTGATCGGCCGGCCGTTCGGCTCGATCGCCGGCCGGCGCCCGAGATGGGCGGGCAGCGCCGGCGTCCCGAATTGCGCGAACAAGAACCACGTCATGCTGCGGACGCTGATCCAGCCCGCCAGCGGGATGGCCACGGTGAGCCACGCGCCGAGCTCGTACCTCCCGCCCGTCCGGGCGGCGATCCAGGACGCCAGGACGTGCACCAGCTCCCGGTAGAGGACCAACACCTCGAACACCATCACGGACAGCCCGACCACGACGATCTGGGCCAGCCATTCGCGCTCGTGCGTCTTGACGGCGTCGGCGAGCGCCCGCAGGCTGGCGAAGCTTCCCCTGACGAGGAGGAGCAGGAAGACGTAGAGGACGGGCGCCGTGTAGGCCCGCGCGTGGGCGGGACCGACGAACTTCGCCACCACCGTGGACACCGTCGGGAACAGGACCCAGGTGAACACCGTGGCCTCCACGAAGCACCAGAACCTGAACATGAGGACGGCGATCCAGGGCACCCCGGGCCGGGAATGGTGCTTCGCCAGCCGTTTGCTCGCCGTGACGGGCAGCCCGGCCAGCCGGACCGCCCCCCGTGCCATCAGCTTCATGCCGAGGCTGACGAACATGGCGCTCCACCCCACGAGCACCACGGCGAGACGGAGGACCCCCATCCAGTAGAGCCACGCGGCGCGCACGGCGTCCCACCACATGAGCAGCATGGTGGAGACGAAGGCCTGGCGCCGGCCGCGAAAGGGCAGCGTGTAGAGCGCGCCTTGCGTGCACCAGACCGCGACGACCCAGAGGGCCGCCGGGAAGAGGAGGAGCACGTATTTCACGGCGGCGATCCACAGCGACGGGGACTCGAGGAAGAACTGCGCGATGGCTCGCTGCATCGGCGGAATCCAGATGACGGGAGCGGCCACCACCCCCGCGATCTCCCGCCACCGTTCCGGAACCGCCCGGACGAGCTGCTCAACCATCCCGACCTCCTTCAGCGGAGAGGGAACGACCTCCCAGGCGCGCCGAGCGTCAAAATGTCCCGGGGCATCCAAGGCGGCTGCAGCCCCCGTACCAGCCGTCGACCCCACACACAGCGGTTCGTTTTCGAGGACTTCCAGGGAGGCGTCGGATCGGGCGAAGACATTCGGACGTCGGGAGGCTGACGCGAGTCCCCGGAGCCGCCTCGCGGCTTCCGGGACGCCCCGGCTCAATCCGGGGAGGCGGCGCGGCCCCGCGACGGGCGTCGCCGGTGTACGATGGTGCCCGGAGCGCCCAGACCGACGCGCGTGGGACGACGAAGACCGTGCTCGCGGGATTGGTAGGGCTCGGGCTCGCTGCGATGCTCGGCGGCTGCGCCTCGCTCGAGCCCCGGCAGGCGGCCCACCGCGGGCCCGACTACCGACGCGACGACGCCGCGCTGACCACGCCCGGCCCGATCGGCGGGACCGTAGACAGCGGCGGCGTGCTGGCCGGCGGCCACAAGTAGGGCGCGCCCTCGAGGAGACCCCATATGTATTCGGTGGACGTCCGCCGGCACCAGGCCTCGCTCAAGGAGGACCTCAGGCAGCATCCAGACAGGGCCAGGATCGCCGACACGGTGCAGAGCCTTCCCTCGGACCTGCGCGATCCCATGCGGGTCCGCATCGGCCGCGCCGACGGCCGGGCCTTCGAGATCACGGTGGGCCTCCATCCGGTCGCGGGCGGCGACGGCACCTTGCCGTGCCCCGGCGACGTGCTCGAGGCCGCGCTGGCGGCCTGTCAGGAGCTGACGGTGCGGATGGTGGCGGCCAACATGGGTCTCGCCCTGGACGACGTCCGGGTGACCGTGACCGGGACGTCCGACCTCCGCGGGACGCTCGCCCTCGACCGCACGACGAAGGTCGGCATCCAGAAGCTCGAGGTCCGGACCCACGTCGTCGTGCGCGGTGGTGACGCGGAGCGGGCTCGGCGCCTGCTCGCGTCCGCGGAGCGCTATTGCTCGATCCTCGACACGCTCCGCAACCCGCCCGAGGTCCGGGCCACCTTCACCTTCGACCACGTCGCCGACGGCCGCCCGGCCGACGCTCCCGCCCCGACCGATCGATCGGAGGACTCGCGCCATGGCTGACCTGCCGCGGATCCCCACCACGGTGGTCGGCTCCCACGGCAAGCCCGGCTGGTGGTTCGTCTCGGTCAAGGCGCAGGAAGCTGGCGACTTCGGTCCCGCCGATCTCGAGGAGGCGATGGACGACGCCGCCGATACCGCGATCCGCGACATGGAGCGGGCCGGGATCGACATCATCACCGACGGCGAGGTGCGGCGGCTCGACGGGTACGTCGACTCGTACTACGCGATCATCAAGGGCATCGAGACGCTACCGGTGCGCCGCAAGGCGGGTCCCTGGGGGTACGACCAGCAGACGCGCTACGAGGCGATCGGGCGCATCGAGACGCCGTCCGGCGGCCTCGGCATCGTCAAGGAGTTCGAGTACCTCAAGGCCCACACGACCCGCCGCACCAAGGCGACGTGCGCCGGGCCGCTGACGTTCGGCTCCCGCATCCACCCCGGCAAGCTGTACACGGGGGTGGTCGACGTCGCGGAGCGCTTCGCCGAGGTCATCAACGCGGAGCTCCGCGGGCTCGTCGCCGCCGGCGCCGACTTCATCCAGATCGACGAGCCGGCGCGAGGCACCGTCACGGGCGAGGAGATGGCGCGGCTCTTCAACGCCGCCACCGAGGGGGTGCGCGCGCGCCTCGCCTACCATGTCTGCTTCGGCAACCGTTTCGGCCGCTCGCGCTTCGAGCGCTCGTACGCGCCCTACTTCCCCGGGCTCCTCCAGGCCCGCGCCGACCAGTTCGTGCTTGAGTTCGCCGGGCGCGAGATGGCGGAGCTGGACCTCTGGCAGAAGTACGGCGACGGCCGCGAACTCGGCGCCGGCGTCGTCGACGTGAAGGGCTTCAACCAGGATACGCCCGAGCAGGTGGCCGCGCGCATCCGCCGCGTCCTCGAGGTCTGCCGGCCCGAAAAGCTCACGGTCAATCCCGACTGTGGCTTCGGCTGGAGCCCGCGCTACATGTGCAACCAGAAGCTCCGCGCGCTCGTCGCGGGCGCCCAGCTCGTCCGGAGACAGCTGGCCGGCACGTAGTGGCGACGGACCTCTTCGTCTTCGGTGGCCCGGCGCCGGTGCCGCCGGAGTGCCGGCAGGCGCCGGCGCCGCTGCCGCCCTGGACGCCGGTGGGTCCGGAGACGGCCCTCCTCGACCTGCCCCCCCTCCGGCTGCGCGTGGCGGCGACCCAGATCCTCCCGTCGCTGAGCCTGCTCACGGAGCCCGAGCACACCTTCCGATTCGAGGCGCGGAGCGCCGCGAGCCGCGCCTGGAGCCCGTTGAGCCCGGTCGGGCCGCACCCCTGGGCCGCGAGCGGGTCATCCGACCCTTGCCTCCGTCCCGAGATCGATCTCTACACGGCCTCGCCACCGGTGGAGGAGGTCCGGCTCCGCGTGTGGGTCCATTCGTCGGACCTGGCGGCGGTCGCGGCCGCCCCCGCCCTCTGCGCCGTGTCGGCGTCCGACGACGATCCCGAGAGCGGGACGGCGGCTGAGGGACCGGTGGCGCTCGAGGTCCCCGCGCTCAGCCAGATGGAGACCCCCGAGGCGATCCGCCACCGGATCTGCTCGCCCACGAGCGTCGCGATGGTGCTCGGCTACTGGGAGCGGCCCGCGGCCCCGCTCGACCTGGCCCGCGAGATGTTCGACCCGCGACACGACCTCTACGGCGTCTGGCCGGCGGCGATCCGCGCGGCCGCCCGCCGCGGCGTCTGGGGCTACCTGCTCCGCTTCCCGTCCTGGGCCGCCGCGGCCTGGTGCCTCGCGGAGGGGGTGCCGATCGTGGCGTCGGTCCGTTACGCCGCGGGCGAGCTCGCCGGCGCCGCGATCGAATCAACCACGGGGCACCTGCTCGTCCTCACCGGCTACGAGGGCCGGACCGTGCTCGCCAACGACCCCGCGGCGCCGACCGCCCGCGAGGTACCCCGGCGATACGCGCTGGCCGACCTCCGGCGAGTCTGGCTCGAGCGCTCCGGCGTGGGCTACGTCCTGTTCAGGCCCGGTGCGGCGGCGGAGACGGGCATGAGGGCGGAGCTGACGCGCTCGCCCTAGAGTGGGACGGGAGCTGCGTGGCGGGCCCGATCGGCTTACCGTCCCGGTCGAAGAAGCCGAGGTCGGACGAGCCGTCCGCGGCGATCAACCCCCGCACCGACGGCTCGTTCATTCTCCCCTCCAGTTACGGTGCCCGGCGGACGCGGGTTTGCGCTTCGACCCAGTTCCTGACGCAGTACCGCCCCGGCTCGATCGTCGCCCAGATCCGGACGGGGCCCCGCGGCGACTCGACGGCGATCGTGCCGCGCGGGTCCGCACTCAGGATGCGCCCCCGCACGACCGCGTGATCGCCCGGCTCGCTCCATTCCGCAGGCGGCGCCTCTGGCGAGGCCGGCGACGCAGGCCGAACCTCCACGCGCACGGCCCGGACGGCCATGCTGATCTCCACCCGGTCGCCGAAGTGGTAGTGGGCCGTATCGACGATCCACACCTCGACCGGACCGCGGTCCGATTCGACCGTGATCGTGCCCCGGAGATCGGTCCCCGTCACGTGAGCGGAGGTGACGCTCCGATCCTCCGGCCCCGTCGCCCGGAACACCGCCTGCTCACCGGGCAGGATCAGTGTCTCCGTGGGGTGGGCGGGGCACCCGGCCGCCATTTCCTCGGCCGGGGGGCGGGTCGCGCAACCGGCGAGGAGCGTCGCGACGAGCAAGACCCTCGCCAGCGTCGTCATCGGTCCCGATTGTACTCCGCCGACCGACCGGCCGGGCGCAGGGCGACGCCGCTCGGCGCGCGGGCCCACCCGGTCTCGTCCCGCCGCGGGCGTGCGACGAGACTCGCCCGCGCCGTTCAGGCCGCGCTCCAGCTCCCCCACCGCCCGTTCTCGACGGCGGTGAGGAACTCGGCCGCGTGCAGGTTGAAGAGCGCGGGCTCCTCGATGTTGATCGTGTGGCCGCTCATCGGCAGGATCACGAGGCCGGCGTGCGGGATGAGGCGTCGCATGAAGAGGCCGGGCTCGAGGCAGGGCTCGTCCTGGTCGCCCACCATCACGAGCGTCGGGATCGACAGCCTCCGGAGCTCGGGCTCCAGCTCGAAGATCGTCTTCCGCCTGAGGATGACGCCCCGGATCAGGTGCGCGGAGGCCAGGGCCGAGTGCTCGCCGAGGTACCGCAGGAACTCGTTCCATCCGCGCGGGTCCTTCGCGCGGAAGACCTGGCGTGTGGGGATGGCGCCGAAGCGGGTCACCAGGACGCCCATCCCGCCCCGCTCGACTTCGGCGGCGAGCCCGCCGTACTCGACAAGGAACCGCTCGCGGTCCACGGTGCCGCTGCCGCAGCCGGCGACGATGAGGCTCGCGGCCATCTCGGGATGCCGGAGGCCGAAGTTCAGGGCGACGTTACCGCCCATCGACAGCCCCCCCACGTGGGCGCGTGAGATCCCGAGCTGACGCAGGAGATGGTAGAGATCCTCGACGAGGGTGAGGTTGTCGTAGGCCGCGCCGTCGGCGGGCACGCTCGACGGGGGGTAGCCGCGGTGGTTGTAGGTGATCACGCGGTAGCGCCGCGCGAAGTAGCGCACCTGCGGCTCCCACGAGCGGTGATCGCCCGCGAACTCGTGGCTCCAGACGAGAGGAAACCCACGGCCGGTCTCCTCGTAGTACAGGTCGACTCCGTTCACTCGTGCGATCGGCATGGTCTCCTCCGGACGCGCGGACCCGGGGCCGTCTCGCGCGCCCGGATCTGGCGCGCGTGCCCGCTGATAGAATAGCGCCTGGCTCGCTCGTCGGATCAGCGACGTACGGACCGGGTGTCCGCGTGCGTGGGCGGCGCCGCTGACACGGTCACCGGCACAAACCGGGAAGGCGTCAAGCAGACGACGGCGGCGCCCTTCCGCCCGTTGGGCTCCTTCGGCGCCGCTGGCTGTGAAGAAGGCCCTCTCCCCGGTCGTCGCGCTGTCGCCGATCGCGCCGCTCGACGGCGCCTCGGGACCGGCAGACCATTCTGAACGGGCAGATGGCCGATCAGAGATCCGCTCGGCTGGCCGGCCGGGCGGGTGTCGAATCAGTGGGAGGCCGCCAGCGGGAGGGCGTGACGTCAATGCGCGAGGAGCGTCCTGCTGACCGTAGGGCGCTCCTCACCGCGGCACTCGGTTTCGCCCTCGTCGCCGCCGACGCGCCCGAGCTCAGCCTCGTTCGCGCCTGGCTCGGCACCTGGTCGGGCATCGGCCTCGTCGCCGCCGGCATGGCACGGCAGGGCTATGACCTCAGCCTCACCCGGTACGACGAGCGCGGCTGGCGGGCGACGTTCTACGTCACCGGCATGGAGCATTCGGCGACGGGCGCGACGGGCTCCGCGTTCGAATCGACGCCGTGGCTCGCAGTGCAGCGCGCCGCCTGGGAGACGCTCGGGACTGGACGATCGGGCGCCTGAGGGTAGAATCTGGCCGGGACTGGACGACCACGCAGCCAACGGCCGGCTGCCGTCGCTTCCGAGAGGAGACTTGCGGGTCGTGGAAAAGCGCGCCCCTCAACGGGAAGCCCCCGGATCCGGTTGACCCGGGCGCATCGCCGAGCATGAACGCGACGCTCGTCATCCATCCGGGGGCTCTCGGCGACGTCCTGCAGGCCATTCCCGCGCTGACCGCGCTCCGGGAGCTCGGCGGCGGGACCGCGCCGACCTTCGCGGGGCAGTCTCACCTCGGCACGCTCCTCGCTGGGACCGGCGTCGTCGGGTCCTGCCCGTCCTTCGATGGGCTCGGGCTCGAGGCCTTCTTCGGTCGTGATCCCGTGCCCGCCGACGTCCGGTGCCGTCTGGCCGGTTTCGCCCGAGTGATTTCGTGGTTCGGCGCCCGCGCCGATCCCTTTCCGGCGCGACTGCGCGAGCTCGGGCGGGAGGTCGTGGTGGCCTCCCCCGTTCCTCCGCCGGAGTCCCCGCTCCGCGTCTGGGAGCACCTCGTGGAGACGGTGAAGCCCTGCGGCGTGACGACTCCCCCGCCGCTCCTGCCGCTCCGCCTGCCAGATGCGTGGCGCGCGGAAGCGCGGCGGGCGTTGTCGCGCCTCGGTGTCGACGCCGCGCGCCCGTTCCTCGTGGTCCATCCCGGTGCCGGCGGCGCCGAGAAGCGCTGGTCCGCCGGCGGCTTTGCCCAATCGATCCGCGGCGTGGTGCGCGAGACCGGATGCCAGGTGGTGGTCCACGAGGGCCCGGCCGACAAGGCCGCCGCGGGCGAACTGCTGTCGACCCCGGATCTCCCGATGCTGCGGCTGCTGAAGCCCCCCCTGCCCGTCCTGGCCGCGATCCTCCGGGAGGCAGCGGCGTACCTTGGCGGCGACACAGGGGTGAGCCATCTCGCGGCCGCCGTCGGCTCCCAGGCGGTCCTCCTCTTTCCGCCCGCGTCGCGGCCCCGCTGGACCCCGTGGAGCCAGACCGCCCTGCCGCTGACGATGCCCGATCCGTCCGGGACGATTGCGCCCGTCGTGCGGGCGCTCATCGAGCGTGTGTCAGGTGTCGTGGCCATGGGGTGAGCGCCCGAGCCCCGGTAGGAGGGGCCCGACGGCGGCGCTCACCGCACGGGGGCGGCGTCGCCGGTAGCCGGCGTCCCGCATAGCCGGACCGTCCGTCGGCGTGACTCTGCCCGGAACTGCGAGAGGCCAGTGGGACGCGGAGACGTTGGGGCGGGTCACCCTAGGAATCCCGGGACGCTGACCAAGAAGAATCGCGTCCCGCATGCCCGGTGATTCAACGAGCGAGCGACAACGGCTACCGCGAGGGACCCTGCCCCCGCATCTCCAGGTAGACGGCGTACCAGTCCGCCGCGATCTTCTGCTGGGCCTCTTTCAGGTCCAGAGTGCCCCCACACACCGCGAAGTGGAGGAACGTCTCGAGCACATCCTTCTCGCGAGCACCCGGCTTCGGCGCATACGGTTCCGGCCACAAGTTGCTATCAGCGTTCGAGCCACCGAGCTCCAGTGGGATGAGGTGATCGACCTCGCAGCAGACCCCCTGCTTCGGCGTGGCGCCGTAGACGGCATACGCACGGTGCTTCTGGGCCGGGGTGACGTGGCGAACGCGTCGCGTGTGGGCGATGGGGCAGAGGTCGCTGACGGTGACGGGGCGAGTGGCTCCGGGTGTCGCAGAAGAGTCCGGCAGGATCACGCCGGCCGCGCCGGTTCGGTAGTGAGCCGGAGGCTGGGCGGCCGCCCCCGTGGTCAAGACGAGCCAGGCAAGGCCGACGAGAAGTCCCCGGATGGTTGGGCGCCACGGGGTGGACAGCATCTAGAATCAGTCTAGCGCCGTTGCCGCTGGGAGCGAAGAACGCACCTCTGAGGAGATCGGCGGCCCCCCGGTGGTGACCGATCCGGCACTGGTGCCCGATACGCCGAAAACTGAAGGGCGCAGCGGCGCCGGGCGGCTGTGGCTCCGTCTGCACGAGCCACGACCGGCCGCAGGGTGCGGTCGCGGCCCTGGAGAGTAGTGCTGATAGAATACCGCGCGTAAACATCGCCCGGACTGAAGTCCGGGGCTTTCAGAGAAAGGAGCCCGTGCTTGAACCCGAGAGCCTGGCCCTGCGGTTCCAGGTTG
>Ga0209689_1000295_pt1 | contig 32479 bp, 30 predicted proteins | sample GraSoiAngelo_149_FD_187119 | JGI IMG/M metagenome (GOLD analysis project Ga0209689, IMG submission 187119) | Grasslands soil microbial communities from the Angelo Coastal Reserve, California, USA - 14_1009_09_30cm (SPAdes) (version 2) | ecosystem: Environmental > Terrestrial > Soil > Grasslands ... | reverse complement strand
GCCTTGGGCACGTCCGGCGGCTGCCACAGGAGGTCGCCGCGGCCGAGGAGCTTCTCGGCGCCGGCCATGTCGATGATCGTGCGCGAGTCGACCGCCGACGCGGTCGCGAACGCGACGCGCGCCGGGATGTTCGCCTTGATGAGCCCGGTGATGACGTCGACCGACGGGCGCTGCGTCGCGACGACGAGGTGGATCCCCGTAGCCCGCGCGAGCTGCGAGATGCGGGTGATCGCCTTCTCCACCTGGATCGGCGCGGTCATCATGAGGTCCGCGAGCTCGTCGATGACGATGACGATGTACGGGATCCGGTCCTGTCCGGTCCGCGACTCGTTGTAGCGCTCGATGTTGCGCGCGGTCGCGCGCGCGAAGAGCCGGTAGCGCCGGTCCATCTCGCCGACCGCCCAGTAGAGCGCGTTGAGGATCTTGTCGTGGTCCGTGACGACCGGCACGACGAGATGCGGGATGCCGTTGAAGGGGGCGAGCTCGACGCGCTTGGGGTCGGCGAGGACGACCCGGACCTCGTCGGGCGTCGCCTGCAGGAGCAGGCTCGTGATCATCGAGTAGATGCACACGCTCTTCCCCGAGCCGGTCTGGCCGGCGATGAGGAGATGCGGGAGCTTCGCGAGGTCCGTCACGATCGCGGAGCCTGCGACGTCGCGACCGAGCGCCACGGTGAGCTTGGAGCTCGCGCCGCGGAAATCGGCGCTCTCCGCGACGTCACGGAGCGAGACGAGGCCGATCGCGAGGTTCGGGATCTCGATGCCGACGACGCTCTTGCCCGGGATCGGCGCCTCGATGCGCAGGCTGCGCGCGGCCAGCGCCAGGGCGAGGTCGTCCGCGAGCGCCTCGATCCGCGAGAGCTTCACGCCCGCGGCGGGCTTGAGCTCGTAGCGCGTCACAACTGGACCGACGCTCACCGCGACGACCTTCGCGCCGATACCAAAGTGCGCGAGCGTCTCCTCGATGATGCGCATGTTCCGGCGGACCTCGCCCTCGCCCGATCGGGCGGCGGAGCCCTCCTCGAGGAGATCGATCGACGGCAGCGCCCACGGCTTCTCCGGCGCCGTCGCGTGCAACACGCCCTCGGCCGCGACCGCCGCGCTGGGCAGTCCGGCGATGGAAGGCGTGAGCGGAGCAGCGGCCGCCGGTTCGAGGGGCTTCGGTAGCGCGGCGTCGAGAAGCCGCGCCTGTGCCGGCTTCGCCGCCCGCGGCTCGGGAAGGTTGATGCGCACCGGCTCGTCGTCGAGATCCCCGGGCTCGTCGAATATGCGCGCGAACTTCGGCGCCGTGCCCCCGGCGAGCTCGCGGCCCGGGCGCAGACCGCCCGTGAAGAGGTCGCGGCGGCGCCAGCCCGGCCCGAGGAGGTCGGCGAGCGTCCGGTTCGCGGCGATGACGACGCCGACAAGCAAAAGCGCGATCAGCGCGATGGGCGCGCCGACGTCGCCGAAGGCGCTGTTCGCCACCCTCGCGACCGTGCCGCCGACGACTCCGCCTGCGAGATCGTCGCGCAGGTAGTGCCGGGCGAGCCCGAGCACCGCGAGGATCACGATCGTGCCGCCGGCGATGGGCAGCACCGCCTCGCGCCGCAGGAACCCGAACCACAGCTCGAGCGCGGCGGCCGCGAGCACGAGCGGGACGAGAATCGCGCCCCAGCCGAGCACGGCAAAGAGCGAGTCACGCCACCAATGGAGGAGCGCGCCCTGATCCGTGAGCAGCGCGACCGCGGAGAGCATCGCGAACGCGACGACCGCGATCGCGCCGACCTCGTTCCGGATCCGCGCCTCGAGCGCCGGGCCCGCGCCGCGCCGCTGCTGCCGGGCGGCTCTCTTCGCCATCGCTATACCTGCATGATCACGGGCAGCACCATCGGACGGCGCTTCGTCCGCTCGTAGAGGAACGAAGCGACGCTGCTGTGGATCGCGTCCTTGAGCGCGGCGGGCTCGGCCAGGTGCTCGCCGGTCTGCGCCTCCGCCAGGCCATCGAGGACCCGCTGCTTCGCGAGCTCGACGATCTCGGCGGCATCGTGCTCGGGCACGAAGCCCTTCGTGACGATGTCAGGGCCCGCGACGACCGCGCCGGTGCGCTGCTCGATCGTCACGACGACGAGGAAGATGCCGTCGCTGCCGATCGACCAGCGGTCGCGCATCACCGATTGCCCGACGTCGCCGACACCCAGGCCGTCGACGTAGACCACGCCCGACTGGACCTTCTCCCCCACCCGGGCGCCCTTCGCGTCGATCTCGAGGACGTCGCCGTTCGTGAGGACGAACGCGTTCTTCGCTTCGACGCCCAGGTCCATGGCGATCCGGGCATGCCGCACCAGCATCCGGTACTCGCCATGGATGGGCACGAAGTACGTCGGCCGCAGGATGTTGAGGAGAAGCTTCAGCTCCTCCTGGCTCGCGTGTCCCGACACGTGCGGGCGCGTCGCGGGGTCGTAGATGACCTCCGCGCCGAGCTTGAAGAGGTTGTCGATCGTTCGCGTCACGAGCTCTTCGTTGCCTGGGATCGGCGTCGCCGACATGACGACCGTGTCACCTTCCTTCACCGCGACGTGCCGATGGTCGCCGAGCGCCATGCGCGAGAGCGCGCTCGTGGGCTCGCCCTGGCTCCCGGTCGTGATGATGCAGAGCTCCTGGTCGGGGAGCTTTCCGATCTCGTTCGGATGGACGATCGCGCCCTCGGGGTACTCGAGGTAGCCGAGCTCGCGGGCGGTCTTCGTGTAGTTCTCCATCGAACGGCCCACGATGGCCGTCTTGCGGCCCCATGCGGAGGCGATCTCGACGATCTGCTTGATACGCGAGATGTTCGAGGCGAAGGTCGTCGTGATGACGCGGCCGGGGGCGCGCGACATGATCGCGTCGAACATCTCACCGACGTGCCGCTCGGACGGCGTATAGCCGGGGACCTCCGCTCGGGTCGAGTCCGACATGAGGAGGAGCACGCCTTTCGCGGCGATCGCGGAGAGCCGGGCGAAGTCGGTCTGCCTGCCGTCGACCGGGGTATGGTCGAACTTCCAGTCGCCCGAATGCACCACCGTTCCGTATGGCGTCTCGATGGTCACGCCGATCGCGTCCGGGATGCTGTGGCAGACGGTGTACGAATCGCAGCGCAGGCCGCCGACGGTGAACGGCTCGCCTGGGCGGATCTCGCGGAACGTCGCCTTGTCCGCGAGCTTGTGCTCGCGGAGCTTGGTGCGGATGAGGCCGTTCGTGAGCTTCGTGCCGTAGATCGGGACCTCGATGAGCTCGCGAAGCACGTACGGCAGCGCGCCGATGTGGTCCTCGTGCGCGTGCGTCATGAGAAAGCCGCGGATCCGCGACTTTCGCGGCCGCAGGTAGGCGATGTCGGGGATGACGAGATCGATGCCCAGCATCTCTTCGTCGGGGAACATGAGGCCGGCGTCGATGACGACGATGTCGTCGCCCGATTCGATCGCCAGCATGTTCTTCCCGATCTCGCCGACACCACCGAGCGGGATGACCCGCAGCGGGCTAGCCAAAGAGCGTGATCTGCTCCGCCGGCCTCTTCGCCTCTTCGGCCTCGGGCTTGGGAGCGGGAGGTCGCGCGAGGTAGAGGGCGAGCGCGGCGAAGTCCGCGAAGAGCGCGTCGCGAAGCGCGGGCTGGTGAAGCGCCGCCGCCGGGTGGTAGACGGGGAAGATGACGAGCCCGTCCTTCAGCCGCGGCTTGCCGTGGATGCGCGAGATGGATTCGCCTGGGAAGAACTTGCCCATCGCGTGCCGGCCCAGCGTCACGATGACCCGCGGGCGCAGCACCTCGAGGTGTCGGCGAAGCCAGACGTCGCAGGCGGCGACCTCGTCCGGGAGCGGGTCGCGATTTTCGGGCGGCCGGTGCCGGACGACGTTCGTGATGAACACCTTCCGCCGGTCGAGGCCGATCCCGGCGAGGAGCTCGTCCAGGAACTGGCCCGCGGCGCCGACGAACGGCTTGCCTTGCACGTCCTCGTGGTACCCGGGGGCCTCGCCCAAGAAGAACAGGCCGGACTCGCCGGTGCCGTCGCCGGGGACGGCCTGGCGGGCGCTTCGGTGGAGCGGGCAGGCCCGGCAGGCACGGATCTCGGCGGCGACAGCGTTCAGGTCCATCGGGGCCGCATCGTTCACCGCGCGTGATTATGGCGGCAGGGCGGCTGTTCTTCGATGGCATTTCGCGTGCTGCGCTCGTCGTGATGGGGTCGGACGAGACCAGCGGACGCACGCCCGTCTTCAAAGCCAAGAGCTACGCCAGGCCTGGCCGGCGGATCGACCGCGAAGCCTTTCAGAAGCAGAGGCTCACCGACGTGCTCCGAGTGATTGGCGTCGGCGAACGGGCCGGCTCGTCCGAGATCGCCCTCACGCTCCTCGCGGTCGAGCTCTACCGCGACGGCGCCGTCGCGCAGTTCCACCTCGTCCAGCACGGGGTCACCGGCGGTCCCGGCGACGCCTTTGGGCTTCCCCGCTTCGAGGTCCAGGCGACGGACGACCGCGGCACCGCCTACAAGGAGCGACCGTACGGCGGGAGCGGTGGCGGCACGGATGGCGGGGGCGTCGTCTGGCGTATGGCGTCGGCGTTCGCGCCGGCCGTGCCCGAGGGCGCGCGCGAGCTCCGGCTCCGCGTCGCCGAGGTCGTCTGGTCGACGCTCTCCGGATCCGAGATGGTCGACTCGCAGCGGACGGCGGGCCCCTGGGAGTTCCGCATCCGCCTCTTGAACCCCTAGAGCGCCGGCTTCTTCCGTCCCAGGTAAAGGACATCCGTGTACGGGCGGCGCGGCATGTCGACGACCTCGATCGCGAATCCCGCGCGCTCGAACATCGCGAGGGCGTCCTCGCGCGACGGAAAGAAGAACCGCTCCCGCCCGCCGCGCGTGAAGCCCAGGCCGACGGTGACGAGCTCCTGCGCGTAGGTGAGCACGTAACGCGCGTCGGTGCGGCGCTCCTGCGCTTTGACGATGAGCGGACCGCCTTCGCCAAGCGCCGAGGCGACGTTCCGCAGGACCCGCTCCTGGGCCTCGAACGGAAGGAGATAGAGGACGTCCACGATCGTCACCGCGTCGCACTTCGGCGGCGCGTCGGCGACCATGTCAGCCACCTCGAACCGCAGCCACTGCGTGTCGCGGATCGCGCCCCGCGCGATCTCGATCTTGTCCGGATCGAGGTCGATCCCGAGGACGCGTCGCGTGTCGGAGGCCTCACGCAGGACGCAGGCGAAGAGCCCATGCCCGCAGCCGAGATCGACGATGAACCCGGTACGCGGGACGTAGCGCTCGATGAACGCCAGGTCGGAAAGGAATGCACGCCCGTGGACGAAGAGGCGCGCGCCGAGCGGCGCGGAGCGGTACCGGTGGACCGCACGGTTGAGCGCGCCGCTCGTGCGCGAGCCCGGCACTTACGGAACGCGCCAGCGGATCGCGCCGTCGAGCGCGGCGCGGACGAGCGGGTCGGTGAGGAGCGCGAGATCCGCCTCGCGCTCGGCGAGGACCGGATCGACCCGCCGGAGCTCGGCGTCGACGTAGCCGGGGTGCGCACCGATCTCGCCCAGCCGGCCGTAAGCCGGGAGGAGCGCCAGGCCGGTCGCATCCAGGCGGGGCCGGCTGCCGGTGAGGTCGACGTACCAGGCGTTGCCCGCGATGCCGCGGTAGGCGAGCGCGCTCACGAGCGAGGCGGCGTGGATCGCGGCGCCCTTCGCCCCGGGCCAGCGCGGCGCGGTGCCGCGGCGCACCCAGCGCACGCCTTCCTCACGCGCGACGCGGCTCACGACGCGGGCGACGGGCGGCATGAGGTGCACGTGTCGATGCGAGTCCCAGGCGAGCGCCGGGACTCCCCAACGGCGCGCGAGGGCGACCTGCGCGCGGACCTCGGCGGCGAGCTCGTGCGCGCGGATGCGTCCGATCGCGAGCCTGCGGGCGAACTCCGCGAGGGGATGGAACCGTCCGTCGTCGTCGCACAGGCTCGGTATGGATGCCGGATCGGCGATGGGTCCGCCGCCGACGAGGTCGAGGTGGAGGCCGACCTCGAGATCGTGCTCGGCCCGGGCGAGCGCGGCGGCCTCCTCGGCGGCCGCGAAGGTGACGACGAGCGACGCGGATCGGACCACGCCGCGGCGGTGCGATTCGAGGATGCCCTTCGTCACGCCGGGCGAGAGCCCGAGGTCGTCTGCGGTGACGACGAGCGTCATGCCCGATACAGCCCGCGCAGCGCGTTGATGCGGATGAGGAACAGGTCGCGGAACATCCGCGGAGCGTCGCTGAGGAAGTCGACGCTCGTCTCGCGGCGCTGACGGAGGGCGAAGGGGATCTCGCGGACGCGATAGCCCGCGCGGCGCGCGAGGAACAAGACCTCCGCGTCGAACGCGAAGCCGTCGAGCCGCTGCCGCCCGAAGAGATCCTTCGCCGCCTCGGCGGTGTACATCTTTCCGCCGCACTGCGTGTCGCGGATGTCGGTCGGGACGAGGAGGTGCACGAACCAGCGGTAGACGTCGCCCATGACGCGGCGCCACCAGGGCCGGTCGACGATCGATCCCGGCATGTACCGCGACGCGATGGCGACGTCCGCGCCGCTCGCGAGCGCCTGAAGGAAGAGATCGAGGATGTCGATCGGGATCGTGAGATCTGCGTCGAGGAATGCGATCGGATCGCCGGTCGCGGCCTTCACGCCAGCGCGGACCGCGGCTCCCTTTCCCTTGTGCGGCAGGTGCAGGACCTTGAAGGTCAGCCCGGCCTGCGGGAGGGCCGTCTTCGCGCGGTGGAAGATGTCCACGGTCGCGTCGCTCGAACCGTCATCCGCGAGGATGATCTCCGCGCCGAGGCCTCGCCCGCGGAAGAACTCGACGCAGCGCGTGAGGCTCTCCTCCACGCGCCGCGCCTCGTTGTAGGCAGGCAGGATCAGGCTGAGCAGATCGTTCTAGCCGCGCGGCGGACCGCCTCGCCGGAATCCCCCTCCGCCGCCGGGCCCGCCCGGCCCGCGGCGGAACCCGCCGCCTTGGTCACGGTCGCGGTAGCGGTCCCGTTCCGCGCGCTGGCGTGTCTCGTAGCCGTCGCCGTCGCCCTCGCCCACCGCGCGCATCGAGAGGTTGACCCGGCCTTGCCGGTCGACCTCGGCGATCTTGACGGTCACCGCGTCACCGACCTTGACGACGTCCTCGACCCGGCCGACGCGATCCTGCGACAGCTCGGAGATCCGCACGAGGCCTTCCTTGCCCGGGAGGTACTCGACGAACGCGCCGATGCTCATGATCCGCGTGACCTTGCCCTGGTAGACCTCGCCGACCTCGGGCTCCTTCGTCAGCCCCTCGATCATCGCCCGCGCCTTCTCGCGGCCCTCGGCCTTCGCGCCGGTGATGCGCACGGTGCCGTCGTCCTCGAGCTCGATCGTCGTCGCGGTCTCGGCCTGGATCGCACGGACCATCTTGCCACCGGGGCCGATGACCTCGCGCACCTTGTCCGGCGGGATCTTGATGGTCTCGATCCGCGGCGCCCAGCGCGAGAGGTCCGGTCGCGGCGTGTCGATGACCTGGCGCATCGCGTCGAGGATCGTCATCCGCGCCTCGCGCGCCTGCGCGAGGGCGCTCTTGATGATCTCGATCGAGAGGCCCCGTACCTTGATGTCGAGCTGGATCCCGGTGATGCCGCGCTCCGAGCCCGTGACCTTGAAGTCCATGTCGCCGTAGTTGTCTTCCATGCCCTGGATGTCGGTGAGTAGCTTGTAGCCGCCGCCCTCGTCCGTGACGAGGCCGATCGAGATGCCGCCGATCATCCCCTTGATCGGCACGCCCGCGTCCATGAGCGAGAGCGTCGAGCCGCACGTCGCGGCCATCGACGTGGAGCCGTTCGAGCCGAGTGTCTCGGAGACCACGCGGATCGTGTACGGGAACTCCTCCTTCGGCGGGATGACCGGAAGGAGCGCCCGCTCGGCCAGCGCGCCGTGCCCGATGTCGCGACGGCTCGCGCCGCGGAGCGGCCGGACCTCCCCGACCGAATACGGCGGGAAGTTGTAGTGGTGCAGGTAGCGCTTGGACTCGACGGGCGACAGGGTGTCGATGATCTGCTCGTCGCCGCCCGGGCCCAGCGTGACGACCGAGAGGATCTGGGTCTGGCCGCGTTGGAAGAGCGCGGAGCCGTGCGTGCGCGGGAGGACGCCGACCTCGATCGAGAGCGGCCGGATGTCCTTCAGGCCCCGGCCGTCCGGTCGGATGCCCTCGTCGAGGATGGCGCGGCGGATCTCCTTCTTGAGGAGCGCGTCGAAGGTCAGGCTGACGTCCGTCTCGCTGATCGAATCGCTGGGGGCTACGCCCCCCTCGGACCCACCACGGGACACCAGCGCGGCGATGCCCTCGCGCTTGAGCTCGTCGAGGCCGACCTCGCGCTGCGCCTTGTCGGGGTTGCGGACCTTGCCACGGATCCTGTCCTTGAAGAACTCGGCGACCCTCGCCTCCTTGGCTGGATCGACCTTCTCCGGCGTCCACTCGATCTTCGGCTTTCCGACGGCGCGGACGAGCGCCTCCTGCGCGGTGATGAGCTCCGCGATGGCGGGCTGCGCAAGCCGCAGTGCTTCGACGAACCGTTCCTCGGTCACCTGGTTCGCGCCCGCCTCGAGCATCATGATCGCGTCGCGGGTGCCGGCGATGACGAAATCCATCTCGCTCGTCTCGAGCTCCTGGATCGTGGGATTCAGCGTGAGCGTGCCGTCGACCGTCCCGACCCGAACGCAGCCGATCGGTCCGTCGAACGGCGCGTTCGAGATCGCGAGGGCGGCGGACGCGGCGTTCACCGAGAGGATGTCGGGTTCGTTCTCCTGGTCGGCGCTGAACGGCGAGACGACGATCTGGACGTCGTTGCGGAACCCCTTCGGGAAAAGTGGCCGGATGGGTCGGTCGGTGAGTCGTGCGGTGAGGATGCCCTCCTCGGACGGCCGGCCCTCGCGGCGCGGGAACGAGCCGGGGATCTTGCCGGCCGCGTAGAGGCGCTCCTCGAAGTCGACGGTGAGCGGGAAGAAGTCGATGCCGGGCCGGATGGTCGGCGAGACCGTGGCCGCCGCGAAGACGATCGTGTCGCCGTAACGGACGGTGACCGCGCCACCGGCCTGCTCGGCCAGCTTTCCGGTCTCGAAGACGAGGGGCTTGCCGTTGATGACGGCCTGGGCTCTGGTTATCGACATGTGGTGTTTGCTCGGATGCCGGCGCGAGACCTACGCGGGGCTCACCGCCGCAGACCGAGTCGCCCGAGGATCTCCTGGTAGCGCTCCGGGCTCTTTCGGTGCAGATAGGCGAGGAGCCGTCGCCTCTGGCCGACCATCATGAGCAGACCGCGACGGCTCGCGCTGTCGTGGTGCGCGGTCCGCAGATGCTCGGTGAGGTGCTTGATCCGCGCGGTGAGGATGGCGATCTGGACCTCCGGCGAACCGGTGTCCTTCGCATCGCGGCGGTTGGCCGCGATGACCTCGCCTTTGTTGGGGATCGTTGCTGACGGCACCCGTTGTCCTTTCTTGATTTCCTTCGCGATGAAGTCTACCGGAAAAGAATGGTCGGCCGTGCGCTGGCCACGTCGCGAGTCCGTCTCTATGCCGAAATTGACGGAGCGCGTGGCGCGACGAATGCCATGATGCAAGACCCATGCAGACGGCCTCTCGCGCGTTCACGATCGAGCAGCTCGACCTCCCGAGCGCGCCTGAGCCGCTCGTCGCCGAGGTCGCGGCGCTGCGCAACGCGCTGCAGCGTGAGTACCTCCCGGACGATCCGCCCGTGCCGGCCGCGGCGATCGCGGCCCGCGCGCGGGCGCGGCCCAAAATGTTCCGGATGCGGGAATGGCTCGCGCGGGACGCTGCCGGAACGGTCGTCGCGCAGGCCTCCCTCGGGCAGTTCGTGGCCGACACGAACAAGCATCTCCGCGAGGCCGGCGTGAGCGTCCTGCCGGAGCACCGCCGACGCGGGATCGGCCGCGCGCTCTACCGCGAGATCGTCCGCGCGGCGGGCGACGGCGACGACATCGTGTTCGAGCACTACACGAACGACCGCGTCCCGGCCGGTGAGGCGTTCGCGCGCCGCATCGGCGCGCACGAGACGCTCCGTGCGCACGTGAACCAGCTCGACCTACGCGAGCTCGATCGCGATCTCGTGCGCGAGTGGAGCGCGCTCCGGCCCGGGGGGTACCGGCTCGAGTGGATCGACGCCGACGTGCCGGATGCCCTCGTGCGCAACGTTATCGTCGCGTACGACACGATGAACACGGCGCCGCGCGGCGAATCCGGCATGGAGGACTGGCATCACACGCCGGAGCTCATCCGCGAGTGGGACCGCTCGCGTCGCGAGGCCGGGCGTGAGCGCCGTCTCGCCCTGGTGATCGACGAAGCGACCGGCGACACCGCCGGCTTCACCGAGCTCACCTACGACCCGAAGATCCCGCACGTCATCTCGCAGCAAGGCACGGCGGTGATCCCAGCGCATCGCGGACGGGGCCTCGGGAAGTGGCTCAAGGCGGCGATGCTCGCGCGCGCGCTACGCGAGTGGCCGAACGCGCGCTTCGTGCGCACGGGTAATGCGGACGCGAACGCACCGATGCTCGCGATCAACACGCGCCTGGGCTTCGCCCCAGTGTGGGCCTCGATCATCTGGGAGATCGGCATCGGCGACGCGCGCCGGTACGCGGAGGGCGGCACCGCCTGATGCCGGCGGCGGGCGCGTTGGCGGATCGCCTCGCCACGCTCCCGCGCTCGCCCGGCGTCTACCGCTTCCGGGACGCGCGCGGTCGCGTCCTTTACGTCGGTCGCGCGGCCGAGCTCCGTTCGCGGGTCCGCAGCTACTGGGGCGACCTCCGGGACCGGCCGCATCTACGCCGCATGGCGCGGCGGATCGCCGCGGTCGACGTGCTCGAGTGCGCCTCGGAGCACGAGGCCGCATTCGTCGAGCGCCGCCTCCTCGAGGCGTCGTGCCCGCCGTACAACTGGATCGTCGCGGACTCCGTCGAGGCGTACCTGCGATACGACGATGGGACCGGCCTCGCGTTCGCGCGCGACTCCGATCCGCAGGCGCGCTCGTTCGGCCCCTACCTCGGGTCGACGCCGGCACGCCACGCCGCGCAGGCGCTGAACTTCCTTTTCCCCGTGGCGCACGCGCTGGGCGGCAGTTCGCGCGTCGCGCGAGAGCTCGGAAGGAGCCGTGGCTTCGGGGCCGCGGACGCGCCGACCCTGCGCGCGGAGCTCTTCGCCGTCCTCGAGCGCGACCCACGGGCGGTGGCCGGGGCGATCGAGCGGCTCGTCGCGAGCCGGGACGCCGCGGCGGCGACGACCGCGTTCGAGGGCGCCGCGCGCGTGCAGGCGCAGATCGCGGGGATCTCGTGGATCACGCAGCCCGTCGCGCCCGAGCGGGTGGAGCGGCTCGTGCGCGACTGGCGCCCGCAGGAGGTCGACGCGGCGCGGAGATAATCCCGCGGATGGCGCCCGCGATCTCGCTCCGCGACGTCGCGAAGGTCTACCGGCCGCCGCGGAAGCGGCCGTACCTCGCGATCGAGCACGTCGACCTCGACATCCCCGCGGGACGTTTCGTGTCGGTCGTGGGGCCGTCGGGGTGCGGGAAGTCGACGCTCCTCGGCCTCGTCTCGGGGCTCCTGCCGCCCACGGTCGGCGAGGTGACGCTCCTCGGCAGCCGCGTGACCGGTGTCCGCACGGACGTCGGCTTCATCTTCCAGCGCGACGCGCTCCTGCCCTGGCGGACGGTGCGCGAGAACGTCGAGCTGCCGCTGCGCTTTCGCGGGGAGCGCGATCCGGCGCGCGCGAAGGAATGGATCGTCCGCGTCGGGCTCGGCCCGTTCATCGACAACTACCCGCACGAGCTGTCGGGCGGGATGCGCAAGCGCGCGCAGCTCGCGCAGTCGCTGGTCCGCGATCCGTCGGTGCTCCTGATGGACGAGCCGTTCAGCGCCCTCGACGTCCAGACCCGCAATCTCATGGAGAACGAGCTGCTGAACCTGTGGGGCGCGTCGGGCAAGACAGTGCTCTTCATCACGCACGATCTCGAGGAGGCGATCGCGCTCTCGGACGAGATCGTCGTCATGACCGCGGGCCCCGGGACGATCAAGGCGCGCTACCCGGTCGCCCTCCCCCGCCCTCGGAACGTCACCGAGATCCGCTTCGCGCCCGAGTTCGTGGCCCTGTACGAGCGCGCCTGGGCGGACCTGCGCGACGAGGTCGCGCGCTCGTACAAGCGCAGCCTCGAGGCAGGATGAGCACGCTCGACCTGACCGCGACGACCGCGGTCCCCCTCACCCGGCGCACGTGGTTCGTCCGGACCATCCAGCTCGCGGTGATCGCGTTTTTCATCGGGGCCTGGGAGGTGCTCGGGCAGGCCGGCATCCTCGACAAGTTCTATTACTCGCGGCCCTCCCTCTTCGTCCCGCGGATCGGTGGCTGGTTCGCGGAGGGCCTCGGGCAGGGGTCGATCTACCGGGACATCGGCATCACGCTGCTCGAGACGATCCTCGGGTTCGTCATCGGCACGCTCCTCGGGGTCGCGATCGGCTACCTCTTCGCGCGCAACGAGCTTCTCGGGAAGGCGTTCGATCCGCTCCTGTCGATGTTCAACGCCATCCCCCGCCTCGTGCTCGCCCCGGTGTTCATCCTCGCCTTCGGCATCGACCTGCAGAGCAAGGTCGCGCTCGGCGTCACGCTCGTCTTCTTCATCGTCTTCTTCGCCACGTTCACGGCGATCCGGGACGTGGACCAGACCCTCGTCGACAACGTCCGCGTGCTCGGTGCCCGGCGCCGGGACGTAACGTCGCAGGTGCTCCTCCCGGCCGCGTTCAGCGCGATCGTCGCCAGCCTGCGAACGAGCGCGGGCTTTGCGTTCGCGGGCGCCGTCGTCGCCGAATACATCGGCTCCAACGCCGGACTGGGGCGTCGCATCGCGACCGCGGAGGCGTTCTTCGACTCGACGGGTGTCTTCGGGGGTATCGTGCTCATCGCGGCGCTGGCGCTCCTGCTCGACGCGGGGCTGCAGCTCGCGGAGGGGGCGTTCTCTCGCTGGAAGCCGCGCCGGGAGCACTGATCGACGACAGGGTGGAGGACATCATGACAAAGCGAGGCTTCGGGTTCGCGCTGGCCGGGCTGCTCCTCGCGGCCGCGTGCGGCGGCGGCGCGGCACCGGCCGCCAGCCAGGCGGCAGGCACCGCCGCCGCGTCCGCCGCGCCGACGAAGCCGCCGCGCGCCGCGATCAAGGTGGCGATCGGGTCGGCCGCGTCGCTCAACTACCTTTCATGGGACCTCGCGAAGGCGCTCGGCTACTTCGAGGACGAGAACCTCGACGTCTCGCTCAGCTATTCCGCGTCGGGAAACGACGCGGCGACCGCCCTCCTCTCCGGCTCGGTCGAGTTCACGGGCAACTCGATGGATCAGTCCATCAAGGCACAGATCGCTGGGAAGCCGACGAAGATGGTCGTTTCCTTCTCCAAGACGCCGGGCGCCGCGATCGTCGTCCGGAACGAGCTCAAGGACACGGTCAAGACCCTCAAGGATCTCAAGGGCAAGACCGTCGGAGCGACGGGGCAGGGCACTGGGACACACGTGGTGCTCACGTACGCGCTCAACCAGGCCGGGCTCGTGCAGGACAAGGACTACACCTTCAAGCCGTGCGGCTCAGGCACGATGGCCGCGACGCTCGACTCGAAGGGGGCCGACGCCTGCATCAACTCGGACCCGTACATCACGCAGTACGTCGCGGCGAACAAGGGCTTCATCCTCAAGGATTACCGAACGGTGAAGGACACCACCGAGCTCATTGGCGGGTCCTACCAGTTCACCGGGGCAGTCACGACCGCCGACTTCATCGCCAAGAGCCCGGACGTCGTCCAGCGGGTCGTGAACGCGCTCGTGAAGACGAACAAGTACATCCAGGCGACGCCGTCGAAGGACATCGCCGCGAAGCTGCCGAAGAGCGTGACCGGCGACGACGTGGACCTCTACGTGAAGACGCTCGACGCGGCGAAGGGCTACGTCTCGGCGGACGGCCTCATCGACCCCGCCGGCGCGCAGAACGTGCTCAAGATGAACGTCGAGGACTGCAAGGTGAACCCGACCCTGTGCGGCAACGTGAAGCCGGACGACAAGGTCGACGTGAACAACCTCTTCGACAACAGCTTCGCGCAGAAGGCCCAGAGCAAGTAGCGGCAAAAACAGAGGGCGGCTCTCCCACCGGGGAGCCGCCCTCTGACGTGGCACCGCAGATGCATATCCGCTGCCATGCGGATCGCCCTCGTGCTGGAAGATGACTACGCGACCCGCCGCGCCATCGCCGAGCTCCTTCTCCGCGACGGCTACGGCGTCTGCGAGGGCTTCCAGGCCGACCCCATTCCCTTCGTCCCGGCCCTCGACGTCATCGTGACCGACGTCGTGATGCGGCCCGAGATCGAGGCGGTGCGCCTCTGGGCCCGCTCGATGACGGAGCGGTTCGGCGTGCCCGTCGTCCTCGTGACCGGCAGGAGCGAGTTCGTATCCGCCGGGCCGAGTGAGCTCGGCGTCGCCGACGTCGTTGCAAAACCGTTCGACATTACGGACCTGTTACGGCGCGTGCGGAGAGTCGTCGACAGCGGGCACGTCGTGCCCGGCGCGCTCGCCTGGAACTAACGGAGCGCCCTCCGGGTCTCCTCCACGTCCCGTGCGATCTGCGCGCTGAGGTCCGCCGGGCTCGCGAACGCCAGCTCGTCGCGCAGCCGCGCGACGAACGCGGCCTCTACCGTCTCGCCGTAGAGGTCGCCCGAGAAGTCGAGCAGGTACGCCTCGAGGACGCGTTCTCCGCCGCCGAAGGTCGGCCGCACGCCGAGCGAAGCCGCAGCGGCGAAGCGCCCCTCGCCCATCTCGATCCACATGGCGTAGATGCCGTCGCGCGGCAGCAGCCGCTCGCGCGGGAGAGCGAGGTTGATCGTCGGGAAGCCCAGAGCGCGGCCCCGCTTGCTCCCGTGGACGACCGTGCCGCGGACCGCGTAGGGACGGCCCAGCAGATCGGCCGCATCGGCGACGTCGCCTGCGCGGAGCAGATTACGGATTCGCGTCGAGCTGATGACCGCGCCGCCGCGCTCGACCGGCCGCACGACCTCGACGGTGAAGCCGTCTCGAGCGCCTCGCGCGCGGAGCGTCTCGACGTCGCCTTCCTGCCGGTGACCGAAGTGGAAGTCCGGGCCCACGACGATCCGCCGCACCTCGCCCGCGCCCCGGATGCGGTCGATGAACTCGTCGGGCCCGAGCGCCGCGAACCGCTCGTCGAAGCGGAACACGACGACGGCGTCCGCGCCCGCGCGCCGCAGCAGCATCGCGCGCTCGGCGGCGTCGGACAGCGCGGACGGCGGCGCGCCGGGCGCGAGCGCCTGGATCGGGAGCGGATCGAACGTCGCCGCGAGCGCGGTCGCCCCCGCGGCGCGCGCGCCGCGCGCGAGCTCGGCGATGAGCGCCTGGTGTCCGCGGTGTACCCCATCGAACACACCAATTGCTACATGGATAGGCCCCCTGGGCCACCCCGCGAAGTCCTGAAGGGCCTCTATGACGCCGAGGTTAATCCGCCGAGGTCGCGACGACCGGTGCCGGCTCGAGCGAGGGCTCGAGAACAGGATCGGTCGGAGGCGGCGCGGCTGGGGTGCCGGACGGCGGAGCGGGACTCGCCCCCCGCAAGCCGGCCGTCAGGGGGACCGGTTGAACCGCAGGCTTCGGGCGAAGGGACCCGCGAGCACGGACGACGTCCCGGACCCGCCGCGAGCGACGCTGCTCGCGAGCGGGACGAACGGCGAGGAACGGGACCGGCGACGCGATCGCGAGGATGAAGCCGAGGTAGTTCCCTTGGAAGTACCTCCCGAAGAAGAGGAACGCGAGAAGCGCGAGGGCGTAGCCCGACAGCAGCGTCGCGATCGTCGGCCGGCGCCACAGCCTCACGAGCCACCACGCGGCGATCGGCGCGGCGACGGCGATCTCGACCGCGGCGAACGGGAAGTCCGCCTGGCGGTACTCGATGACGCCGAGCGCGAGGAGCAATGCGGAAAAGCCCATGCCCGAGATCGGATAGGTCCAGGCGGCGCCGCCGGCGTTGTAGCGCACGACGTCGTCGTAGAACGCGGCGAAGTCGTTCACCAGGAACGGCACGAAGGTCGCCGCGAGGACGAGGGCCGCCGGCCAGGCGGGCCGCCACAGCGCGGACCAGGCCTCGCCGACGGTGCGCGGGCGCCTCGTTGCTACGAGATAGACCGCGACGAAGGGCAGGATGAAGAGCGCGTGCAGCTTCGCCGCGCCGGCGACCGCGAACGCGAGGGACGCGAGCGTGCGCCGCTCGCGCTGGAGCAGGAGCACGGCGCCGAAGAGTGGCAGGAGCACGAAGAAGTCGTTGCGCCCCTCGACGACGAACGGGAAGAGCTGCGGGTTGAGGGCGACGATCGCGGTGAGCGCGAGGCGCGCGCGCATGTCGCCGTCGTGTACCCCTAGGGGGTGCGGGGGCTCGCCCCTGCGAGGAATGAGGAACGGGACCACGCAGAGCGTCGCGACGTACGCGGGCAGATAGAGGTACCGCTGGTCCCAGAAGATGCCGACGTGGTCGAAGAGCCACACGAAGGGCACCGTGACGAGGAACATGAACGGGAAGTAGGTCAGGTGGTACAGGGCCGGGTTGTTGATCATCGGCCAGTAGAACATCGGCGTGTCCAGGTAGTCGGCGACGTATGGGTTCATCCCGTGGAGGAGCTTGCGCGCTGCCTCCTCCACCATGAGCGCGCCGTCGTGGATGTAGGTGTACGGGCGTCCGGTCTCGCGCAGGACGAGCGACGCGACGGCCGGCACGATGACGAACGCGACGACGATCGCCGCGAGATGGATCGCGCGATCGCGCGTCGTGAACGAGCTCCCCGAGCGCCGGTCCCGGAGCGGGTAGGTCGCCGCGAGCGCGCCGCAGGCCATGAGGAACGCGACGTCCGCGCCGAACGGGAAGAGCTGCCAGAGCGGGACGTCGTGCGTGGCGGCGACCGTGGTGTGGCTGCCGAAGAGCAGCAGCCAGTTCGCGACGGCGACCGCGCCCACGACCTTGGCGTCAAGGGACAGCTCGCGCCACGCCTGGAGCGACCACCTGAGAACGCGTTCGACGGCCCTGGCGAGCACTAGATCGACTCCCCCGCCCCGACGATCGTCCCCGCCTTCTCCGTCAGGAACCGTCGATCGAGGCGCAGGAGCAATTCGTCCGGGGCTCGCAGAGCGGCGAGCGTCCCGGCCCTTCCGCGCTCGCGGAGGAGATCCGCCCGGAGGGCATCCCGCGCCTCGAGTGCCCCGACCGCGAGGCGGCGCAGTGCGGCGAGGTGCGCGGCCGAGCCGAGCGCGCGGCCGAGGTCGCGCGCCAGCGAGCGGACGTACGTGCCCGATGAGCAAACGACGAGCAGGCGGACATCGGGGGCGGCGGTCGAGATCACGTCGAGCCGTGCCACCTGCACGGTCCGCGCCTGGAGCGTGACGACCTCGCCGGCGCGAGCGCGCGCGTAGGCCGGCCGACCTTTCACTTTCACCGCCGCGTACGCGGGCGGCACCTGCTCGATGACGCCGCGTAATCCCGCGAGGCCCTCGTCGAGCCGGCCGAGGTCGGGAACGGGCGCCGCACGTGTGACCTCCCCCTCGCGGTCGTCGGTCGCGGTCTCGGCGCCGAACCGGACGACCGCGTCGTACACCTTCGGCGCCTCGTGAAGGCGATCGGCGAACTTCGTCGCGCCGCCCACCAGGATCGGGAGCAGCCCCGACGCGAGCGGGTCGAGCGTGCCTCCGTGCCCGACACGGCGGGCCCCGAGTACGCGGCGCACGAGCGCGACGACGTCGTGCGACGTCCAGTGCTCGGGCTTGTCGAGCGCGATGACGCCGGAGGCGTCGCGGGAGAGCGCCGCCGTGCTCAGACCGTGACCGCGGCGCGCGAGCGCGCTTCGGCCAACGCGTCGCGCGCGGCCGCGAGGACGGTGTCGCGGACGGCCGCGAGCTCGCCGGGGACGAGCGCTCCCGCGGCGCGAATGTGCCCGCCGCCGCCGAAGCGCGCCATGAGCGCGCTCGCATCGACCGACGGCTCCCACGCCGACGTTCGGCAGGAGACTTTCACCATCGGGGGCAGGGGGACAGAGCCCCCCGACGGTTGCTCGTTGAAGAGGAGCGCGACGCGCATGCCGCTCGAGCGCGCGATCTGCTCCACGAGCCCTGAGACGTCCTCATCCTTCGCCTCGGCCGCGGCGACGTCCGCCGCGTGCAGCTCCGTCCACACGAGCTGCCCGCGGCTCTCGCGCACGAGACGCGAGAAGGCGAATCCCCACAGCTTGAGCGCCTCGAAGCGCTTGTTGCGGAACACGTTGTAGGTGATGGCCTGGAGGTCGGCGCCCGCCTGCCGCAGCATCGCCGCGCGCTCGAGGGCGCGCGTGTCGGTGCTCGGGAACTGGAACGAACCCGTGTCGGTCATGATGCCGACGAGCGCCGCGGTCGCCATCTCGGGCGTCCAGCGGATGCCGAGCGCGTCGATGACGCGACCCACGAGCTCTGCCGTCGCCGCGCTCGTGACGTCGACGAGGTTCGCGGACCCGAAGGCCTCGTTCGAGGCGTGGTGGTCGATGTTCGCGAGCGGCGGACGCGTCGGGAGCGCGAATTTCGCGCGATCCGGCGAGCCGAAGTCCACGGTGACGACGAGATCCACGTCCTCGGGCGGAGGCTCCTGCGTGAACCGCTCGGTGCCCGAGAGGAAGCGCGAGGCCTCCGGCACCGGATCGGCGCAGTGCCACGACACCCTTTTGCCGAGCGACTCGAGGCCGAGGCCGAGCGCCAGCCCGGAGCCGATGGTGTCCGGGTCGGGATCGCGGTGCGAGACGATCGCGATGCGGCGCGCCTTCCGGAGCGCGTCGAGGACCGGCTTCAGCGGCGCTCTCCCTCGCGTGCCTTGCGCAGCAGCGTCGCGATCCGCACGGCCCGCTCGGCCGAGGTGTCCGGCACGAAGGTCAGCTCCGGCACGAACCGGAGGTCAGTCCTGGCGCCGATCTCGTGGCGGAGGTGCCGCTTCGCGTCCTCGAGGGCGGCCATCGTCGAGCGCGACTTCTCCTCGTCGCCGAGAACGCTCACGTGGACTCGCGCGCTGCGCAGATCGTCCGTCACCTCGACCGCGGTGACCGTGGCAAACGCGATGCGCGGATCGCGGAGCTCCTCGCTGATGAGCGTTCCGAGCTCGCGCTGCAGCAGCGCGTTCACACGGTCCGCCCGCTTGTACGCCATGACGATCAGCGGGGCTTCGGCTGGACCACGTAGCACTCGATGACGTCGCCGACCTGGACGTCGTTATGGTCCTCGAGGACGATCCCGCACTCGAGGCCCGCGTTCACCTCGCGCACGTCGTCCTTGATCCGGCGCAGCGTGGCGATCTTGCCGTCGTACACCGGCGCACCGGCGCGAATCAGCCGCGCCTGGGCGCCGCGCCGTACGAGGCCGTCGACGACCATGCACCCGGCGATGGTGGTCTTGCCCGCGGTGAAGATCTGGCGCACCTCGGCGTGGCCGAGGGTGGACTCGACCATCTCGGGCTCGAGCATCCCGGTGAGCGCCTTCTGGACGTCCTCGAGGAGCTCGTAGATGACCTTGTACTGGCGCACGTCGACCTTCGTGGAGTCCGCGACACGGCGTGCCGGCGCCTCCATCTTCGTGTTGAAGCCGATGACGACGGCGCCCGAAGCCGCCGCGAGCGTGAGGTCCGATTCGGTGATGTCGCCGACGGCGTCGTGGATGACCGAGAGGGCGACCTCGTTCTGTGGGACTTTCGCGAGGGCGCTTTTGATCGCCTCGAGCGAGCCCTGCACGTCGACCTTGAGGACGATCTTGAGCTCCTTGGCCTTGCCTTCCTTCACCTGCGCGAACATCTCGTCGAGCGTCGCCGGGGGCGCGGCGGCGGTCCCGGCGGCCCGCTCGCGCGCGTTCCGGGCGACGAGCGCGCGCGCGGCCTTCTCGTCCGCCACGACGCGGATGACGTCGCCGGCCTCGGGGACCTCGGGGAGGCCGAGGATCTCGACCGGCCGCGACGGCTCCGCCCGGCCGACGTTCTTGGCCTTGTCGTCGACCATCGCCCGGACCTTGCCGAACGTGGTCCCGGCGACGACGAGGTCGCCGCGCTCCAGGGTGCCGGTCTGCACGAGGACGGTCGCGACGGGTCCGCGGCCCTTGTCGAGGTGCGCTTCGATGACGCGGCCGATCGCCGGCCTGTCCGGATCCGCCTTGAGGTCCGCGACGTCCGCGACGAGCATCACGACCTCGACAAGGTCTTCGATACCCTGCTTCGTCTTCGCCGAGACCGGGACGAGCGGCGTGTCGCCGCCGTACTCCTCGATCGTGACGCCGTGCTCGGCGAGCTGCGCCTTCACCTGATCCGCGTTCGCGTCGGGCCGGTCGATCTTGTTCAGGGCGACGACGATGGGCACGCCCGCGGCGCGGACGTGCGAGATCGCCTCGACGGTCTGCGGCTGGACGCCGTCGTCCGCCGCGACGACGAGGACCGCGACGTCGGTGACCTGCGCGCCACGCGCGCGCATGGCGGTGAACGCCTCGTGACCGGGCGTGTCGAGGAACGTCACCTTGCGGCCGTTGTGCTCGATCTGGTACGCGCCGATGTGCTGGGTGATCCCACCCGCCTCGCGCGCGGTCACGTTCGTCAGGCGGATCGCGTCGAGGAGGCTCGTCTTCCCGTGGTCGACGTGCCCGAGGACGGTGACGACCGGCGGACGCTGCTTCAGCTTGCTGCTGTCCTCGTCGGTCCAGAGGATCTCCTTGCCCGGCGCGATGTCGGTCTCGATCTCCTCCTCGACGGGCGCCGCCACCTCCTCCTCGGGCTTCGTCTCGAACCCGAGCTCGTTCGCGACGAGTGAGGCGGTCTCGAAGTCGATGGTCTGGTTGATCGAGGCCATGACGCCCATGTTCACGAGACCGCGTATGACGTCGACGACCGAGACCTCGAGCGCGCGGGCGAGGTCGCCCACGGCCATCGTCTTCGGCAGCACGACGACGTTCGGCTGTGCCTCGGCCACCGCCACCGGCGCGGCCGGCTGGGGCGCGGCCGGCTGCTGGACGGGGCGTGGGGGCCGGCGGCCCTTTGGACGCCATCCGCGCTGGGGCGGCAGCCTGCGTGGTCTCGCTTTTGGCATCTAGTGTGTTCTTCTTCCTTTCACCATCGTGGACCTATTCCGTCGACTTCCGTGTCGGTTTCTCGCCCACCTTTGACTTCTCATTCGCAACCTGGCCGAGTTCCAGTCGAAGCCTCGCCGCGGTCCCCTCGTCTATGGGCGTCTCGAGGGCCCTCGCGATCGCTCCCCCCGCCAGCCCGCGGTTCAGGCACTCCTCTACAGGGTCAAGGTACGCCCCTCGACCGGGGGCCTTTCCGCGGGCGTCGACCGAGAGCTCGCCCGAAGGCGCCCGCACGACCCGTACGAGGTCGCGTTTCGCGCGGATCGAGCGGCAGGCGACGCACGTCCGTTGAGGTAGTTGGGCGGCTCTGCCCCCCGGCCCCCGCCCGGGCGTACTGGCCCGGGGTTCGGGCGGCGGCGCCCCCGGACTACCGGCGCTCGGCGCGCTTCTTCTTGGCTCCGAGGAGCGCGCGGTCCTCTTCATCCAGCTCCTCCTCGTCCGCCTGCGCCGATTCTGCCTCGACCTCGGCGACGAGGTCGTGGCGGATGTCCTCGGTCTCGGGCTCCACGGGCGCCGGCTCGGCGACCGCCACCGGCTCGGGCTCGGGCTCGGGCTCGAGCTCGGCGCGGACCTCCGACTCGGACCGGATGTCGATACGCCACCCGGTGAGCTTCGCGGCCAGGCGGGCGTTCTGGCCCTCCTTGCCGATCGCGAGCGAGAGCTGGCGGTCCGGGACGACGACGTATGCGGTCTTGTCCTCGGGGACGATGTCCACGCGGACGACGTGCGCGGGCTCGAGCGCGTTCCCGACGTACTGCTCCGGCTTCTCGGCCCACTCGATGATGTCGATCTTCTCGCCACCGAGCTCGTTCACGATCGCCTGCACCCGGAGGCCGCGCTGGCCGATGCACGCGCCGCGCGCGTCGAGGCCGGGCTGGCGTGCTCGCACCGCGATCTTCGTGCGAGAGCCTGCCTCGCGGGCGATGCCGACGATCTCCACCTGTCCGTGATAGATCTCGGGCACCTCGAGCTCGAACAGCCGCTTCACGAGCGCCTTGTGGGCGCGGCTGACGATGATCTGAGGGCCGCGCAGCGTGCGGCGCACCTCGAGGACGACGACCTTGCGGGCCTGCCCGGCGAAGTAGCGCTCGTGCGGCGCCTGCTCGGAGCGCGGAAGCACCGCGGTCGCGCCGCGGTCGAGCTCCATGATCGCCGCGCCGAGATCGAAGTGGCTGATCTTCGCGTTGATGATGTCGCCTTCGCGGTCCGCGTACTCCGCGAAGACCTGCTCGCGCTCCGCCTCGCGCAGCGATTGCTGGATGACCTGCTTGGCGGTCTGCGCGCCGATGCGGCCAAGTGCGGCGGCCGACTCCTCGAACGGCATGACCTCGCCGAGCTGTACGTCCGGCTTGATCTTCTTGGCGACATCGAGCTGCACCTGAATCTTCGGGTCCTCGACCTTCTCGACGACCGTCTTCAGCAGGTACACCTTGAATGCGCCGGTCTGCACGTCGACCTTGACGTCGATGTGCTCCTCGTCGCCGTACGCCCGCTTGATCGCGCGGGCGATGATGTCGCTGACGACCTCCTTGGGGAGGCCCTTCTCGGCGGAGAGTTGCGCGAGGCCGGTGACGAGCTCGCGGTTCATGTCACAACTCCCCTTGTCTCTTCGGTTGTCGCGGGCGACAAAAAAAGTGGGGACGACCCACTTTTGCGCCCGACGCGGCTCCCGGCCAAGGCCAGTCGCCAGACACGACTATATCACCGTCGGGGGCTCCGCCCCCGGCCCCCGAGAAAACCCTGGGGATCCGAAGGGGCGAAGCCCCTTCAGCTGAAGGGCGCCGCCGCCGCGCCGTCGTCTTTACGTAAGGTTGTTCCCGATCATCGAGAACTCGTTCTGTAGCGCGCCCCTGAAAAAGATCATTGCGACGATGACTGCGATCGCGATCACCGCGATGATGAGTGCGTATTCGACGAGGCCTTGTCCTTCCTCGTCGCGCCAGAGACGCTGCATGGATGCTCCTTCAGGCGGCGCGGCGGCGCGGCAATGGTCGCATCCGATGTGTTCAGCTACCAGCGTTTAGGCCTCGATCAGTACTTTCGTCACCCTCCTGCGACCAGTGCGCGGCCGCTCGCCCGTAACGCCGCAGATACCCGCTCTTCAGTGCTCGCGCGACCTTTGACGGGAACGCCGCGGAGCGCATTCGCCGCCTCCGCGGTCGTGTAGCCGAGCGCGACGAGCGCGGCATGTGCTTCGTCGTCCATGACGAGAGGCGGACCCGCGCCGTCCGAGCTGACCTTCCCGATCTTCGAACGCAGGTCCACGATGAGACGCTCCGCGGTCTTCTTGCCGACACCGGGCGCGCGCGCGAGGGCCGCGGCGTCACCGGACGCGATCGCCGCGGCGACCTCCGACGGCCGCGCGACGGACAGGATCGCCATCGCCGCCTTCGGTCCGACGCCAGACACGCCGATGAGCATCTCGAAGAGCGCGAGCTCCTCCGGCGTCTCGAAGCCGTAGAGCGCCTGCGCGTCTTCGCGGATCACCTGGTGCGTGTGCAGGAGGATCTCGTCGCCCGCCGGATACCGCGGGACGAACACTTTGTAGCCGAGGCCGCGCACGTCCACGACGACGTGATCGGCGCCGCGCGCGATCACCGAGCCGCGAACAGACGCGATCACGACACGCGGTCCCCGGAGAACACATGCCAGTGGAGATGCTGCGTGTCCTGATAGCGACCGAGATTCGTCTGGATCCGGCACGCGCCGGTCTCGGACACGACCTGGGCAGCCACCTCGCGTACCACGTCGAGCAGAGCGAGCAGCTCGGCCGGCCGGATGCTCAGATCGAGGAACGAGGGGATATGGCGCTTCGGTATGACGACGATGTGCGTCTCGAACGAGGGCCGGGTGTGACGGAACGCGAGCACCTCGACGGTCTCACGGATCTTCACCACCGGCGTCCGACCCGTCAACGCCTCGGCACAGTAAAAGTCCTCGGAGCCCGCGGGTGGTGCGGTCATCTCGCCAGCGCGACGGCTTCGGTCAAACGCGCGCGCTGTGCGTGGGTGAGCGCGATCGCGATCGCGTCGGCGACGTTGTCCTGCGTGATCGCGGCATCCATGGCGACGAGGTGCGGGAGCATCCGTTGAACGCCACGCTTGTCGGAGCCGCCATCGCCGGTCACCGAGAGCTTGACCTCTTGCGGCGTGTACTCGGCGATCTGCAACCCTGCCCGCGCCGCGCAGAGGAGCGCGATGCCGCGGGCCTCGGCCACGCTCATCGCGGTCCTCGCGTTCCGGTTGAAGTAGAGCCGCTCGAGGGCGAGCGCCACGGGCCGGTGCCGGCGGATGAGCGTGTCGAGCGCGTCGGCGATCGCGAGGAGCCGAAGCGCCGCGGCGGCCCCGGACGGGACCGCGACGATCCCGCACTCGATGACCGCGGGGCGGTCGCCAGAGACGATCACGAGCGCGTACCCCATTCCGGTGGTCCCGGGGTCGATCCCGAGGACGGTCCGGGGGCCTTCGCTCCCCGAGGGCCCCCCGCGCCGCGAGCTACGCGTGCTGGAGCACCTCTTCGGGTACGTCGAAGTTCGCGTGGACCCTCTGTACGTCGTCGAGGTCCTCGAGCGCCTCCACGAAGCCGATGAGCTTACGCGCGGCCTCGCCCTCGACCCGCACGGTGGTCGTCGGCCGCATCGACAGCTCGGCGGAGGCCGCACGGATCCCCGCCGTCTCGAGCGCCTTCTTCACGCGCTCGAAGGCGGCCGGCGTCGTGTACACGGTGATAAGGCCCCCGTCGGCCTCCACGTCTTCGGCGCCGGCGTCGATCGCGGCGAGCTCGATGGCGTCGGGACTCGTGCCCTTCGCGTCGATCTCGATGACGCCCTTCTGCTCGAACAGCCACTGGACCGAGCCGGATTCGCCGAGCTTTCCGCCGTGCTTGGTGAACGCCGATCGGATCTCGGACACGGTGCGATTCCGGTTGTCGGTCGCGACCTCGACCATCACCGACACGCCGCCCGGCGCGTAGCCCTCGTACACGATGCTCTCCAAGACCGAGCCCTCGCCGCCGCCCGTCGCGCGGTCGATCGCCCGCTGGATGTTCTCCCGCGGCATGTTCACGCCGCGCGCCCGCTCGATCGCGAGGCGGAGGCGGAAGTTGCCGTCGGGATCGCCGCCGCCTTCCTTCGCGGCGAGCATGATCTCCTTGGTCATCTTGGTGAAAACGACGCCCCGTTTGACGTCCGCCGCACCCTTCTGTCGCTTGATCTGACTCCACTTTGAATGGCCGGACATCGGCGCGAATACTATCAACGACACCTCGCACGGGGAGAGTTCAAGAATGCCTCCGGTCCAACCGGACAAGATCCGCAACGTCGTCGTCGTCGGTCACGGCGGCTCCGGCAAGACGAGCCTCGTCGAATCGCTCCTGCACGCGGTCGGCGCGACCACGCGCCTGGGCAAGGTGGATGACGCGACGAGCATCCTCGACACCGATCCCGAGGAGCAGAAGCGCCACATCACCATCAACATGGCCCTCGCCGCCTTCACGCACGAGGGCGTGAAGATCAACCTGATCGATACGCCCGGCTACGCGGACTTCGCCGCCGACCAGCGCGCCGGGATGCGGATCGCGGACGCCGCGATCGTGTTCGTCGACGCGTCCGCGGGGATCCAGGTGGGCACGCAGATCGCGTGGAACGAGCTCGAGGCGAGGCGGACGCCGCGCGTCTTCCTCATCGGCCGGCTCGATCGCGAGAACGCCGACTTCGACGAGGTCCTCGGCCAGCTTCGCGAGACGTACGGCATCCGGGTCGTGCCGCTCCACGTGCCCGTCGGGGAGCACCAGCAGCTCTCCGCGACGATCGACCTCCTGCACGGCCAGCTCCTCAAGGGCCCGAAAGATCCCGTCGCCGAGCTTCCGAAGGAAGAGGCCGACCGCGTCGGCCAGTACCGCCAGCAGCTCGTGGAATCGATCGTCGAGACGAACGAGGACCTCCTTACGCGCTACCTCGACGGCAAGGAGCTCTCGTACGACGAGCTGCGGGATGCCCTGCACGCCGCCGTGCGGGACGGACAGGTCGTGCCGGTCCTCGCGTCCTCGGCGCACCGGCACGTCGGCTACGCCGCGCTGCTCAACGCGATCCGCGAGATGCTCCCCTCCCCCGCCGAGGCGGGCTCCCTCATCGGCAAGTCACCATCCGGCGACGAGATCGCGCGCAAACCCGACCTCGGCGAGAAGCTCTCGGCGTTCGTGTTCAAGACGATCGCCGACCCCTTCGTCGGAAAGCTCTCGTACGTCCGCGTGTACTCGGGGACGCTGCACTCGAATACGTCGATCTACGACGCGACGAAGAAAGAGGCCGAGCGGGTCGGGCAGATCTTCTTCCTACGCGGAAAGGAGCAGGAGCCGACGAACGAGGTCGGGGCGGGCGACGTCTGCGCCATCCCCAAGCTCACGGCGACGACCACCAATGCGACGCTGTGCGAAAAGGACGCCGTCATCCTGTACGACGCGATCGACTTCCCGGCGCCGTCGTTCTCGGTGGCGATCGAGCCGGCGAGCAAAGCCGACCTCGACAAGCTGTCGACCGCGCTGCACAAGCTGACCGACGAGGATCCCACGCTCCACGTACGCCGCGACGACGCGACACACGAGACGATCCTCTCCGCGATCGGCGAGTCCGCGATCGAGGTCGCGGTCCACCGGCTGAAGGAGAAGTTCGGCGTGCAGGTGGAGATGCACACCCCCAGGGTCCCGTACCGCGAGTCCATCCGCGGGAAGGCGTCCGCCCAGGGACGCTACAAGCGGCAGACCGGCGGCCACGGACAGTTCGGCGACGTCTGGCTCGAGATCGAGCCGCAGCCCGCGGGGACAGGGGTCGTGTTCGAGACGCACGTCGTCGGCGGCTCCGTCCCGCGCAACTTCTGGCCCGCCGTCGAGAAGGGGGTGCGCGAGACGTCGCAACGCGGCGTCATCGCGGGCTACCCGCTCTCGGACTTCAAGGCCACCCTCACCGACGGCAGCTTCCATAGCGTCGACTCGAGCGAGATGAGCTTCAAGATCGCCGGGTCGCTCGCGCTGCAGAACTGCGTGAAGGAGGCCGATCCCTTCCTGCTCGAGCCGATCATGACGCTCGAGGTCCTCGTCCCCGAAGAGCAGATGGGCGACGTCCTCGCGGACCTCAACTCACGTCGCGGTCGAGTGCTCGGGATGGAAAGCTCGGGGGCGGGGCTGCAGCGCATTCGCGCGCACGTCCCGATGGCCGAGACCTTCCGCTACGCGACCGACCTGCGCTCGATGACCGGCGGCCGCGGCACGTTCAGCGCCGAGATCCTGGGGTACGAGGAATGCCCGTCGCACATCGCGCAGAAGGTCATCGCCGCGCACGAGTCGGAGGGCGCGGAGACCGCCGCGGCGCGCTGATGGGCCTATGGCGTTCGCCAGTGGAAGGCGAGATACGCACGCGCTCGGCTCGCGTCACCGTCGACGAGCGACCGCAAGAACGAGAAACGCGTTTCGCGCTCGGTAGGCGCGACATGATCGGCGAGGGGCATGACGAAGAGATCCGGTCTCCCCTCGGGGAGGACAACGATCACGGCATCGCGGATCTCCAGGCCATGTGAGTAGAAGCACCCACTGAACCGCCAGTCCGACGAGTTCTCGCTCACTCGGCGCGGGGGATCCAGCCGAGCGCCGATCTTGTAGTCACGCGCCAGACCACAGGGCATCGAGGCATCCTCGGCGGCAGCCACCAGGAACGGAGCGCTCACGTACTCCCATGCTGGTCCGGCGTCACGTGGGGCCGGCGCGGCGCAGGCGGACACCGCGAAGGTGAGACCCAGCAACACGGGCAGAATTCGGCCCACCGCACGACGTACAACCGCGATCCGCCGACGGTTCCGGCCCCGCCTGTCCGAGAGAGGCCGCTCACCCGGTGGCCGCGCGAATGCTCTCCAGATGCCCGCGGAGGTGCGGCAGGACGACCCGGCGGACGAGGCGCTCGACGTCGAAGCGGTGCTCCTGGTACGTCAGCGCGAGCCGGTGGAGGCTCTGGTCGTCGAGGCCGCCGAGTTGGCTCATGAGGCGCGACCGGCCCTTGTGCAGCTCGCGACGAACAAGAGCCTTCGAGGGGAGACCGCGCGCCGCGACGCGCGCGTTGAGCGCGTGCGTCGCTTCCCAGTCGAACGCGAACGGCGGATCTCCGCGCAGCGCGAGCGCGATGAAGCTCGCCTGCCGGCGCAGGCCGAGCGCGATGTGCAGGGCGGTGACGGCGACCGGCCAGCCTTCGCCCTCGCAGCGGCGATCCCAGGCGTCATCGGCGAGCGCGTCGATGGTCGTCGCGGCCTCCTCGATGGCGGCCTCGACGTCCGATGCGAGCGTCATGGCGCGTCCGCGACGAGACGCCCGGAAAAGTACGAGAGCACCCACTCCATGAGGAGCGTCGCGCGGTTCCGAACACCGAGGAGCTGGAGGAGGTAGTTCCCCCGCCAGACCGTCCAGGCGGGGAGCCCGCTCATCACGACGCTCCCGCGCACGAGCGCGAGCTCAGCTCCCGCGTTCGTGCGGCCGAGCGCGATGAGGTCGCCTTTGCGCCGGTACACGTACGGGACCGCGGGCTGGCCGCGCACCAGCGCGGCGACGTTGCGCGCGGCGGCCTTCGCCTCCATGACCGCCACCTGGGCCAGCTGCGGCAGGGGCCGCCCCTGGTAGTCGAACGCGGCGGCGTCGCCAAGGGAGAGCACGTCGTCCCGACCGTCCGCGCGCAGGCGGGCGTCGACGAGAAGACGGCCGTCCTTCGCCTTCGGCAGGTCGATCGTCGCGAGCAACGGATTCGTCTTCACGCCGGCCGACCAGACGATGGTCCGCGCGCGGAGCTCGGCGCCCTCCTTCGTCCTTACGAGGCCTGGCCGGATCTCGGACACCGCCGCCTTCAGCAGGACGCGGATCTTCTGCTGCTCGAGCCGCTTCATCGCGATGCGGCCGAGGCGCGGATCGAACGACGGCAGCACGCGATCCGCGGCGTCAAGGAGGTGGATAGTCACGTCGCGCTCGAAATCCACCGTCGGGTAGATCCGGCGCAGTGTGTGGTCCATGAGGTCGCGCAGCGACGAGGCGAGCTCGACGCCGACGGGTCCCGCGCCGATGAGCACGAACGTGAGGTCCTGCTTGCGCTTCGCGGCGTCGCTCTCGATCGCCGCGTCCTCGAACGCGCGGATGACCCGCTTGCGGACCGCTTCGCCGTCGGCGAGCCACTTCATCGCTACGGCATGCTCGGCCACGCCGGGGATGCCGTAGTCGTTCGTCACGGAGCCGGGCGCGACCACGACGTGGTCGTACGGAAGGTCGCCGTCGGCCGTCCGCACGACGTGCCGCTCGACGTCGATCGCCTCGATCTCGGTCTGGATGAAGCGATACCCGGCGAGCGCGGTCGCGAGGCGGAGCGGATACGCGACCGCATGTGGCGGCAGCTCGCCCGTCGCGACCTGATAGAGAAGCGGCGTGAAGAGGTGGTAGTTCTGCCGATCGACGAGCGTGAGGTCGACGGCTTTCCCGGGCAGCCGATGCTCGAGGGCGCGGATGAGGTGCAGGCCAGCGAACCCCCCTCCGACCACGACCACACGCTTCATGTCACTCGTGAGTCTGCGCCGGGCCGATCCGTTTGCGGAGCATCGTCGCGACGGCACCGACGCCAGGTCCCGACGCGATATCGATCATGATGAACGGCTGATTCTCCGCCAACCCGCACAAGAGCGTCGCGGTCTGAGCAATCCGAGGTCTGGGACCTCGCCTGCTACGTGCTCAAAGAGAAGACCCTTGATCTCCGGGTGTAGATCAAGGGCCTCATCGCGCGACACGTCAATGAGCTCAGCCTGAGTCAGACGTCATACCTTCCGCAGGCGATCCAGGACGCGGCGATTCTCCGAAATGACACGTCGTTCCGGCGTCCAACACGCGCGGCCGGAGCTCGACGGCAGTGAGGACGACAACTCCGGCTTTGACCGTCGGGACGACGAGATCACCCTCGCGAAGCCTGGCGGCGTCGAGCGTCTCCTGATCGAGGGTGACCGCCAGGCTGTTGCCTTGCCTCCGGATCTTCACCGCTGCTTGGCCGCGGCGGCCTCCACGCGCTCGAGTTCGGCGAGGTACGCGCGAGTGAGCGGATCCTCCGCGTCGAGGCCGCTCGCGAGACGAAGCCGTTCGCGAGCGGTGTCCAGGTCGCCGGCGCGGAGGTGCGCGAAGCCCGCGTCCGCGAGGTAGGCAGCGTCCTTCGGGCGCAGCGCCGCGGCGCGGTCGAGGAGCGCGAGTGCCTCGCCGGCGTCACCCGCCGCGAGGAGCGCCACGCCAAGCTCGTGAAGCGCGTCGGGCTGGTCGGGCACGAGGTCGAGTGCACGGCGCAGCTCGCGAGCCGCGAGAGCGCCGTCCTCCGTCTGCCTCGCGACAAGTCCGATCCCGAAATGCGCCTCCCAGAGGGCATCGTCGTGCGCCGCGACCCGCTCGAAATCCGCGCGCGCCGACGCGAGGGCGGCAGGGTCGGACGAGAGCGCGTCCCGACCCGCTCGCTCCAGCACCTCTTCGAGATCGGGACGGTCGAGTCCGAGCAGGAGCCGGCGGGCCTGTGCCAAGACGGCCGGGTCGTCGGCGCCGTCGCGGATCGCGACGAGCCCGCGCCGGGCCTCGTCGGGGCTGCCCGAAGCGATGAGGACGCGCGCCAACTGCAGCCGCGCTGAGCCCGACGCGCCGGCGGTGACCGCGCGCTCGAGCGACGCGCGGGCACTCTCCACGTCGCCTTTCCCGAGCGCAAGGATGCCGAGAAGCTCCTGTGCACGCGCGAACGACGGGCTCGCGGTCGCGATCGCGCGCAGATGTGCGGCCGCCCTCGACCCGGCGCCTCCCGCCAGGTAGAGCTCGGCGAGGACGATGACGTCCTCGTCGCGGAGCGGATGGAGCGCGTGCGCGTGCTCGAGCGCGACGATGGCACCGCTCGGCTCCCCGGTCCGGCGGCGGAGCTCGCCGAGGAGGTAGTGCGCGCGCCACGAGCGCGGCCGCAGCTGGCTGAGCTCTTCGAGCGAGCGCGCACTCCGGGCCTCGTCTCCGCGCTCGATCGACTCCGCCGCGAGCACGAGGAGGCGCTCTTCGGCGGGCACGCTGCTGAGGTCGGCGCGAAGGGCGGCGACGTAGGCGTCCTGCGCGCGAGCGACCTCACTCGCGGCGCGCGCCGGGTCGCCGGCCCGCAGCAGCGTCGCATTTACCTCCGCGTCGGCGCCGTCGAGGAGCGCGACGTACGCCGGCTCGTTCCCCGCGGCGGCCGCCGTCGGGGGTGCCGCGATACCGAGCACCGATGCGAGCCAGGAGGAGGCGGCGGGCTCGGCCAGCTGGAGGTCCCCCGCGGCGATCGGGAGCTCCCACGTGGCGACCGCGCGTGACGTAGCGACGTCCACGAGCGTGAGCGCGAGCGCGCGGCCCCCGCCGTCCTCGCGATAGAGGCCGGTGACCGTGTGCGTCGCGCCCGCGGACGCGCCGTACCGCGCCGCGAGCTCCGGATTCGGAGTCGATCCGAACACGAGATAGCCGTCGGGGGGCTCTGCCCCCCGACCCCCGGCCGGCAGCGCAACGAGGAAGACCGGACGCAGCTCGACCTCGTCGTGATCCGCGAAGCGCTCGACGAGACGGCGCGCGAGCTGCCGCCCAACGATCCCGGCGCGCCCGTCGGGTCCGCGGGCGCCGAACGGGACGACCGCGACGACGCGGCGCTCAGCCACCGAACGAGACGCGGAGGAAGTTGCGTTTGCCGACCTGAACGAGCAGGCCCTCGGCGGCGCTCGCGCTTGGCGCCACGGTGCTGATCGGAGCGTTCGCTTTGACGTGAACCTCGTTGATTCGAACGCCGCCCTGCTGAATTAGCCGCAGCGCGTTCGACTTGCTCGACGCGAGGCCGGTACTTGTCAACAGGTCGGCCACAGACGAGTTCGATGGATCGAGTTCCGACCGGAATGTCGCGACTTGTTCCGGTGCCTGCCGCTCCTTGTGCAGGCGGTCGAACGCGCGCTCGGCCTCCTCCGCGGCCGCCGCGGAATGCAGCTCGCCGGTGATCCTTCGCGCGAGCGTCCGCTTCGCCTCGCGCGGATGGAGCTCTTTGCGAGCGAGGGCGTCGAGGATCGTCCGGACCTCGCCGAGAGGCATCTCCGTCGCCCACTCGAAGTAGTGGGGCATGAGCTGGTCCTGGATCGCCATCACCTTGCCGTACACCACGCTCGGCGGGTCCACGAGCCAGATCGCGGTCGCGGGCTTCGACTTATGCATCTGGTCGCCGTCGAGCCCTTCGAGCATCTCGACGATGAACACCGCTT
>Ga0209689_1000290_pt1 | contig 32711 bp, 30 predicted proteins | sample GraSoiAngelo_149_FD_187119 | JGI IMG/M metagenome (GOLD analysis project Ga0209689, IMG submission 187119) | Grasslands soil microbial communities from the Angelo Coastal Reserve, California, USA - 14_1009_09_30cm (SPAdes) (version 2) | ecosystem: Environmental > Terrestrial > Soil > Grasslands ... | reverse complement strand
CGGGCCTTGTCGAGCTCCCGCATGTCGCGCAGGATGCCGATGCCGCCGATCACCTTGGCGTCCGGGTCGCGCAGGGCGGAGGCGTTGAGGGTTGTAGGGATCACCTCCCCACTCGCGCTCCGTGGGTTGAGTCGGGCGTTGCGGGTGACGCCCCGCTCCACGACCTCTCGAAGGGCAGCCAGGAACTCCCGAGTTTCCTCGGGGCTGATGATGCGCGAGAGCGACTGCTCGATCAGCTCGTCCGGGCGGAAGCCGAGGAGGGCGAAGACGGCGTCGTTGGCCTGCAGGATCTTCCCTTCGAGGTCGGAGACGAACACCGGGTCGGGAGCGTTCTTGATCAAGCTCTCCGCGTACGCTCGGGCCTTGTCCAGCTCCCGCATGTCGCGCAGGATCCCGATTACGCCGATTGCCCGACCGTCGGGATCGCGCAGGGCGGAGGCGTTCAGGCTCGTGGGGATGACCTCGCCGCTCGCACTGCGCGGGTTCAGCACCACGTTCCGCATGACACCCCGTTCGACCACTTCGCGCAGCGCCGCCGTGAACTCCCGCGTTTCCTCGGAGCTGATGAACCGCGAAAGCGACTGCTCGAGCACCTCGTCCTGGCGGAAGCCGAGCAGGTGGGAAACCGCATCGTTGGCCTGCAAGATCTTGCCTTCGAGGTCAGAGACGAACACCGGGTCCGGGGCGTTGGCGATGATAATGTTGGCATCCAGCGCGCCGTGAGTCTTGACGCCTCTGCCGTCACCCGCGACCATACCACGTTGGGTACTGAGTCTGGGCCGTCTACCCATCTTGGACCCCCTTACCGACAGGGCTTTGCCGGGACCGTGCGTTTGCGGATTTATTGATCGCGACAGAGGGTTGAAAAGCCGTCCGAGGTTACCGAGTCAGCATGACATCCGTCTCCAAACCTTTCGGGAGTGGCGGAACTATAGAGTGAATAGCTAAAGGTGTCAAGCTCGTCGCGCGCTCGTCGCGCGCCGGGCCGTGCCTGATATGAGGCCGCTCGCTCATCCGGCAGAACCTCCAGCGTTCCATCCAGGAGCGGCTCGAGGCGCTGATGGAGCTCCAGCGCTTCGCGGAAGAGCTGCAGCGCTCGGGTCGCCGCATCGGGACGCGATGACCGATTTCGAAGGCCGGCTGGAGCAGCGCTAGCAGCCGTTCCCGGTGTACAATAGCGCCCTGCCCATGAATCGGGTGATCCGGCTGACTCCCGAGCACACCCTCCGCCGGGCCGCGAAGCGGTTCCTGGAGGCGCCGGGGGACAACTGCCCGAAGTGCGAGAGCACGTACGTGCGCCGCGAGCCCGCGTTCATCCACTGCCGCTGCTGTGGCAACCTCGCGCGGATCGCGAACGCGTCGCTCGCGGACCAGGCGTTGTACGAGCTCCGTGCCGGCCTGCGTCTGGCGTCCTGACAAGGCCGTCAAGGCCCTTCGATGATCTAGCAGCGTGTCGGGTTAGTTGCCGTTCGAGCGCCGCCGCTTGTTGCGCACGTAGTCGACCAGCACGTACTCGCCGAGGCGCTCGGGCGCGGCGAAGAATGCGCGCCCACGGTTGATGCGCGCCATCTCCTGGACGAAGGCGGTGAGCGACGGGCTCCGGGCGAGCATGAAGGTGTTGATCGTGATCCCCTCGCGAGTGCAGCGCTGGACCTCCTTGAGGGTCTCCTGGAGCGTCCGGCGCGTGGGCGGATAGGAGAACTCGGCCTCGGTCCCTTCCAGGTGCGCCGTCGGCTCGCCGTCGGTGATCATGATGATCTGCCGGTTGGACACCTTCTGGGACCCGAGGAGCTGGCGCGAGAGCGCGAACCCCGCGTGCATGTTGGTCCCGACGTTCCAGTCGGTCCACGTGAGGCTCGGCAGCTGTTCGGCCGTGAACTCGCGCGCGTAGAGCGAGAAGCCCACGACGTGGAGGCTGTCGCGCGGGAACTGGCCGCGGATGAGCGCGTGGAGCGCGAGCGCGACCTTCTTGGCCGGCACGAACAGGCCGTTGTTGATCATCGAGCGGCTCATGTCGAGCATCACCACGGTGGCGGCCCGCGTCGAGAGCTCCGTGCGAAACACCTCGAAGTCGTCGGGCACCAGGCGCACCGGCGTCCCGGGCCCGCCGCGCTCGACCGCGTTCATCAGCGTCTGCTTGAGGTCGAGCAGGAACGGGTCGCCGAACTCGTAGTGCTTGGTATCGTCCGCGCGATCGCCGCCCGCGCCGCGGTGGCTCACGACGTGGCGGCCGAAGCGGTCGCGCTTCAAGTGGGCGAAGATGTCGCGGAGCGCCTTGTCGGCGATCCGGCGGACGGCGCGCGCGGTCAGCTCGAGCCGGTCGCCCTTGCGCTCGAGATAGCCCGCCTCCTCGAGCTTCTTCGCGATCTCGCGGAGCTTCTCGAGGTCCCGCGCGGCCTCCTCGCCCAGGAGCTTCTCGACCTGGGCACGGTCGATCGTGTCGAGATCCTCGGGACTCTGCGCGTGGCGCATCTGGCGCTCGAGCTCGTCCATCCGCTGGAGCTCCTCCATGAGTCGCATCGCCTCACGGAGCGTCAGCTCCTCGTCGCCGCCGAACTCGTAGCGGCGGCGCAGCTCGTCGAGCGGCAGGAGGTCCTCGAGGTGCCCGGCGAGCTGGGCCAGCGCGGCTTCGAGGCGCTCGTCTTGCATGAAGAGCGTGCTCATCAGCTCCTGAAGCTCTCGTCGCTGGCCGGGCGACATGCTCTCGAGGAGCGACTGCATCTGCGCCATCTGCCGGCCGAGCTGCGCGAGCAGATCGTCGAGGCTCTCGGCGCCGGGGAAGAACTGACCCCACTTGTCTTTGAAAGCCTGGAAGTCGGGCTCCTCGCCCTCCGCCCGCTGGCGGAGCATCCGGTTCAGGTCCTGGAGCATCTCGCGCAGGCGCCGGAGATCCTCGGGCGTCATCCCCTGGAGCGCCTGCTGCATGCCCTTGAGGAAGGGCTGGAGCATCTGCGCGCGGAGCGCCTGCATGAGCTCGTCGAACAAGCGCTTCGCCTCAGGATCCACGAAGTCGTAGCTCTGCAGCTCGTGGATCTGGCCGGCCGGGTCAGGCGGAAGCGCGTCGAGCTCGGCGAGCTTCTGCTCGGCCGACTTGCCGGCGAGACGGTCCTTGACCCCCTCTCGCTCCTTCTGGATGATGTCGGCGAGCTTCTTCTTGATGTCCTCCAGTGCGGAGCCGAGATCGTAGCGGTCGAGCTGCTGCTGCCGCCGCTGCCGGAGCTGCTTCAAGAGATCTTGGAGCCCCGGCGTCCGCTGACCCTCCGGATGCTGGAGGCCCTGCTGGAACAGGCGCCGGAGCGCGCGCCAGGGATCGCCGTCGAGCATGAGGTCGTCGGCCATCGCGGACAGGAGATCGTCGGCGTCGAGGTCCGGGACCGCCTGCGAGCCGTCCCAGCGCGAGTAGCGGATCAACATGGCTGTGTCGATTATAGAGCCTGTCGTATTCTACGTTCATGACAACCACCCCGACCGCCCGCTTCGAGCACCTCCTGTCGAGCCGTGCCCTGATCGGATGGGGCGCCCCGGTCGCGACCGCCCGTCCCGTCGCCAGTCCGCTCTACGAGTTCGGCGGCGGCTATCCGGACCCGGCCTCGTTCCCCTACGACGACATGGTCGAGGCCACGGCGCGGATGATGAAGGCCGAGGGGGCGCAGGCCCTCACGTACGGCGACCCCCAGGGTTATCGCGGGCTCCGCGAGCTCGTCTGCCACAAGTACCGGGTGTTCGAGGGCCTCGAGGTGACGCCGGAGAACATCTTCGTCGCGAACGGCTCGGGCCACGCCCTCTCGCTCGCGTTCAGCGCGTTCGTGGACCCGGGCGACCCGATCATCTGCGAGGCGCCCACGTTCTCCGGGTCGCTCAACAACATCCGGCGGCATGGCCCGGAGATCCTGGACGCGCCTGTGGACGCCGACGGCATGGTCACGCGCGTGGTGCGCGAGCGGCTCGAAGGGCTCAAGCGGCAGGGCCGTCGGTGCAAGCTGATTTACACGATCGTGAACTTTCAGAACCCGGCGGGCCCCGATCTGTCCCTCCGCCGCCGCCAGGAGCTGGTCCAGCTGGCCGAGGAACACGACACCTTCATCCTCGAAGACGACGCGTACGGCGAGCTCAGGTTCGAAGGCGAGCCGAAGCCGCCGGTCTACGCGCTGGACCGCAGCGGGCGCGTGATCCGGGCCGGCACGCTCTCGAAGATCCTCGGTGCGGGCGTGCGGCTCGGCTGGCTCTGCGCGCCGCGCGCGATGCTCCCGGCCTTCCAGGGCTTCAACTTCGGCGGCGGCGTGAACCCCTTCATGTCGCGCGTGGCGACCTGGTATCTGCGCGACCACATGGAAGAGCACGTGAAGCTCTTGATCGACGTCTATCGCGCCAAGCGCGACGCCATGCTCCGGGGGCTCTGGGAGGTGCTCGAGTCCACCGACGTCGAGATCAGCCGCCCCGCGGGCGGGTTCTTCATCTGGATCAGGCTCCCGGCCAGGACCGACTCTGTGCGATTGGAGGAGTTGGCGGTGGCGGCGCGGGCTCAGTACACGCCGGGGCCGGCGTTCTTCCCCAACGGCGGCGGCGAGCGCTTCATCCGCCTGGCCTTCAGCTACGAGCCGCCGGAGAAGTGCTACGAGGGCGCTCGGCTCATCGCGCGCGCGATCCTCGACGCGCGGCGGTAACGCGCGCTCCGCGCCGCCGCCGGAGGCCGGCGCTCTGCAGTCCTCTCCAGCCCACATGAGATTCGGATCGTCGGGCTAGCTCACGCGGCCAGCGGCGGCCACTCGCGGCCTGCCACTGCAACGCGCGGTCAACCGAGCAGCTTGTCGTAGTCGGCATGGATGCCGATCCAAAACCATACCAAGTCATCAGCGACCTCTACCGCGAGTGCGCGATGGTGGCCGCCAACGCGCGCAGACCAGAAGCGTCCGATCTTCTTGAAGTGAAGCGACGGGTGACGCGGGTTTTGTTTGAGGCGTTCGTAGGCTTGATCCGCGAGCTTCTGGATGTCCTGTGGCAGGGACCGATAGCACGACCAGAAGGCCGGAGACGCGTGGTGAGTCAGAGAGGCTTGGTCTTACCGCTTGCGTGGTCGCGAAGAGCCTGCTCCGCAAGGGCATCGAGCCTTCCAGCGCGAACATCCTGCTCGATCTGGCGATCCCACGCCGCCCAGTCGAACTCGAGGAACCAGGCGCGAAACTGCGCAAGCTCCTCAGGCGAGAGCGCCTGGACCTGTTGCTCGATCTTCTCGACTTTGCCCATGACCACTATCCAGTGCGTGTAGTCTAGCACCGCATCGGTGCTGATAGCGAACGCCAGCGCTGCGGCCGTCGCAGCCGGTCCCGCTCAAGCGATTCGTTAGGCACTTTCCGCTCATTGCTGCTGGGTCGTGGAAGTAGCAGTCCGGCCACCGTGTCGGCAAACCAAGACAGGCGGCGGAGGAATTTGGTTTAGTCGCGTGCCGTGGCCGCGCTGCCGGCCGAGCCCCGGTAGCGGAAGCGGCCGGCCTGGACGTCCTTGTTGAGCTTGCGTGAGAGGTGGAGGCCTTCGAGGATGAACTCGAGCGCCGAGGCCGTGCTCGCGGGCCCCCCCGCGCCGAGCTTCTTCACCGCGGCCTGGAGCGGGCTCACCCGGCCGATCTGGTTCACGTACTCGGCGGACGCCATGGTGTCGGACACTGTGATCGCGAGCCCGCCATGAAAGGCGGCCACCACCTCGTCGAGCTCACTCGCGCGGAAGCACCGCGCGAACACGTTGAGCACGGCGCGCTGGACGAGCTTGCCGAGCACCTTGTCCTCGCCGCCGTCGCCGAGCGTCTCGAGCTCGATCTTGCCGCTCGTCGAGGCGACGACGGCCCCGAGGTCGCTCACGCGGGGCGCCGCCTCGTGCTCGCCAAGACGGATCGAGCGCTTGAGCGCGCTCGACACGAGGTTCTCGTAGTTGCAGATGGTGACGCGCACCGAGACGCCCGAGCGCTGGCTGATCTCCGGCGTCTTCCGGGCCAGGTGGGTCAGCTCGGCGACGATCTCCTTCATGTAGCTCGGCGTGACAGTCTGAAAGCCGTCGGCCGAAAAGCTCGTCCGCTCCGCCTCCATGATCGCGATCTCGTCCTCGAGCCGCTTCGGGTAGTGCGTGCGGATCTGTGAGCCGAACCGGTCCTTGAGCGGGGTGATGATCCGCCCGCGGTTGGTGTAGTCCTCGGGGTTCGCGCTCGCGACCACGTAGAGGTCCAGCGGCAGGCGCACCTTGTAGCCGCGGATCTGGACGTCGCGCTCCTCCATGATGTTGAGGAGCCCCACCTGGATCCGCTCGGCGAGGTCGGGCAACTCGTTGAGCGCGAAGATGCCGCGATTGGTCCGCGGCAGGAGCCCGTAGTGGATCGTCAGCTCGTCGGCGAGATACCGGCCCTCGGCGACCTTGATCGGGTCCACTTCGCCGATGAGGTCGGCGATCGTGATGTCGGGCGTGGCGAGCTTCTCGCCGTAGCGGCGGTCGCGCGGGATCCAGACGGTCTCGGCCGCGTCGCCCCGCTCGGTGATCCGCGCGCGGCAGGCGCCGCAGATCGGCGCGAACGGGTCGTCGTTGATCTCGCAGCCGGCGAGCGCCGGCACCGCCTCGTCGAGCAGATTCACCAGGAGGCGCGCCATGCGCGTCTTGGCCTGGCCGCGCTCGCCGAGGAAGACGATGTCCTGGCCGGAGAGAATCGCGTTCTCGATCTGGGGCACGACGCTCTCGTCGTAGCCCACGATCCCGGGAAAGAGCGGCTCCCCGCGCTGCAGGCGCGCGATCAGGTTGTCGCGCAGCTCCTGCTTGACCGACTTCACCTGCCAGCCGCTGGCCCGGAGCTCGCCGACCGTGCGCGCCCTCATCTCGTCTCGCCTTTCTCGCCCAGGACCCCGCGCAGCCACGCGGAGAGGTCGCGGATCTCGTCGCCGCACACCGAGTGCCCCATCGGGTACTCGTGCCACGTCACACGATAGCCTAGCTCGGTGAGCTTGTCGCGGGATCGTCGCGCGCGGGCCAGCGGGATCAGCGGGTCGTGGGTCCCGTGGGCCATGAAGACGGGCGCGTCACGGTTGGCCGGGCTCGCCTCGGCCGCGAGCGTGTCGGCGAGCGGCAGATAGCCCGACAGCGCCACGATCCCGGCGAGCCGCTCGGCGTGGCGGAGCCCTGTGTGGAGCGCCATCGCGCCCCCCTGGGAGAACCCGGCCAGCACGATCCGGGCCGCGGGGAACCCGCGCGCCGTCTCGCGCGCGATCAGCGCCTCGACCCGCGCCTGCGACGCCCGGATCCCGGCGGCGTCCTCGCGGCCGTCGTCGACGACGTCGTACCAGGCGCGCATCACGGACCCCCGGTTGATCGTCACGGGCCGCATCGGCGCGTGGGGGAACACGAACCGGAGCGCGAGCGTGGGCGGCAGATCGAGCTCGGAGACGATCGGCTCGAAATCGTGGCCGTCGGCACCGAGCCCGTGCATCCAGATCACCGACGCGGCCGGGCGCGGGCCGGTCTCGATCTCGACCCCGTCGAGCAGGTCAGGCGTGCTCAGCTCGGCCCGCCCTCCCGCTGGACGAGGGGACATGGACGTAGAGCTGCGCAGGCCGCGGCCGCGCGCTCCCCGGCGCCTGCGGCGGGCGCATCGGGTAGGTCACGGGCCGCTGGTGGTCGCCGTACTGGCGCTCGGCGTTGTAGACACGACTGAACTTCCAGATGGACCGGAGGAAGTTCGTCTGGCCCCGGAGGAGCAGGCCGAGCGCGAGCGACGCGGTCTGCCGGATCGCGGCCACGCCGAGGTGCTTCCGGCTCAGGATCGCCTGCGTCTTCACGAGCTCCTCGTAGAAGCGCCGGAGCGGCAGGCGCGTCGGCAGCACCGCGTGCTGGACGTCGAAGAGCCGGTAGTCGAGCGTCGCCAGCCGGCGCGACTCCGTCATCCAGGTCTCGGTCCCCGGGTACGGCGTGCCTACCGTGAGGTGGACGATCTCGGGGACGCTCATGGCCCATTCGCGCACGACCGCGAACCGGCGCTCGTCCCAGTCGGGGTCGGCGATGATGTTGATCGCCACCGTGAGGCCGAGCTCGCGCGCGACCTCGAGGGCGCGGAGGTTCTCGTTGGGCGTGACCCGCTTCCGGTGGAGTCGGAGCCCCTCCGCGTCGAGCGCTTCCACGCCGAGGAACATGTAGTGAAGGCCGAGCCGCCTCCAGTACGCGAACACCTCACGGTTCTTCAGGAGCACGTCGCACCGCGTCTCCAGGTAGTACTCCTTGCGGATCCCGCGGCGCTCGATCTCGCGGCCGATCGCGTAGCCGTGCTCCGCCTGGACGAAGGCCACGTCGTCCACGAGGAACACGTTGGGCTCCGTGATACGCGCGACGTCCTCGGCCGCGGCCTCGGGCGACGCCTTGCGGTAGCTCCGGCCGTAGAAGGTCCACGCGCTGCAGAACGAGCAGTCCCACGGGCAGCCGCGCGTGAACTCGGCCGACGCGCACGGATCGAGCACCCCGATGAAGTACTTCCGCCGGCGCCGCGTCAGGTCGCGCGCGGGCGGGAACCGGTCGAGGTCGTCGAGCAGCGGCGGCGCCGGGCCCAGGCCGTGCCGGGTCACGACGCCGGGCAACGTCTCGAGCTTCGGGTCGCCGATCGCCTCCAGGAGACGGGGCGCGCTCGCCTCGCCTTCGCCACGGACGGCGCAGTCGAGCGCGCCGCGCGCGTGGTCGAGCAGCTCGGGCCCGATGAACGAGCCGGAGTGCCCGCCCGTGAAGACGAAGCAGCGCGGGCGGCGCCGCTTGGTCTCGATCGCCAGGTCGACCACCTCGGGCACGTTCGCCAGGTAGTTCAGCGAGAAGCCCACGGCGTCGGGCCGGAACGTCTCGAGCTCACGGAAGTACTCGCGGTGGCCGAAGATCTGCAGATCGAGCACGCGGACGTCGTGCCGGGCGGCGCGGAGCGCCGCGGCCACGCGCTCGAGCCCGAGCGGCTCGAGGCGCAGGTAGATCTCCGAGTACAGGAGCGGGCTCGGATGGACGAGCAGGACGCGCATCGACGTCTCCCCCGGTAGCGCCATTGTACCGCCGGGCGTCAGCCCGCTCGACCGAGCTGTCCCAGGACGAACGCGTGGTCGAACGCGAGCTCGCGGAGCGCGTCGTAGCGGCCCGAGGCGCCGCTGTGACCGGCGTCGAGATTGACCTTGAGGAGCAGCGGGCGGTCGTCGGTCTTGAGCGTCCGGAGCCTCGCGACCCCCTTTGCGGCCTCCCAGTACATCACCTGACTGTCGTTGAGCGCGGTGCGCACGAGGATCGCCGGGTAGCGCCGTGGAGCCAGGTTCGTGTACGGGCAGTAGGTCTTCATGTACTCGTAGTGCTCGCGGAGCTTCGGGTTGCCCCACTCCTCGAACTCGCCGACCGTCAGCGGGAGCGACGGGTCGAGCATCGTGTTGATCACGTCCAGGAACGGTACGCGCAGGACCGCCGCCGTGCAGAGGTCGGGCCGCATGTTCAGCACCGCGCCGACCAGGAGGCCGCCCGCGCTCCCGCCCTCGACCACGAGCCGGTCGTGCGCGGTGTAGCCCTCCCGCACGAGGAGCTCGGCGCAGGCGATGAAGTCGGTGAACGTGTTGCGCTTCTTGAGCATCCGCCCGTCGTCGTGCCAGCGCTTGCCGAGCTCGCCGCCGCCGCGCACGTGGGCGACGGCGACGGCCACGCCGCGCTCGAGGAGGCTGAGGCGGTTCGACGAGAAGGTCACGGGATACGGCATCCCATACGCGCCGTAGCCCGTGAGCACCGTCGCGCTCGTGCCGTCGCGCGGCGCGTCCTTCGGACAGACGAGCGAGATCGGGATGCGCGTGCCGTCGGCGGCCGTCGCGTGGACGCGCTCGGTGCGATAGCGCGCGGGATCATAGCCGCCGAGCACCTCGGTCCGCTTCAGGAGCCGGAGCTCGCGCGTCACGGTGTCGTAGTCGAAGACCGAGGTCGGGGTGATGAACGACTCGTAGCGGAACCGGTACCGCGGCGTCACGAACTCGGCGTTCGCCTCCGGCCCGACGTCGTACGCCGGCTCCGGGAACTCGATGTGGTGGGAGGCGCGCGAGTCGAGATCGGTCACGCGCAGGCGCACGAGCCCGTCCGCGCGCTCCTGCAGGACGTAGTGGTCCGCGAAGACGTCCACGCTCTCGAGCATGACGTCCTCGCGGTGCGGGACCAGCTCGGTCCAGCGCTCGGGCCGCGGATCGGCCACGGGCGCCGCGACGAGCCGGAAGTTGCGCCGCCCGCCACCGTTCGTGCGGATGTAGAACAGGTCGCGGCCGTGCTCCACGTCGTACTCGTGCTCGTGCTCCCGCGGCGCCAGCACGGTCCACACGCCGCCGGGGCTCTCGGCGCCGAGGTAGCGAACCTCGGTGGTCGTGTGGCTCGCCGAATAGACGAAGACGTACGCGAGGCTCCGCGACCGCGTCACGCCGAGCCGGAACAGCTCGTCGGTCTCCTCGAGGAGGAGATCGCCCGCGGCGACGCCCAGGCGGTGGCGCCAGAGCCGGTGGGGGCGCTTGGCGCGGTCTTCGGTGACGTAGAAGAAGGTCGCGGGAGCCGCCGACCACGCGACGGAGGCGACGCGCTCCACGCGATCGGGCTCGAGCGCGCCCGTACGGAGATCTTTCACGTACAGCGTGTACTCGCGGGCTCCGGTGAAGTCCACGGTGTACACGAGGCGCTGGCCGTCGTCGCTCACGGCGTAGGCGCCGAGCGAAAGGAACGCGTGGCCCTCGGCGAGGCGGTTAAGGTCGAGCGTGATCTCCTCGGGCGCGTCGAGGCTCCCGTGCCGGCGGCAGAGGATCGGGTACTGCTTGCCCTTCTCCGTGCGCGAGTAGTAGTAGTAGTCCCCCCGCCGGTACGGGACGGTCGCGTCGTCCTCTTTGATCCGGCCGAGCATCTCCGCGTAGAGCGCCTTCTGGAATGGTTCGGTCGGCTTCATCACCTCGTCGGCGTAGGCGTTCTCGGCCCTGAGGTACGCGAGGACCTCAGGATCGTCCTTCTGCCGGAGCCAGGCGTAGTCGTCCTGACGACGGTCGCCGTGGACGACGTCCACCTTCGGGATCCGCTTCGCGACGGGAGGTGTCGGCACGGGTAGTAAACAGAGTCTACAGCCTCGGTCCAGCCTTGAAGCCGATCGCTATGGCTCGGTATGGTAGTATGGCATTGGTATGGTAAAAGTGACGTTCACGCTCGACGAGGCCACCGTCGAACGGCTGCGGCAGGCGGCTGCGCGCGCCCGAAAACCGCAGAGCCAGGTCGTTCGCGAGGCCGTCAAGGACTACGCCGACCGCGTCGGCAGGCTCAGCGAGGAGGAGCGGATGCGCCTCCTCAAGGTCTTCGACACGGTCGTCCCGGCGATCCCGCTTCGACCCGCAGCCCGCGTGGACGCTGAGCTGCAGGCGATCCGAAGCGCGCGGCGGAAGGGCGGACGACGGCACGCACGTCGAGCTCGGTGATCCATCTCGACACCTCGCTGTTGGTCGACGCCCTCACGGGACCTCGACGCTCGGCCGGCGCGCTCAGAAAGACGATCGAGCGCGGAGAACGCGTCGCCCTGAGCACCCTCGTCCTCTACGAATGGCGCCGCGGGCCTCGACTGCCCGAGGAACTGGCGGCGCAGGAGGCGTTGTTCCCGAACGAGTCTGTCGTTCCGTTTGGGCGGCAGGAGGCCGCACTCGCGGCCGAACTCTATCGAGCGATCAGACGGCCCCGCGGGCGCGAGATCGACCTCGCGATCGCCGCGTGCGCGCTCGCCAACGGGGCGGAGTTCTGGGCGCTCAACCCACAGGACTTCCGCGACATCCCGAGTCTGACGATTTTCACCGGCTGAGCCCGGCTCGACCGGACGTCAACAGCCGAGCTTCTCGGCGAGGTCGATGAAGTCCTCGGCGACGAAGTCCCAGTCGCGCGTCGGCCGGAGGTCGGTCGTCTGCGTCGGACCGTGCTCGGTCCGGCGGTGCACGAAGGCGGTGCGGAAGCCGAGGGCGGCGGCCGCGGCGAGGTCGCCGTTGTGCGCGGCCACCAGCACGCACTGGGCGGGTACCAGCCCGAGCAGCTCCGCTGTCGTCAGATACGCTGCGGGCTGCGGCTTGTAGTGGCGCGCGACCTCGGCGCCGAGGATCGCGTCCCACGGGAGCCCGGCACGCTTGGCCATGTCCACCAGGAGCGCGACGTTGCCGTTCGAGAGCGTCGCGAGAATGAACTTCCGCTTGAGGCGCACGAGCCCCGGTACGGCATCGGGCCACGGGTCGAGGCGGTGCCAGGCGCGGTTCAGGTGGTCGATCTCCGCCTCGGTGAGCCCGGTCACGCCGAACCGGACGAGGAGCTGATCGAGCGCCATCCGGTGGAGATCGTCGAGCTTGGTCCACGGCATCGCGCCGCTCCGCACCTGCTCCAGCATGGGCTGGTAGAGGCCGCGCCACGCGTCAGCGAACGCGGTCCAGCTGACCTTCAGGCCCTTGGCGCGCCCGAGCGCCTCACCCTCGCGGATCAGGCTCGACCGCCAGTCAACGACGGTGCCGAAGACGTCGAAGGTCAGCGCCTTGATCGACGCGACGTCCATACTCATACCGGCGCGAGGCGCAGGCCGAGCCCGGCCGCAGAGGCCCGAATTCGCGCGTCGAGACTGAGCAGGACGAGATCCTCGACCGCCGCGCTCGCGACGAGCGCGCTCGCCAGGTGAAGCGCGTCGAGCGTTCGCACGGGCTCCCCTGGGAACGGCCGCCGGGCACGCTCGATCACCTCACCGTTGAGCCTCAAGAGGCTCCAGTGCGTCGCCGTCCTGTTCAGCAAGGCGCGCAGCCTCTCAGCCTCAGACTCGGCGAGATCGTCGCCAATCGCCGCCCTGATCAAGACCCGGTCGCACTCGACCAGCGTAAGGTCGGACGCGACGACTACGTCGGCCCCTGCGAGCGCCCGACGCACGTCCGACGCACGGCGCTCGCCGAGGAGCCACGCGAGCACTGCGCTCGACTCGGCGTAGAGGTTCAGCGCGGTCCCCGCGCCTCGTCGAGCAGGCGGCGCAGTCGGCCTCGAGGCAGGCGTCGCGGCAGCGCGCGATAGAGTCCGGGCCCGTTGCGGGCGCCGACAGAGAGCGAGCCCCGTTGTACCAGCATCGCGAGCGTCCGGCGCCGCCGCGGGTCGGCGACGGCGGCGCGCGGAGGCAACAGCTCGGCGACGACCTGGCCCCGATCGGTGACAGCGAACCCGTGACCCGCGCGCACCCGTCGCACGTACTCGCTGAGACCGTTTTTCAGCTCCCGAATTCCAACCGTTCGCACGACCTCAATGTAGCCTCACGGGGCTACATTCGTCAATGTCCAATCTTGTCGACGGTCACTGCCTCGCCCAGTGAACGAGCTCGGTACAGGGAGGCGTCCACGCCTATAATGTCCCACATGCCGCGCCTCGTGCGAACCATGTGCCCGATGAACTGCCACCCCACCCTGTGCGGCATGCTCGTCGAGATCGAGGACGGGCGGCTCCTCGGCGTCCGGGGCGATCCCGACAATCCCGACAGCCGGGGCTTTCTGTGCATCCGCGGCCAGGCCTCGCGCGAGATCATCGGCAACCCGCGTCGCCTCCTCCACCCGCTCGTCCGCGCACGCCGGGGCGAGGACGCATGGCGGCGCGCCGAGTGGTCGGAGGTCCTGGACCGGATCGTGGAGGGGATGCGCGCCGTCGGGCGCGAGGCCGTCGGCACGTGGTCGGGCCACGGGCTCTTCGCCAACAATTACGGCACGCGGATCGCGTCGCACCTCCTGCGCCGCTTCTCGAACCTCTACGGCTGTCAGTGGTGGAACCCGACGATGATCTGCTGGGGCCTCGGCGCCTGGGGCCTCGGCCTCACGGGCGCGCTCGAGACCAACACCAAGGAGGACATGGGGGCGCACGCGAACCTGATCGTCCTCTGGGGAGCGAACCTCGCCTCACAGCCGAACACGGCGCGCTACGTCGCGGCGGCGAAGCGCCGCGGCGCCTACGTCGTCACGCTCGACGTGCGCGAGACCGAGGCCGCCGCGCAGTCGGACGAGACGCTCCTGATCCGCCCCGGCACGGACGCGGCCCTCGCCCTTGCGCTGATGCACGTCATCGTCGGCGAAGGGCTGTACGACCGTGAGTTCGTCGCCCGCCACACGCTCGGCTTCGACGAGCTGCGGGGCCTTGTCGCGAACTACCCGCCCGCCTGGGCCGCGCGCGTCACGGGGATCGCCGCGGAGCGCATCGCCACGCTCGCGCGCCGCTACGCGACGACGCGACCGGCGATGATCGTGCTCGGCGGCAGCTCCATGCACAAGGGCGCCAACGGCTGGACGGGCGGGCGGGCGATCGGGTGCCTGCCGGCGCTCACGGGCAACCTCGGCATACCCGGCGGCGGCTTCGGCCCGCGTCACGGCAGCGCCGTCCACGGCCAAGGGCTCGCCAGCATCGTCGCCGAGGAGCGACGCCCGCCGGGACGCTACGTCCCCAACCAGATGGTGCGCATCACCGAGGCGCTCCTCGACGGCAGGGTCCGCGCGATGTTGCTCTTCGGCACCGACATGCTCTCCTCATACGCCGACGCCGGCCGCGTGGCCGAAGGACTCGAGCGGGCCGATCTCGTCGTGAGCTACGACCTGTTCATGAACGACACCGCGCGGCGCTTTGCCGACGTCGTGCTCCCGGCGACGGCGTGGCTCGAGGAGCTCGGCTGCAAGTCGACGAACACGCACCTCTACCTGATGCCCAAGGTCCTCGAGCCGCCGGGCGAGACGCGCCCCGTCGCGTGGGTGCTGAAGGAGCTGGCGAGCCGCCTCGGCGTGGACGACTTCTACCCGTGGGAGAACGACGAGGGGCCGATCGACGCGATCCTCGACCATCCGGCGACGGGCCACGCGACCGTCGCGGCGCTCCGCGCAGAGGACGGGATTCGCGCGCTCAGGATCTCCCACGTCGCCTATTCCGACCGCAAGTTCCATACTCCGTCGGGCAAGGTGGAGTTCTCTTCCGACCGCGCGCGGTCCTTCGGGCTCCCCGCGCTCCCGGTCTACGTCGAGCCGCCCGCGTCCCCCTACCCGCTCGCCTTCCGCCAGGGCCGGACGCTCACCCAATTCCACGGCTTCTACGACCACGGCCGCGCACTGCCGACGCTCGCCAACGCGGACCCTGAGCCCTATCTCTGGATCGCTCCCGCCGATGCCGCGGCGCGCGCGATCGCCGACGGCGCAGCGATCAAGATCCACAACGAGCGCGGCGAGTTCCACGCCCGCGCGCGCGTGACCGAGAAGATCCCGGCGGGCACGGTGTGGATGCGCGACGGCTGGGAGGGCCTGAACCGGCTCACGTCCGGGGACGCCGCGATCCCTGACGAGGCCGTCGATCTCTTCGGGTTCTCGGGAGGCCAGGCCGCGTTCGACGCGATGGTGGACGTGGCCCCGGCGTGAGCTTATCGGCGGGGGCCTCGACGGCCCCCTCCGACCCACCCACAGAATCCGATTGCGCCGGCGGAGCCTCGCTCGAACCCAGTTCTCCAAGTGTCTAGCGGCCTGTCGGTGTAAGCGACTTCGAGCGCCGGCTTTGCCGGCGCAACCGATCCTGGGGGGAGGTTTCGGAAGGGGGGCGAAGCCCCCTCCGAGGTACTAACGCGTCGTCGGGGGCGACGCGAGGCCGATCGTCCGCCCGACCTGCGGCGGCCGCGGCAGCGCGTCGTGCGCCTTCTGGATGCGCGCGAGGCGCTCGAGGACCTCCGGGGCCATCGAGGTACTCCGCCGCGTCGCCTCGCTCACGTGGATCGACATCAGCTCGTTCGTCGCCGCCAGATAGCCTTCCGTGGCGTGGAACATCGCGTGGGAATAATGGATGCGCTTGGCGTCATGCTCGAGGAGCAGCGTGGTGAAGCGGAGCGGGTCGCCCGATCGCACCTCGCGGTGGTAGGTGACGTGCGCCTCCAGACAGAAGGTCGTCACGCGATGCTGGCGCCGGTGACCCTCGTCCAGCCCCACCCAGTCCAGGAACTCGTCGGTCGCGAAGTCGAAGACGACGAGGTAGTAGCCCATGTTCATGTGGCCGTTGTAGTCGATCCACTCGGGCCGGACGCGGTCGCGGTAGCGATCGAGCGGTGCGCTGAGGTCGGTCATGAGGCACAGTATACGCAGAATGCCGGAGCTGCCCGACGTCGTGGTCTACATCGAGGCGCTCGAGCGGCGCATCCGCGGCGCCCGGCTCGAGCGGGTGAGGGTCCTGAGCCCGTTCGTGCTCCGCTCCGTGGATCCGCCGCTCGCGGCGGCGGCCGGGCGGACGGTGAGCGGGCTCCGCCGTCTCGGCAAGCGCATCGTCGTCGGGCTGGAGAGCGACCTTTTCCTCGTCCTCCATCTGATGATCGCGGGACGGCTCCACTGGCGGCCGGCTGGCGCCCGGCCGCCGGGGAAGATCGGCCTCGCCGCGTTCGACTTCGCCACGGGTACCCTCGTGATGACCGAGGCGGGAACGAAGAAGCGCGCGGCGATCCACCTCGTGCGCGGCGAGGAGGCGCTCCGCGAGCACGATCCGGGCGGTCTGGAGGTGCTGGAGGCTGACCTGACCGCGTTTCGTGCGGCGCTGCTCGCCGAGAAGCACACGCTCAAGCGGGCGCTCACCGACGCGCGGCTCTTCAGCGGCATCGGCAACGCCTACTCCGACGAGATCCTCCACCGCGCGTGCCTCTCGCCCGTGAAGCTCTCGCAGCAGCTCGCGGACGAGGAGATCCGGCGCCTCTTCGAGGCGACGCGCGCGACGCTGCTGGACTGGTGCGAACGGTTGAGGCGTGAGGCGGGCGACGGCTTTCCCGAGGGCGTCACGGCGTTTCGCGAGGGGATGGCAGTCCACGGGCGCTACGGCAAGCCGTGCCCGGCGTGCGGCGCGCCCGTTCAGCGGATCGTCCACGCCGAGAACGCGACGAACTACTGCGCGCGCTGCCAGACGGGCGGCCGGCTCCTCGCCGACCGCGCGCTCTCACGGCTGCTCAAGGAGGACTGGCCGCGGACGCTCGAGCAGCTCGAAGAACGCCGCGGGACTAGCGGCGGGATGGGAGAACGATCGGCTGGCCGTGGGGCGTGGCGCGCCCGGCGTGATCCCACTCGTCCTTCCGTGTGACGAGCTCGTCCGCCCCGACGAGCCCTTTGGCGGCGACGATCTTCTCCAGGGCGGCGAGCCAGTAATGGTAGTAGCGGCTCCCGTCGTCCACTTCGCCGCGCGCGCGGGCCGCCGCGATCTCGTCGGCCAGGTACGTCGCCCACTCCTTCCACGTGAAGAGGCCGCGCGCGTGGAGCGCCACGGCCATGCCGAAGGCCTGCGCCTCCCACGGCTCCCTGAAGACGGGTCCTTCCTCATCCCGTGGGACCTGCGGCAGGGCAGAAAGATCAGGCGTCGTCATGCGCCAACCGATTTCACGCGGGATCGAGGTGATCGTCCCAGAGGTCCACGTAGACGGCGTCACGCGGCGAGGCCTCGGGCCCCCACAGCTCCCGCGCGGCGAAGCGGACGCTGTAGAGGTGCTGCGGCTTCTTGCCCTGCCCCATCGCGTGCGTATCGGGGAAGATGAAGACGCCGTAGTCGCGGTCGATGGCGCCCCGCTTACCGCGCACGTAGCGCGGCAGTCGCGTGTGGCCGACGGGATTGAGGTTGCGCGCGACGACGCGGTCGCCGGGCTTGAACCGGGGCGGGACGCTGTCCGGAAGTCGCGCCGGGCCGCCCTTGAGGAGCACCTTGCCGACGTCGGCAGCCTTGAGCACTCGCTTTGGCGACGCCATGCCGTGCCGCCGACCCGTCTCGATCTCGTCGCGTGTGACCAGGCCCGTTTCGAGCAGGAGCAGCTCGAGGCCCAGGAGCCACTTCTCGTAGTAGCTCGACGCGAGGTACCGGGCGGGCGGGATCCGCTCGCGCGCGTGGCGCGCCATGTCGATGTTCCACTCACCGCTGAAGCCCGCGGCGACTGTCAGCGCGAAGGCACGCCGCTCCCACTCGTGGTGGAAGACGGGCTCGCGCGCTTCGCGCGCGATCGGCCCCATCCCGTGCATGCCGCCCATGTCGTGGACGCCGTTCATCGCCGCGATCCCCTCGTCGGCGGCGTGACCGTGGCGACACCGATCATCGAGTCGCGCGTGACGAGCTGGGCCAGCGCCTCCTCGCTCAGACCCTCGGTCTCCTCGGGGCGCTCCGGCAGCACGAGGTAGCGCACCTCGGAGGTCGAGTCCCAGACGCGCACCTCGACGTCCTGGGGCAGCTCGAGGCCGCATTCGCGCAGGACGCCTCGCGGGTCGAGGACGGCGCGCGACCGGTACGGCGCCGACTTGTACCAGACGGGAGGCAGCCCCAGGACCGGCCACGGATAGCAGGAGCAGAGCGTGCAGACGACGAGGTTGTGGATCTTGGGCGTGTTCTCGAGGACCACCATGTCCTCGCCTTGGCGGCCCATGTAGCCGAGCTCCGCGATCGCGGAGCTCGCGTCCTCGAGGAGCCGCGCTTTGTACGCGGGATCGACCCACGCGCGAGCCACGACCCGGGCGCCGTTGCGCGGTCCCACTTTAGTCTCGTACGTGTCGATCAGCGCGTCGAGGGCCGCCGGATCCACGAGCCCCTTCTCGACGAGGAGGGACTCGAGCGCCCGCACTCTGAGGTCGGTCTCCGGGAGCGGCGAGCCTGGCGCGCCCGCGTGGTCGTGATCGTGGTGGTCACTCATCGCGTGGATCCTCGCCCCTCGAAGATGGACATCCGCCGGTAAGCATAGCAGACTCGTGGAATGCCGCTCGCCGCGTTGCTGCTCGTGCTCGGCGCGGCCCTCTGCCACAGCGCCTGGAACCTGCTCGTGAAGACCGATGCCCGTCGGCTCGAGATCCAGTCGGGCGCGCTGATCGTCGGCGTCCTCCTCTGCTCCCCCGTCCTCTTGATCTACTCGCTCGCCGACGTGAGTCGCCTCGCGTGGGGAGTGATCTTCGTGTCCGGGCTTTTCGAGACGGCCTATGTCTTCGCGCTGACCGCGGCGTACGGGGCCGGCGACCTCTCGCTCGTCTATCCCGTCGCGCGCGGAACGCCGCCGATCTTCGTCGTCCCGCTCGCGATCATGCTCCTCGGTGAGCGCCCGCCATGGCAAGGCCTCGCCGGGATCGGCCTCATCGTCCTCGGCATCTACGCGAGCCACGCCGGGCTCGCGGGCAGCCGGGTCGGACGGGTGAACCGCCGCGCGCTGGCACTGGCGCTCCTCACGGGAGTCTTCACGGCTTGTTACTCGCTCGTAAACAAGCTCGGCGTCAGCCTGGTGCCGGTGCCACTCTACGCCTTCCTCGTCTTCGGGGTGGACGCAGCGCTGATCCACCTCGTGCGATGGGTGCGCGGGGGGCTCACGCTTCCGCTCGGGCGCGACGCGCCGTGGGGACGGACCGTCGCCGTGGGCGTGTTGATGATGGCCGCGTACCTCGCCGTTCTCGCGGCGATGGCGATGGCGCCCGTTAGCTACGTGGTCGCCGCGCGGGAGGTCAGCATCGTCGTCACGGCCGTCCTCGGCGTGCTGGTCCTGCGCGAGCGCCATTCGGCGACGCGGATCGCGGGCGCGGCGGTCATCTTCGCAGGCCTCGTCGTCATCGCGCTGGCCCGCTGACCGCGCCTCCGGCTAAACGCGGGCGCGACCGGTCGGCTCGCGCTATGTCTTGCCGGCCCAGCGCGCGAGGGCTATATTCGGCTGCGAATGACGCCCGCGCATCGCACGATCCTCGATCGGATGCGGTCGTCGGCCGACGTCGTGCGGCGCACCGTGAAGGCCGCGCCGCCAGGCCGGTTCACCCGGCCGCCTCGGGAAGGCGAGTGGTCGGCGCTGGAGACGCTGACCCACTTACGCGACGTCGTCGTCCACGTCTACGGGCTTCGGATCCGGCGGCTCCTCTACGAGGAGGCTCCCCTCCTTGCCGACTTCGACGAGGAGGGCTATCGCCGCGCCAGCCTCGCTCGCGGCGAGACGACCGGAGACCTCCTGGACACGATCGTCGCCGAGCACGAGCAGCTCGTGCGGCTGCTCCAGACCCTGCCCGACGCCGAGTGGTCGCGCCAAGGTCGCCATCCCTCGCTCGGCGTCATGTCCATCGAGTTTCTCGCCCGGCGCGTCGGCGAGCACGCCGAGGAACACGCGGCGCAGATCGCAGCGGCGGTGCACGCCTCGCCCGTGTGAGGCGATGAGCGGGAGGAGCCGAGCGATGCCGACGATCGAGCAGGAATACATCGAGACCCGCCCGAAGTCGCGCGCCCTCTACGAGCGCGCAGTCCGAAACATGCCGAGCGGCGTCGCCCACGACGGCCGCGTCTTCAGCCCCTTCCCCTTCTACGTCGAGCGGGCGGACAGCGCGCGCAAGTGGGACGTGGATGGTCACATCTACCTCGACTGCTGGAGCGGCCACGGCGCCTTGATCCTCGGCCACAACCACCCCGCGATCGTGGCGGCGATCACCGAACAAGCGAAGCGCGGCCTCCACTACAGCGCCTGCCACGAGCTGGAGGTGCGCTGGGCGGAGCTGATCCGCTCCTGCGTACCCGGGGCGGAGAAGGTCCGATTCACGATGACGGGCACCGAGACCACGGCGCTCGCCGTGCGCGTCGCCCGCGTGGCGACAGGGCGGTCGAAGGTCGTGAAGTTCGAGGGTCACTTCCACGGCGTCCACGACGGGCTCGTGGCCGCGGTGAAAGACCCGTTCGAGATTCCGATGTCGGCGGGCGTCCCCAAGGCGACCCTCGCCTCCACGCTGGTCGCGCGCCACAACGACCTCGCCCTCGTGACGGAGCTCCTCAGCGATCCCGAGGTCGCGGCCGTCATCCTCGAGCCGGCGGGCGGTCGCTCGATGACCGTGCCCACGAACCCCGCTTTCCTTCGCGCGCTCCGCGAGCTCACGCGGGAGCGCGGCGTCGTCCTCATCTTCGACGAGGTCGTCACGGGCCTCCGCATGGCGCCGGGCGGCGCGCAGGAGTACTTCGGCGTGACCGCCGATCTCACCTGCCTCGCGAAGGCGGTCGCCGGGGGGCTGCCGGGAGCGGCGCTCGTCGGCCGCACTGACCTGATGGATACGATCGCCTTCGCCGGCGACCCGAAGCGCGACCGCACGCATCGCGTCGCCGACCAGGGCACCTACAGCGCGGCGCCGATCGTTGCCGCCGCGGGCGTGGCCGCGCTCGAGATCCTCAAGACCGGTGAGGTTCAGCGCGAGCTGAACAGGAAGGGCGACCGGCTGCGCGCGGGAATGAACCAGGTCCTCAAGACGCGTGGCATCCTGGGCGTCGTCTACGGCGCGTCCTCGATCTTCCGTATCCACCTGGGCGCCGACGCTCACGCCCTCGGGCTCGAGGACTGGACCTTTGATGCCGCGCGCCTGGATCGCGGCATGGGCCCGCTCGGCGCGAAGCTCCATCTCGCGATGCTGCTGAACGGCGTGGATTACAACCGCGGCTCGGCCAACGGCTGGCTCAACGCCGCGATGACCGACGCCGACATCGACCAGATGGTCGACGCATTCGACCGCTCGCTCGACCGCCTCCGCCGCGAAAACACCCTGCCCTAGCCTCGGCGCCGCCAGCATCCGAGCGGGAGCCGGGCACCCCTCGGAGACCCGTAGCTTCTGGGCGTCGTCTCGCAGCCGACCGCCTGAAGGGAACTCACGCTCAGAGTGCTAGCGTGGTCGACGAGGGGCGCCCGGCTCCCGCTCGGATGTCATGCGGACCGGCGCGGCAGGACGACGACGGTCTGGCCCTGCGCGATCGTCTCGTCGCGCTGGTTCACGGCGAGGAGATCGAGCGTGACCTCCCCTCGCTCGTCGACGACCGCCTTCGCGGCGACGCGACCGCGACACCACGTAGTATCGCCGATCAGGTTGTGGCGCCGGACCTGGACGTTGAGCCGCGCGAGAAAGCCGTCGTCGCCCATCCAGTTGGTGACGAGGTGGCCGAGCCACGCCACGCGCTCGGGGCCGTAGTCATACGGCGCCGGCACACCGACCGCGCCGGCGAGCGCGGGATCCCAGTGGACGCGCTCGGGCGGCTCGGGCACGCCGAACTCGTTGGGGATCCCGAGGGCGGGGTGGCGCTCGAAGAGGTCGAAGGCGAGGCCGTGGGCGCGCACGTAGAGGCTCCCCCAGCCCTGGATGAAGGCGATGAGGGACGTCACCGTGAGCGGCCCCTTGACCACCGCCGGGAGCGGCTCGCCGACCTTCACGTCCTCCCAGTACCGCGGCGTGACGCCGCGGATCTCCTCCGCGGCGTAGGCTCGGCGGATCCTCTCGATCTCGTCAGGCGAGTAGCGATGCGGCTCGACCTCTCCGTACTTCTTCAGCTCGCGCGCGGTGTCGCGCTCGGTCCTGAAACACCACGAATCCGCCTCGCAGACGATCGCCCCCGCGTCGTCCGCGAACGTCGTGCGGTAGGTTTGCTTGATCGCCCGGTGTGCGAACGTCGAGGCCTTCTCCTCGAGGTCGAGCAGGACGCTCTGGCCCGCGACACGGTCGCCCTCGCGGATCTGTCGCCGCCAGCGAAAATCCGTGCCCGCGTACATCGCGTGAATGCCCGGGAGCCCGGTGACGTAGCCCGAGACGATCCGGTCCATCGCGAAGAGGATCGTCGGCGGCGCGATTCGTGCCGTGGCCCAGAGCGGGTTGCGGTCGCCGATCCCATGGGCCCAGTGGCGGATCGCGTCGCGCGTCGCGACCTCGATGTAGGGCTCGGGGCGTCGGATCTCCTTGCCGACCAGCGCCCGGAGCGCGGCGAGCGCCTCGACGGTGATCGTCGGGAAGCGGCTCACGTGCGCCCTCCCGCCCGCGCGCGAAGCGCCCGCCGATCGGTCTTCCCCGCCGGCGTCTTCGGCAGCTCCTCGACGAGCTCGACGGCGCGCGGGTACTCGTGCTGGCTCAGCCGCGCGCCCACCCACTCCTGGAGCTCGCGGGCGAACGCCGACCCGGTGCGCTCCGAGACGACGTAGGCCTTCGGGATGTGGCCGCGCAGCTCGTCCGGCGCCGCGACGACCGCGGCCTCGCGGACGTCCGGATGGCTCAAGAGCGCGTCCTCGATCTCGACCGCGCTCATCGTCCAGCCCGCCGAGATGATCACGTCGTCGGAGCGGCCCTCGTGGTGGAAGTAACCCTCCTCGTCCATCCAGCCGCGGTCCCTCACGCGGAACCAGCCGTCCTTGCGGCGGACGGCGATCTCGCCCACGGTGCCGGAGGGGAGCGGCTCGCCGCGCGCGTCCACGACCGCGACCTCCCAGCCGGGCGCGGACCTGCCGAGCGCGCCGGGCTTCACGACATAGCCCGTGAAGCCCGGGTAGTTCACGATGATCACGCCGACCTCGGTCGAGCCGTACATGCTGCACGGCGTGACGCCAAAGGTCTTCTCGACCCACTCCCGCGTGCGCGAGTCCATCGGCTCGCCCGTGAACGAGAGCTTCTCCACCCCGAGCCGCGCCCCCTCCGCAAGCCCCGAGGCGCGCAGCATGCGGAAGACCGTCGGCGCGGCGGCGAGGTTGGTGACGCGGAACTCCTCGAGCGCTTCGAGCAGACGCCCGGCGTGGAACTTCCCCGAATAGGCGCCGACGGCGATGCCGAGAGCGAGCGGCGCGATCGTGCCGTGCCAGAGCCCGTGACCCCAGGCCGGCGAGGACGGGCAGAAGTAGTGGTCGCCCGGTTGGAGCCCGAGGCCGTAGAGCGCGGCCACCATCAGCGTCACGACCGCGCGGTGAGTGTGGCGCACCGCCTCGGGCAGCCCGCGGGTCGTCCCCGACGTGTACTGGAGGATGGCGAGATCGTCGGCGCGCGTCGCCGGGGCGTAGCGCGGGCTCTCGGCAGCGAGCCGACGCTGGAGCCGGTCGTCCACGGCGAGGACGCGCACGCGTGGAAAAATCTCCTGCCAGCGCTCGGCGTCGCGCGTGACGAGCAGCAGACGGGGCTGGCAGTCGTCCACGCGGAGCCGGACGCCGTCGGGGCCGAGGAGCGTGAAGAGCGGAACCGCGACAGCGCCGCGCTTCACGGCCCCGAAGACGGCACCGTAAAAGGCGAGCGAGGGATCGAGCATCACGGCCACGCGGTCGCCCTTCGCGATGCTGTCGGTTTCGAGGAGGTTGGCGAAGCGGGAGGACCAGGCGGCGAGATCCTGGAAGCTCCACGCCTCGGTGCGGCCGTCGGCGCACTTCAGGCGAAGCGCGGTTCCCCGCCCGCCCCAGCGGTCCACGCACTCATGGGCGAGGTTGAGGCGCTCGGCATCGCCGTCGAAGAGGTCCCAGAGCGCGCTCCAGCGGAAGGTCTGAACCGCCTCCGGATAGCGCCGGACGTCGAGGATTCCCGCCACGACTCCGTCGTTACTTCACGATCTCCAGGAGGTCAACCTCGAAGACGAGCGTCGCGCCCGGCTTGATCGTCGGTGGCCGGCCCTGGTCGCCGTACGCCAGGTCGGAGGGGCACACGAGGCGGCTCTTGCCGCCAACCTTCATCAGCGGCACGCCCTCGCTCCAGCACTTGATGACACCGCCGCCCAGGGCGATCGTCAGCGGCTCGCCGCGCTTGACCGAGCTGTCGAACACCGTGCCGTCGGTGAGCGTCCCGTGGTAGTGGACCTTCACGCGGTCGGTCGCGGCCGGCGAGGCGCCGTCGCCAGGCTTCAGGGTGGTGACGATGAGCCCCGAGGCGGTCTTGACCGCACCCTGCTCGGCGGCGGCCTTGTCGAGGAACGCCTGCGACGCCTTCTTCTCCGCGACGGCGGCGATCGCCGCGCGCGCGGTCGCGAGCACCTGGATCTTCGGGCCCCAGGTCTCGAGGTCGGCGGCCTTCGGCTCGGTCTTGAGGATGCCGTCGGCAATGCCGGCCTCCACGACCTTCAGATCCGCCGCGGTCAGATAGAAGCTGGCGAGGTTCCGGGCGATCACGAGCCCGAGGGCGTAGAGCGTCTTCTGCTCGTCGGTCTTCAGCTCGGGCCCTGCCGCTCCCGCGGCTCCGGCCAGGACGAGGACGAGGGCGATCGACGTGGCGACGGCTCTCAGCATGAGCAATCCTTTCATTCGGCGGTTTCGGGTACGATAAGCGATCATCTCACGGGAGGCACCGATGCCGGAATCGATTCCCGCGTCGCTCATCATCGACACGCTCAAGGACACGTTCCGCGAAGCGCGCGCCTGGCTCGCCGCCGAGGTCGCCGCGCCGCCGCGCCACCCGCACCTCGGGTGGATCCTGAGCGTGCCGGACACGCACCAGAGGACGGTCCTGGCCGCGCTCGACAAGGAGCAGGCGATCCGCGTCCTCACCTGCGCGACCGAGGACGAGGCGACGACGACTGCGGCCGGCCTCTGGATGGGCGGCGAGCCGTGCGTGCTCATGATCCAGCACGCCGGCCTCTACGCATCGGTGAACACCCTCCGTGGCGTCGCGATCGACGGGCGCGTGCCGGTCTTCTACATGATCGGTCTGCTCTCGCGCGAGAAGGACAAGGATCCGCGGGAGTCGCGCCACTCGATGGTCCGCTACTGCGAGCCGCTGCTCGATACCTTCGGCGTGCCGCACGCGCGGCTCGAGGGCCCCGACGACGTGCACCTGATCCCCGAGTACTTCCGTCTCGCCCGGGAGCGGCGCGGGCCGGCCGCCGTGCTCGTGGGCCTGGAGACGATCTGATGCTGAAGCCCGAGGACGTGCTCGGCGCGATCGCCGCCGCGCGGGGCGACGCGATCTGCGTGCCGACGATGACCACCGCGCCCGCCTGGCGCACGCTGGCGCCGGACGACCTCTCGGTCACGTGCGTGGGCTTCATGGGCGGCGCTTCGGCGCTGGGCCTGGGGCTGGCGCTCGCGTGTCCCGACCGCCGCGTCGTCGTGTTCGACGGCGACGGATCGCTCCTGATGCAGCTCGGGTCGCTGGCGACGATCGCGGGCGCCCGGCCGCGGAACCTCACCCACCTCGTCTTCAAGAACGGCGTCTACCACACCTCGGGCGCGCAGGACATTCCCGGCGGGCTCGACGTGGACTTCGTGGTGATGGCGAAGGGCGCCGGTTACCGCAACGCTTACGCGATCAAGGAGCCGAACGACTTCACGCGGCGCCTGCCCACGATGCTGACGGAAGAGGGGCCGGTGCTCGTCGAGCTCCACACGGGCCTTGCGGAGAAGACGCCGATGACCGACCGGGGCGGCCTGCCGTTCCACCGGCAGGCGGAGACGCTCAGGACGAAGCTCCGCGGGCCTCGTGGCTAAGGGCAGGCGGAAGCCCCGCACGAAGGCGGCGACGAAGACGCCGCTACGTGCCGCGATCCTTGCGTGGGAAGACGATCCGAGCTCCGGGGGCGAGCCGATCAGGCGCCCGGTGCCGCGACTCGGAACCGCGCCGCTCGCGCTGGCGATCAGGGGGGCGGCGGTCCCGGCGAGGCTCCACAGGCGCGGGACCCGGGAGTTCCGGTACTGGGCGGCCGCCGAGGCACTCCGCCGGGCCGCCGATTTCTGGAGTGCGCTCCTGCCGCAGGACACGTCCTGGCAGCCCGGGCCCACGCTCGGCGTCGTGCTCGACGCCGGCGTCGATCTCAACGCGTATTACGACCGACGCGAGCTCGCGTTCTTCCACGACACGGTCGCGAGGACCACGGTATACACGGGCGAGAGCCCCGACGTGCTGTGTCATGAGCTCGGGCACGCGGTGCTCGACGCATTGCGGCCCGAGCTGTGGGACGCGATGAGCGTCGAGGTCGCCGCGTTTCACGAGGCATTCGGGGATATCAGCGCCTTGCTCGCGGGCCTTCAGCTCCCGTCCCTCCGCCGCGCGGTGCTGTCGGAGACTGGGGGTCGGACGGGCCGATCGTCGCGGCTCTCCCGCCTCGCCGAGCAGCTCGGGTGGGCTCTCCGGCAGACCCACCCGGGCTCGGCGGAGCCCGACTGCCTGCGCAACGCGGTGAACGCCTTCTTCTATCGGGCGCCGGAGACGCTGCCGCCGTCAGGCCCGTCCGCGTTGCTGACAGCCGAGCCGCACTCGTTCTCGCGCGTCTTCACCGGAGGGTGGTTCGAGGCCCTGGCGGGAATGCTCGCCAGCCGCACGACCTCGCCGACCGAGGCGGACCTCGTCGAGGTGAGCCTGGACGCCGGCCGGCTGCTCGTCGACGCGATCCCCGCCGCCCCCATCGTGGCGGACTACTACAGCCAGGTGGCCGCCCACCTCATCGAGTCCGACACGCTGCTTTTCCGGGGCCGGTACGGGGACGCGCTGAAGAGCGCCCTGGTGCGGCGCGGGATTCTGTCGCTTCGCGCCGCGAGCACGGTCACGCGACCCGGGGCAGCCACGCGGGCGCGACGGACGAGGGGGCCGGCCGCGGCCGGCGCCGATCAGACGCGCCGGCTCTCGCTCAGTGCCGACGACTTCGGCCTGGAGGGTCGCGTCCTGATCGTGGAGGCCCCGAGCGAGGCGCGACGCTTCGAGGTGACCGCGGCGGCCGAGGACCTTGGCTCGCGGACCGCGTCCACCCCCGAGCAGGACGCCCGCCGCTTCCTCGAGTACCTGTTCAGGCGCGGGCGCGTGGACGTCGGCACGCACGGGCCAGTCGAGACGCGGATCGCCCACCCGTTCGCCCGCAAGACCCACGAGCTGGTGCTGCAGGCGCAGGACTTGACGCTGGTCCGGCGAACGTTCGACTGCGGCTTCGACCCGGTCTCGTGAAGGACCCCATCGCGGCCGGAAACCGAGTGGTGTAGCATGCCGCCATGAAGAAGCGGGCCAAGAAAGCCAAGTCCTACAAGCGAGCACGCGCTACCCGAGCACCGGCGAGCAGGACCGCGGTGAATCAGATCGCGAAGCCGGCTGCCGACCTGTTCGTCAAGGGCGTGCTGGTGCGAGGCGAGGCGGCGAAGGCGGTCAAGGGCAAGCTCCCTCCCGGCGCCACCCACGAGATCATCGGGAAGGGCGAGGCAGGGCTGCCGATCATCAAGCGGCGCCGCTTCTCCGTCGCGTAGGCTGTCGTCCCTTCCCCGGCCTTGCGCCATTGGCAGGCTTCATGAAAAACAACACGCTCTGCTGGATGAACGCGGCCCAGCGGCGCTCGGCGTAGCGGAGTGCCGCTCGCCCAAATCCCGCTCGCGAACCTCAAGAAGGTCGGCGTCGGCCTCAGGCGCCCGGAGGACGTCGTCGTCGGGCGCGACGGGCGCGTCTGGGCCTCCGACCAGGCGAGCGCCTGCGCCGAGATTCTCTCCGACGGGACCCTGCGCCGCATCGGCAAGGCGGGCGGGGCGCCGAACGGGATCAACATGGACACGCGCGGGCGCATCGTCATCGCCAACTTCGGCCTGGGCACGGCGCCGACAGGCCCACTCCAGCGGCTCGACCCGGAGACGGGCGAGATCGAGATCCTCTGCGACGCGATCGACGGCAAGCCACTCGTGGCGTCGAACTATCCGATCGTGGATCGCGCGGGCAACATCTGGTGCTCTCACTCGACGTCCGACCGGGCGCGCTCCGAGCAGGGGCTCGCCGATGGCTTCGTCTACCGCGTCCGCCCGGACGGACGTGCCGAGGTGATGGCCTCGGGCTTCACCTTCGCCAACGGCTTGGCACTCGACGCCGACGAGTCGCACCTCTACGTCTGCCAGACGATGGGCCGGAACGTCGTGCGCCTGCCGATCCGTGCCGACGGCGCGCTCGGCGCCTCCGAGCCCTACGGCCCCGTGCTCGGCGAGCCCGCGTTTCCTCGCGCGACTCCCGACCAGCGCTCGCGGTTCGGCGCCACGGACGGCTGCGGCTTCGATGCGGAGGGGAATCTCTGGGTGACGCTCGTCCTCGCGAACAAGGTTGTCGCGATCACGCCCGCGCGCGACGTCGTGACCGTCATCCACGATCCCACGGGCGAGCTGATGAGCTGGCCGACGAACGTCTCGTGGGGCGGCCGCGACATGCGCGACCTCTATATCGGCACGATCCGCCGCGACTACGTCCTGCACGCGCGGAGCCCCCTCCCGGGGCTCCCGCTCGTCCACCAGCGCTAGCCGCTAGCTCAGGACGGAGAGCTTGCCGCGCTCGACGAGGGCGAAGTCGATCGCCGCCCCCAGCCCCGGCCCCTCGGGCGCGTGCACGAAGCCCGCTCCGTCCACCTCGATGTCGTGGACCAGCCCGTACTTCTGGGCGCCGGCCGGCAGGAGCACCTCGAAGAACTCGCAGTTCTTGATCGCCATGATCACGTGCAGGTTCGCCAGGTTGTTGAGCGAGTTGCCGCCGTGGTGGACCTCGAAGTTCATGTGAAACGCCTCGGCCAGGTGCGCCGTCTTCACGAGCGACGTGATCCCTCCCTTCACCGCCACGTCCCCGCGGAGGAAGTCCGTCGCGCGCGCGACGATCCACGGCGCGAACGCCGTGAAGCCGCCGGGTGCGTACTCGGTGGCGAGGATCGGGATGTGGAGCTGCGCCTTGAGCTTCACGTAGTTGTAGATGTCGTCGTCCGCCAGCGGATCCTCGTACCAGTAGAAGCCGAGCTCCTCGATCGCGCGGCCGACGCGGAGCGCCGCCGGGTAATCGTACGCCCACGTCGAGTCGAGCATCAGCGTGAACCCGTCGCCGACCGCTTTCCGCACCGCCCGGCATACCTCGATGTCGACCGTCGGGTCGGTGGGCGGATGGATCTTGTACGCCGTCCACCCCTCCGCCTTGAAGCGCGCCGCTTCCTCGGCGTACGCCTCCTTCGACCCGAGCACGGCGGAGCTCGCGTACGCCGGCACCCGATCCCGGTAGGATCCGAGGAGCCGGTGGATCGGGAGCGCCGCGATCTTCCCCGCGATGTCCCAGAGCGCCACGTCCATCGCGCCGATCGCGCGGAGCGTGGTCGCGCGGCTCCGCTGCGACATCGCCTGGTAGAGCCGCTCGCGCTCGAGCGGATCCTGCCCGAGCACGACGGGCTTGAGGTACTGGATCAGCGACGCGGCGTCGAGGTGAGCGCCGCGCATCGCCGAGCCGAGGAACGCGTGCCCCTCGACGGCCGCGTCGGTTTTCACGGTCAGCAGCCCGAGCTGGCTCTCGCCGCCGAAGCGGCCGGTGTGGCGCCCGTACTGGGTCGAGGGAATGCCGCGCCAGGCGAAGAGCGTGAGCGTGACGTCGGTGACCTTCACGGCGTTCCGCCCCCGCGGATCTCCTGGTTGTGCTCGCCGAGCCGTGGCGCGCGCCCGCGGAGCGGCGGCCGCTCGCCGTCGAACGAGATCGGCAGTCCCATCAGCTCGAGGTCGAGCTCGGGCACCTTCTGGATCATCCCCGTCGCGGCCGTTTGCGGGTGCGCCAGCACTTCGAGGAACGTGTGGATCGGCGCGCACGGCACTCCCGCCTCCTCCAGGAGGTCGACCCACTCGCCTTTGGTGCGTGTGAGCATGATCGTCTCGATCTCCGGGACGAGCGCCGCCTTGTGCTCCTGCCTGAGCGCGTTCGTCGCGAATCGAGGATCGGTCGCCCAGTCCGGCCGGCCGAGGGCCACCGCGAGCTTGGCGAAGAGCCGGTCGTTCGCCGCCGCGATGATCACCGGCCCGTTCTTCGTCTCGAACCCCTGGAAGACGACGAGCCGCGAGCTCCCGGTGCGATGCCGGAGGGGAGGGTTGCCCGAGATCCGGTAGCTCGCGAAATGGTTCGCGAGCCAGCCGAGCCCGGTCTCGAAGAGCGAGGTGTCCACGATCGACCCGCGTCCCGTCCGCTGGCGCTCGACGAGGGCCGCGAGCACGCCGATCGCCGCCCACATGCCTGTGCCCGAGTCGAGGACGGACGTCCCCATGCGCATCGGCGGCCCGCCCTCCTCGCCGTTCACCATCATGAGCCCGGCAAACGCCTGCACCATCGGCTCGTAGCCGGGTCGGAGGCGGAGCGGCCCGCTCGTGCCGAAGGTCCACAGCGAGCAGTAGACGAGCCGCGGGTTCTTCGCGAGGAGCGTCTCCGGTCCGAGCCCGAGCTCCTCGATCACACCGGGCCGGAGGTTCTGGACGAGCACATCGGCACCCTCGACGTACTCGACGAGCCACGCCACCGCCGCGGGGTCGCGCAGGTCGAGCGTGATCGAGCGCTTGTTCGTGTTGGCCGCGTGAAACACCGGCGAGAGGTCGGCGAGGAACGGCGGGCCCCAGCCTCGCGCGTCGTCGCCGCCGTCGGGCCGCTCGACCTTCACCACGTCGGCGCCCAGGCGCGCGAGGATCTCGCCGGCGAACGGGCCCGCCAGATTCTGGGCGATCTCGACGACCTTGATCCCGGCGAGCGGCAGCGCCGTCATCGTACCGGGGTCTGCTCGTGGAGGTCGAAGTGAAAGGACATGGCGCGCCTCCCTTCCGGCGTCGGCGGGGATCATACAGTAGAATCGGTGGCCGGACACTAGAACTCGAGGAGCGTCAGATGAGCGCCGTTCGATCCATGCGCGACAGGCGGTGGTCGCTCTCGGTGCCGCTCGACGGCTTCACGCTCGCCGAGCACGCCGAGCTGGCGCGCGAGGCCGAACGCCTCGGTTACACCGACGCCTGGTCGCTCGAGGTGGACGGCGTGGACTGCTTCGCGCCGCTCGCCGTCGTCGGGCTCGCGACGCGCCTGCGCGTCGGCACCGCGATCGCGAACGTCTACACGCGCGGCCCGGCGACGCTCGCCCTCTGCGCCGCGGGGATCGCCGAGATCGCGCCCGGCCGGTTCTGCCTCGGCATCGGCTCGGGCTCGCAACCCGTCGTCGAGGCGTGGAACGGCGGCGTCTTCGCGCGGCCCGCGACGCGCGTGCGCGAGATGGCGCAGTTCCTCCGACAGGCGCTCGCGGGCGAGCGCGTCGTCTTCCGCGGCGAGACGTTCGCGGTGGACGGCTTTCGGCTGGTCAAGCCGCCCGTTGAGCCGGTGCCCATCCACATCGCGGCGCTCCGGCCGGGCATGCTGCGGGTCGCGGGCGAGGTCGGCGACGGCGCGATCCTCAACTGGCTCTCCACCGACGACGTGCCCAAGTCTGTCGCCGTCGTCCGCGAGGCCGCAGCCAGGGCCGGGCGGGATCCCGGGACGATCGAGATCACGGCGCGGCTCCTCGTCAACCTCGATCCCCCGGGGCCCGCGGCGGACACGGCGGTACGGCGCCACGTCACCGCCTACCTCAACGTGCCCGTCTACCGGGCGTTCCACGAGTGGCTCGGGCGCGCGGCTGCGCTCGGGCCGATGTGGGAGGCGTGGGAGCGCGGCGACCGCAAGGGCGCGGTGGCCGCCGTCCCCGACAAGGTCATCGACGACCTGATCATCCGCGGCTCGATCGACGAGATCGACCGTCACGTCCGTCGGTATCTCGCGGCCGGGATCGACACGGCGTTTCTCTCGCTCTCGACCGTCGAGCAGGACCCGGCCCGCAAGCGCGAGGTCGTGCGGAGCGCGATCCGCGCCCTCGCGCCGGGCAAGCCGCCCGGACACGCGTGAGCCCGCCCGACCCGGCGGCCTCGTGCGCTAATTATTCGTGCGCTAATTATTTGGTCCCTGCCGCAGGGCCCTGCTAAGCTGCGCGCATGAAAAACCAACTATGCGCGACCCTCGTGCTGATGCTACTGGCTACGGCGTGTGCGACCACGCGGCTCCGGACCGGGTTCGACGACGTTCCGCTGCCAAGAGGCTTGACCTACCAACCGCAGCGCTCGGTCGTGATCGAATCGCCCAGCGTGAAAGCGGCGAAGCTGGTCTATCGAGGACGCCTGGAGCCGGAGAGCCTCGGGCTCGCGATGCGGACGCTGCTGGAGTCGAACG
>Ga0209689_1000283_pt1 | contig 33070 bp, 22 predicted proteins | sample GraSoiAngelo_149_FD_187119 | JGI IMG/M metagenome (GOLD analysis project Ga0209689, IMG submission 187119) | Grasslands soil microbial communities from the Angelo Coastal Reserve, California, USA - 14_1009_09_30cm (SPAdes) (version 2) | ecosystem: Environmental > Terrestrial > Soil > Grasslands ... | reverse complement strand
GGCTCGACCTGGTACTGCTTGCGCGCAAGTTTATCGATCACCGTTACACGAACCTGCGTATTGCGAATACGATCGCGCAGCTCCGAGGCCAGATACCACTGGATCTTCTCGCCGCTCAATCCGCGGATGCCCTCGAGCAAGGGCCCGATCTTGAGTTCGGTGCCCCGCTCGGCAAAGAGCACCCGTCGAAGCTTTACGATGTAGCGCGGATCCCCTTTACTCATAACCATCTGATAGACTCGCTGATCGGCACCGGAAGAAGTGATCGTGAGCGTGTCGCCCACGGTCCAGAAGCTCAAAAGACCGATACCAAATCCCCTTGTACGCCGTCTCCGGCGCCGTCTGCTTTCAAGCGTCGCTTGACCGAGTCGCAGATATGGGTTGCGACGTACTTGAAGTCAGGCAGCCCGTTCGGATCGCGCGGGATGCCGTCGCCATCGTCCTTGACGGTTAGATAGTGCTCGCCTTGCTCGCGGCCGCGCGTGATGGCAATGGTCTTGGCATGCGCATCGATGCTGTTCTCGACCAACTCCGCGATGGCCTTGAGCGGATTGCTTTGCGACAGTGCGATGATGCGGATGGCATTCCAATCATCGCCGATCCGCAATTTACCGCTCTCTGATTCCTTCGACTTGGCCGCGCTCGTCTTCGCCACAGTGATATTGAACTCCCAGCGGTTGAGTGTTGAGTGCAAGGCAGGGATGATCTGCCGTCAACCACCACTATATCGGGGGCCTTGGCCGCCGGGCAAGATCGGCTCTAGAGCGGGCACCGGAGAGCAAGCAAATAAGAATGTGCTCCAGTTCAGTTAGGGTGACTTCGCCGTTCCTCGATTTGCCTCCCGGGTGATCTCTGCCACCTGCCAGACAATCGGGAGTTCCGGATCTGACGTGTATTTTGGACCACCCTACTGCGTAGCGGGGGTGATCTTCTGAACGTGAAGCGTCTTCTTCGCGGAATCGAATTTGCCCTCCAGCACCACATGCGCAGCAGGGAAGTTCCTAACGGCTTCGGAGTTTTCGACGATCCAAATTCCTTGATCATCATCTGCTACAAAGACGGCTCGTTGGGGTTTCCATTCCGGGTGCCCCACCGAAGCGCCTCCACGCCAGCATTTCTGCACGCAATCCGCGCCGCCAGCCTTCGTGTGTTTGGCCCCACAACCCTCGTCGCTGATCCGGCCGGCCCGAGGTGCGTGCTCTTGCTGCGCCGAAAGCGAGCCGAGGGCCACCAGACCGCCAACGAGCAAGAAAACAAAAACAATCCGGCCCCTGGTCATGCTTTCCTCCTTCTGCCCCGCCACGCTTGTCAAAAGTCCAGAGATTTAGAAACGTCTACCACAAATGCGGATAATTGTTAACCTCGCCGATTGCGGGACATATTTCTCGAGACAGTAAAGGAGAATTGAATCGTGCTCTGGTACAAGGCCTGGCTTGAGACTCGCTCTAGATTTCTGACGTGTCTGGCAACTCTTACGATCTTCTGCGCGGTTTTCGTCCATCATGCTCAAGGACTGCTACGGCCTGAATGGACGACAGACTACAACCGTCTGTTGCTTGTCGCTCAGCAATTCATTGTCTTCATGTGGGTTTTGGCTGTGGTCCTCTTGGGAATGGGGGGAATCGTTCGCGAAAAGGCAAACGGGACGTCAGCACTGTCACCGACTCTCCCGGTAAGTCGCGCGCATCTGCTGGGCGTCTGGATCGCGGTGGGCGTCCTGGAGGCAATGGCCTTGGGAGTCGGGCCTTGGGTGACCATTTTCTTCGTTTCGTCTGCTGCAGGAATGCCCGTCCTGCTGCGGCAGGTTGAGTTCTATGTTCTGCTGTTGGTCGGAGGCGGCTTGGCGTATTTCGCAATGGCGATATTGGTTTCATCCTTAGTCGAAGGTGAATACACGGCTCCGGCTGTGGCCTTTGGACTGGTACTAGTCTCGGCGATCATATTTGATGCTTGGCTGCGACCCTACAACCTTTGGCGGCTAGTGAGTGGCGACTATTACATTGATCGGCAGACTTATCTTCTCTCGGGGTTCCCGTGGTTGGGCACACTGGCCAGCGTATCTGTGGCAGCCTTGATGCTGCTCGTGTCGTTCAAGGTGATACAAAGACGAGAGTTCTAGCTGCCCACGCCGCTGAAGGCCACCACTCCGAGTCAACCGTCCACAACGACGTCGCTGCCTATGAAAAAGTACTTTCCGCATGCGGATACAATCGCGCGAAGTGACGCTAACCGTCGGTCGAGGAGGTCACGCCGGCGCGGCCCGTTGCTCTGGTTAGCCACGGAGGCGCTGCACCTGCTTTGATTCCATTCTGACCCTCTCAACGCAATGGCGGTGTTCGCCAATCGTTGGGTTGACACCTTACCCAAATACCTGATAGACAGGTTATATGTCTACCCAAGAAGCCAGAGAACGGCTCGAGCTGCTGCAGGGCACGCTGGGACTGCTCATCCTGCGCACACTTGTTTTTGGTCCGCAGCACGGACAGGGCATCGCGCGATCCATTCAGCAAACATCGGAAGAAGCACTGCTGGTGGAACACGGCGCGCTCTATCCCGCGCTGCAGCGCCTGGAGGCGCAAGGGTGGATTGCCGCCCGCTGGGGAACTTCGGCGAACAACCGGAGAGCTCGCTTCTATACTCTGACCCAGGCTGGGCGAAAACAGCTTGTCAAAGAAAGCACCCGCTGGAGGCGGCTGGTGACGGCTATCGGAAGGATTCTCGGACCGGAGGCCAAGGAGGGCTAGAGTTATGTTCGGACGCAAGCGGCCAGCGAGCGACTTCCATGCTGAAATTGAGGCCCATCTGCAGCTTGAGATCGAGCGGTTGCAGGAAGAGGGCTTGAATGAGGAGGAGGCGCGGGCCGCCGCGCGCTGCGCCTTCGGCAACGTGACGCAAGCCCAGGAACGCTTTTACGAATCCGGTCTCTGGCTTTGGTGGGATCGCCTCCGGCAGGACGTTCGCTTCGGCCTGCGGATGCTGGCCAAAAGTCCCGGCTTCACCACTGTTGCCGTGCTTACTTTGGCGCTGGCCATCGGCGCGAACACAGCGATTTTCAGTGTGGTTGATGCGGTCTTGCTGCGGCCATTGCCGTTTAGGGATCCGGCTAGACTGGTGTGGGCCACGGAGCATTTTGCGTTTGGTCCCTCAACGGTGGTCAGCGCGGACTTTCCGGCGTGGAAGGATCGCAACAACGTTTTCGAGGAAATCGCCGCTTTCGGCGGGACCTCCGGTGCAAACCTGACCGGCACCGGCCAGCCGGCGCGTGTAACCGTCACGAACGTCACGACCGGGCTTTTTTCAATGTTAGGAGTTCAGCCGGTCGCTGGCCGGGCATTCTTAGCTGAAGAGGGGAAGCAAGGCCGAGAGCACGTGGCAGTTCTGAGTGAGACATTGTGGCGCAACAGCTTTGGCGCCGATCCACGGATCATTGGAGAGACGATTCGTCTGGACGGCGCTGGCTACCTCGTGGTCGGAGTGATGCCGGCCAGCTTGCGTCCGCAAGCGGATGTGTGGACGCCGCTCGCGCTTGATGCGGAAATTTTCTCGCCGCACTCTCCACGCTGGATGATGCTGGCGGCCATCGGACGCCTCAAACCTGGGATTGCTATCAGCAAGGCGCAAGCGGACCTGCAGCTCCTCGCTCAGGAGATGGACAAGGAATACCCGCCGCAAGCCGCGCAGTTCCGCGCACACGAAACAGTGGAAGTGATCCCGCTGCATGACATGCTGGGTGCAGAATGTGCGTTCCCTTCTCCTCATCCTATTGGGTACCGTCGGCTTCGTTCTATTGATCGCGTGCGCCAACGTTGCCAATTTGCTGCTTTCGCGTAGCGTTGTTCGCGGCAGGGAGATAGCTGTCCGGGCGGCGCTGGGAGCCGGGCGTCTCCGGCTGGCGCGGCAATTGCTCACCGAGGGTTTGCTGCTGGCTGCGATCGGTGGCGTGCTCGGGTCGATAACGGGCCTTTGGGCAACGAAAATTCTGGGGGACCTGATTCCTGCGACCCTTCCGGCCAGCGTTCGCCTTGACCCGCGAATCTTTGGTTTTTCCGCCGCCATTATCACTCTGGCATCATTTCTGTTCGGCCTTATCCCTGCCTTGATTACCTCGCGCGCGGATGTGAATGAAGCGCTTAAGGAGGGTGGACTGCGCTTGGGCGCAAGCGCTGGAACGCATCGCCTGCGCGGGGTGATGTCCGCGGGCGAAATTGGTCTATCGCTGATTCTGCTGGTTGGCGCTGGTCTCCTGGTCAGAAGTTTTTTGCGTCTCACCGAAGTCGATCTCGGTTTCGATCCGCAAAGCCTGCTGGTCGCGACGGTCGAGAGGCCCTTGACTGCGGCCTTTGACTCCCAACAGCACTCGGCGTTTTTCCAGGCCTCTCTCGAGCGCATCCGCAACCTGCCCGGCGTCAAAGAGGCGGCATTGACGCAGCGCTACCCGCTGGGTCCGCCCCATAATGCCACCATGATGCTGCGTATCCAGGGCGCCGAAAACGTCCGGCCGCCGCAGCCCATCTCGGTCACGGAGATCAGCCCGGATTATTTCCACGTGATGAGGATTCGGTTGCTCAAGGGTCGCACCTTCAGCGCCAGTGATGTTGCAGGTGCTCAGGAGGTTGTCACCGTTAACGAGTCACTCGCGCGAATGCTGTTCGGAGCGCACGACGCGATTGGTCAACACATCAGCTTTGGGGGGCCATCCGCTCCGTGGAAAGAAGTGGTCGGCGTAGTCGCGAACGTAAGAGAAGATGCCCTCGAGAAGGAGCCGGTTCCGGAAATCTTCGTGCCCTACCTCCAGCAGCCGTCTTTCTCCATGGCGTTCGTGCTGCGAACCGAATCCAGCCCGCTGATACTTGCAGGAGCGGTCCGAGAGGCCGTCCAGAGCATTGACAAGAATCAGCCGCTGTCCGGCGCCACAACGATGGACGAGGTCATCGCCAAGTCCGTGGCGCCTCGGCGTTTCAGAATGTTGCTGCTGGGACTTTTTGCGTTGCTTGCGCTGTTGCTTGCCGTAATCGGGGTATATGGCGTGATGGCGTATTCCTCGACCCAGCGGACTCATGAATTCGGTGTTCGGATTGCCCTGGGGGCGGATCGCCAGGACATTCTCAAGCTCGTTGTGCGGCAAGGATTCAAGTTAGCGCTGCTTGGCGTCAGTATCGGTGTTGGCGGCGCTCTCCTATTGACCCGTGTCTTGTCAAGCCTGCTCTATGAGGTGAGTGCGCACGACCCGCTGACGTTCTCCGCAGTGGCGGCTTTGCTGATGCTCGTCGCCCTAGCGGCGAGCTACATCCCGGCGAGGCGAGCGATGAAGGTCGATCCGATTGTTGCTTTGCGGTACGAATAGCTCATGGACAACTATCCGGAAACGGTGTCCCAGGAGGCTAGGCTTCCAATTTTCAAAACCATGTGGTTCCGAATCACCTCGTCAGCGATATGAGTCCTTCCGCCAATGCGCTGCGCCAGTGGACCGGTTCGTGCGATCCACCGACCTCTTCGTAAGTCGTCGGATATCTCAACGAAGCGTCGATTGGCGGCCAGGCCAGTGGGTCCGTCTCTCGAGACATCCTCTAGTAGCAGTCCCTCTTCTATGAATAACTTCAACGAGAGCTTCGGACTTGCTTTGTATTTAACAGTGCATAGGTGTGAGATAGACTCCCCACGGAGCGTCCATGGGCGGAACCGACCGGTCGCACTTTGACAACCGGGACGCCAGCGATAGATTTCCTCGCGCAGCCCAGACTTTTTCTAGTCCGTGATTCTAGCGCTGTTTGCAAATATCACCTGAATGCATTCAACTGATGCCTGCTGGTGTTACGGACGCTCCTGGGCGCATAGTGCAGGGCTACAAACTACCCGCTAGGCGGCACATTCGACTGGATACCAAATCGATCGTCATCCTATAGGCTGTGATATAAGAACTCTTTCAATGAACCTGCTCTAGGGCACCGGCTTCATTATCCACACGGAGGAAATCACAGCGTGATTGCAAGAGTCTTTGAAGACAAGCGCTCTCTCAGCAACGCCGCCGCCGAACAAGCGTCCGCTGCCGTGAGCAGTGCGATCCTCGATCGCGGCCGCGCCCGCATCATCGTCGCAACGGGAACGTCCCAGTTGGACTTTCTCGATGCGCTGACCAACACGAAAAACATAGACTGGCAGCAAGTCGAGATGTTTCACCTCGATGAGTACGTCGGGCTGCCTCTCAATCATCCTGCCAGCTTTCGCAAGTATCTTCTCGAGCGCTTGATTCATAAGGTGGGGATCACGCGGTATCACTTGCTTGACGGAAACGGTGATCCTACTGAAGCTGTCCGCCGCGTTGGCGAGGCCCTTCGATCAGCGCCCGTCGATGTTGCTTTTGCCGGCATCGGAGAAAACGGTCATCTGGCGTTCAACGATCCTCCGGCGGATTTCCAAACGGAGGACGCTTATCTCGTTGTCACTCTCGATGAAGCCTGCCGCCGCCAGCAAGTGGGTGAAGGCTGGTTCGCGGACATTTCGGAAGTTCCCCGGCAGGCCATTTCCATGTCTGTGCGCCAAATCCTCAAGTCCAAAGAAATCATTGCTGTCGTTCCGGATGCGCGGAAAGCGCAAGCGGTAAAGCTCTGCTTCGAGGGAGAAATCAGTCCGATGACGCCAGCTTCAATCTTGCGCACTCATCCGGCTACAACGCTTTATCTCGATAGAGAATCCGCCAGTTTGCTTAGCCCGGCAACTCTTACAGCGTTCGCCGCCAGCGGATAAATTGTGATCACTTTGGCTTTCACCAGCGCTTTTGGAACAAACGAGGCTGCGGAATTGACATGGCGGTAGCGGACAAATGAATTCGGCCCAGCCTCGCTCCATTCCCTCCCTACGCTGGTGGATTGGCGGAATTCTGTTCGCTTCGACGGTGATCAATTACGTTGACCGCCAAACACTTTCCATTCTGGCGCCCTATCTGAAGCAGGACTATCGCTGGACCAATGTGGACTACGCCAATATCGCTATCGCTTTTCGCATTGCCTATTCCTTCGGGCAAACTGTGTGCGGACGGCTGATGGACCGAGTCGGCACGCGGCGCGGCCTCACCATAAGCGTGACGTGGTACTCGGTCGTTTCTCTTATGACTTCGCTCGCGAATGGACTTTGGAGCTTTGCTCTATTTCGTTTTCTGCTCGGCGCGGGTGAGTCCGCCAACTGGCCTGGCGCGAGCAAGGCCGTTTCCGAATGGTTTCCTAAGCGCGAGCGCGGCCTAGCGGCTGCGTTTTACGATAGTGGCTCATCGGTCGGGGGTGCGGTCGCGCCCTTCTTGATCCTGCCGGTGTACTTTCGCTGGGGATGGCGGGTCGCCTTCATCATTCCGGGCCTGCTTGGATTCTTGTGGTTGATCGTGTGGCGCTGGCTGTATCACCTTCCTAAAGATCACCCGCGCATCAGCGCTGCCGAGCGAAGCATGATTCTTGCCGAGACCCTCGAAGCACAGACCGCAGGAAAACCGCGGCTGCGATGGCGCGACCTCTTGAAGCTGCCCCAGACCTGGGGAACCATCATCTCCAAGGGCCTTACCGATCCCGTTTGGTTTTTCGTTACCGACTGGTTTCCCATCTACCTGGTTGCCAAGGGGATTTCTCTCAAGAGCGGTTTGCTGGCCGTGTGGGTTCCCTTTCTCGCTGCGGACTTGGGCAATTTTTTCGGCGGTGGTGTTTCTGGGTACCTGATTCGGCGAGGCTGGTCGCTCGGTGTGGCCCGAAAAGCGCTGGTTGTGTTTGGCGGGGTCGGGGTATTGCTTCTCATCCCGACAATTTTCACCGTGAATCTGTACCTGATCGCGCTGCTCTTCGGGCTCGCTACGTTCTCCTACGCCTCCTTTTCGACGATTGCCAACGTGCTGCCGACCGATCTCTACAGAAGCGATTCCGTTGCTTCGGTGAGCGGCCTGAGCGGCACTGGAGCAGGGATCGGGACCATCATCGCATTCGAATTAATCGGCCACCTTTCCGATGCGCGCCAGGCCTCGGGAACTCATTCTTTCGACCCCATCGTGATCGTCGCCGGGGTTATTCCATTCATCGGTATGATGCTGGTCTTGTTACTCGTGCGCAACACGCGCGCAACCGATCAGGGCCTGGTGCGACGCATATGAACTGCAGGTAACAGGCAGCACCGTGCTTCCGGAAGAGCATGAGAAAAGTGACAGCACACGCGCGCTGGTCGCGGTCCAGGAAGAGACTCCACGCTCAGAAGTTCCCGTCGGCGATTTCCGTAAACACCAAAAGCTTCGCTTATGTCATTGTGCTTTCGCGCAGCGCTGTAGAAACATCTCACGGTGCTGGCGATCGCGAAACGCTTCGGTGCCGCCGGCGCGCGTGGTTGAGAGGCCAGCACTCACATTGCCATATTCAAGGCAGTCCTGAAGGTCAGCTCCGCGAATGAATTTGTGCAGGAAACCTGCGTTGAAACTATCGCCTGCCCCAACCGTGTCGACGGGCTGAGCGGAGAGCGAAGCAGCATGAAAGCGCTCGTTTCCGCGTTTGGCCAGTACGCCTTGCGCACCACACTTGATGACAATGATGGGAACGAGATGTGCCAAGGCGTCGAGCGCGCCATCAACGTCGCCCGTGCCTGCAACTTGGCAAGCTTCGTGCTCGTTTGGCAGAAACACATCGACGCTCTTGAGCACGGCCTTAACATCACCGGCCCAAAGATTATCCGGGTCGTCGTTGGTGTCGAGTGACGTGGTGAGACCAGCCTGCTTCATTTGAAAGAAGAGCTCAGGCAATCGGGGACGCAGTGCGCGCAGAAGGAAAAAGGATGAAAGATGAAAGTGTGCCGCGTCCCGGAGATAGTCCAAGTCAAGGTGCGTATGGTTCAAATCAAAAGTCGTGCCCGGATAAGTCAGAATTTGACGCTTCTCGGCGAGAGGAAGGATGACCGTCACGCCGGTATTCTTGCTCGGAAGGCTTTTCACGCCCGCAATGTCAACGCCGCTCTCCGACAAGCGCTCCACACAAAACTTGCCGAGCGGATCGCCTCCAATGCAAGAAGTAAAACCAACGCGGCTGCCGAGGAGAGAAATATTGTGGGCAAAAATTGCCGAAGAGCTCCCTAGAGTCAGCGCAAAGTCGTTGGCCAGGTGTTCTCTCTCTGGTTCAAGGACCGGAGGAAGACCGTACAGAATCAAATCACAATTCAGTTCACCCAGAACGCTGATGTCAAAACGCTTCACCCGAGTAGTCTCCTTCCACCTACAACCGTTCTATGTGAACGCCCTGTTCAATGCGCGAAACATTTTGTCCCACAATACGACCAGGGAGTGCCGCTAGGCAATTCGCAGCCCCGCAAGCCACTGCGAGAGCTAGACTTTGCTCAAATGTAAGTTCCGCTGCGGCAGCGTAGGCTAATCCTGCAAGAGCCGAATCACCGCAGCCGACGCTAGATTTTGTATGCAGAGGAGTGGTCCAGGCGTGAATGGGCTGCTGATCGTGCTTTCGAACACCGACGAGGCCGCGAGCGCCGAGGCTGACGACGGCAGAGTTCGCGCCGAGTTCCAGTAACTTTTGAGCCGCTTGCACTGCCGAAACGGGATCACCTATGGCCACCTCGGTGACAAACTCTGCTTCTTCCCGATTGATCTTGACCAAGTCCGGTCCGGCCGCCAGCGCTTTGGAGAGTGGTAAGCCACTGGAATCGACGAATGCCAGACAATTCGCAGATTGCGCCGAGCTAACGAGGGCCGCACAGGCTTCGGCTGGAACGCCAGGAGGAACGCTTCCGGAGATCACCGCGATTCCTTTGTTGGCCGCCAGGTGAAAGGCGCCCGCGCACGCTTCTTGAAATTCCGACCATTCGGACCGAGTAATCGTTCCACCGGGCTCAAGGATCTCGGTGACTTCTCCTCCCGTGTCCAGGATTTCCAGATTGACGCGCGAAGCTTGACCGGTGGACACCGGCATCGTTGCAATTTCCAAAAGGCGGAGTCCCGCAAGCAACTCGCTGCCTGTGGCACCGCCAGAGAAGCCAATCCATGTCGGAGTTGCACCCAATCCTTGGAGCGCCATGGCGACATGGGCGGCCTTTCCTCCGGGTGTTCGATAAACTTCTGCGACGCGATTGACGCGGCCGGGAACAAATCCGTTCACAATAAGCCGTGTGTCGATCGCCGGATTCAAGCTCACGCAAAAGAAAGCGTTTGCGAGGTGATGGGAGTGGGCAGCTGGTTTATTCATCTGCCGGATAGTTTTCCCACCACGAAGTAGCAGCCTTGAGGCTTTCGTTGATGCTTCGCATGTTTTGCACACCCTGGTTTTCAAGCCATTCCTGAAGGGCATTCGCTCCGCCACGGACAAACACACCTACGCCTTCCTTCCAGGTTGCCCGTCCGCACAGGACACCGCAAAAATGGACACCTGCTTCTGAGGCCATCCGAAGAGCCTCATTGAACGCGCGATTGCTAACCCCAGCAGAGAGAAACAGAAACGGCTTGGTGGTTACCGCAGCGGCATTTCGAAAAAGGTCTAGAGCCTCCGCGCGAGTGTGTATAAATGTTCCTGATGAAGCCGAAGAGCCTTCAACATAGGCCATAGTTACCGGCACCCCAACTTTCAAAACATCAACGCCATAACGCTCCTTGGAGAATTCTTGCATCGCACTCATGAGAATAGCGGGCTTCGAACGGGCGAACCGGGGACTTTTTTCATCCATCCCACCTTCGTAAGGAACAATTTCCAGGAAGAAAGGAACGTCACAGCCAGCGCATTCCGAGCCAACGCGCTCAACCCAAACACGTTTGCGTTCCTGTATTTCAGGTGGGTCTGACAAGGCATAGTACAGCAGAACCTTTATGCTCTGAGCGCCGGCATCGACCAATCTGCGCACGGACCAATGTTCGAGCAGCCGAGGAAAGCGAAAGGGAACTGCAGGATCGTAGCCGCTTATTTCGTAGGCCATCAACAAACCTGAGGATGAAGCACGCTGAGCGGCAGCGTGCAAGCCGTACTCCGGCTCGAGTAGCACGGCGCTGGCGTGCGGAGAGAGGGCGCGAACGACGATGGACTTGAACTCCTCAAGGCGCTCGCGTGGAACCAAACTCTTTTCAATTTTCGATTCAGCGGAGAACAGGCTGCGCAGCGCGTCCCGCTGGTCGATCGCCAGCGCGCCAATCACACCGCGAGAGTCCGAGACGGCTTCGAGCCTCTTGCGCTTGCCTGGCGACAGTCTCACTCCCATCCTCCGCCCCATCGGGCGATTACCATCGAAGATGCCGAGTATAAAGGCGGTGCCTTCGGAGTGTTATAGTTCACGATTTCGACGCCAAGATTCCAAAAATCTGCCCATCATGCATATTTCCCCATGCAAAAAAAGGGGCGACGCCCGAGGCCGCCCCTCCTTTTCCCATCAATTGTTGCCGTGCTGCGAACTATAACGCAACCTCAACCGGGCAGTGGATCAGAAGTTCAGCCGCAATGCGAGTTGAATGACGCGCGGACCATTGTCTGGACTCATGATCAAACCGAATGTACCCCCATTAGACGGAAGCCCATCCGCGAGATCAGTGTCCGGATCACCTCGTCCGGTGCGATTGAACACGTTGAACATGTCCGCCCGGAACTGGAGTGAGGTTCGCTCGGTAAGGCGCGTATCCTTCACAATACCAAAATCCTCGTTGCTGTGCCGTGGACCGCGCGTGTGGGGCAGGAATCCGGGTGAGTTCCCGAAACGCGAGATGAACGAGTTAAGCGGTGATAAAGGTGATACGGGCGGGTCCGCAAACGCGGCGGGGTTCAAGTAAGGAGTGCCGTTAATTACGTCCAAACCGTGTGAGGAGACGGTTTGAGGCACCCCAGGAACAATGTCTGCCCGCACGCCGTTTATTTGTATGCCCGCGCTCAGCGAGTCATCAAAGATGACCAGCGGGTTGCCAGAGGAGTAGTTCTGAATTGCCGTAACCTGCCACCCAGAAACAGCGCGGTCGAATGGCCCGCCGGCGTTCAGCCACTTCCTGCCGTGACCGAACGGCAACTCACAGATCCAGGTGAGTTTCAGAACCTGGGGGTGGTCGAAGCTGGCAATGGCCTTCTCTGCCTTGCGGTTATAAAAATCTTGGACGATCTGACTGCCCGAGGCATATAGAGCGCTATCGGTGTCGGTGAGAGTCTTGGACCAGGTGTAGGCGCCGATGAAACTCAAGCCGTGCGCGGTCCTCTTACGGGCCATCAACTGAAGAGAATGATATGTGGAATTGCCAATTGTCGGATAATTGTTGACCAGGCCCGAATATTGCGGGAATGGCTGGAGTGCCGCAGCCACGGAGTTGTCGTAGTTGTTCAAGTCGAAATCAGGGTACGGCAGCTTGGTAATTCCGAAACTTGCCAGGATCGGCCCATTAACCGGGTCCGCCAGGTCGGTCGCCAAGTTGTCGGCGAGAATATCTCCCAGGGCCATGTATTTCGAAGGCACCTGGTTGTACCAAAAGCCAAAGTAGCCATTGAGAAGGCGGGTGCCCTTGGAGCCCACATAATCGGCCTGCAGCAGGACTTCGCGGGGCAATTGATACTGGAATCCGGCACTCCAATTCTGGGCATACGGCTGTGCAGCAGCATTCCTGGGCATGAAGTCGAGCGACTGGCCATTGGCAGATGCCGGGTCACGATTGGGAAGTGTTCCCGTAAATGCCGGGACACCGACTTGGGCCTTTGCCGGTAAGGAAGCGGACTTCAGGGTCGACAAATACGTAACGGGGTCCTGGGGGAATCCCGTTGGTGAAGTACCCTTGACCAGAAGCACTCCGCTGTTGAAGCCGAAAAGGTTCTGACTACCGAAGTTGTTCTCGATCGGAGGACCGTAAGAAATCCCGTAACCTCCGCGAAACACCAGGTTCTTGTAGAACTGGTAGGCCAGACCGATGCGCGGCCCGAATTCTTTGAAGTACCAGTCTTGGAAGGAGTTGCGGTGGATGCAAGTTTGGCAACTACCCAGGAAAACGAGCGCGCCGGGGATATTATCGGCGCCAGGATTCGGGACCGTCGGATCAAACCCCGACTCGCGATTCAAGACCTCTTTCTGAGGAAGAGGAATCTCCCAGCGCAATCCAAGGTTGAGTGTTAATTTGGGCGTGGCCTTAAAGTCATCCTGAGCGAAGAACGCGAACAAGCCAGCCCGGTAGCCCGGCGCAGTCGTGTAGACGGCGCGATTACCCTTATCCACGGCCCCCAGGATGAAGCTGGCAAAAGGATGGCCCGTCGTCGTGGTGAAACCGGGGAGAGAGGTCTCGCGGTCGGTGAAGGTGAAATCGCCTGATAGAGCACCGGGTTCATAAGTATTGTAACGATAGCGGCGGAACTCCCCACCGAACTTCAAGCCATGTTTGCCGCGCAAATAACTGAATGTGTCCTGATAAATGTAACTCTCGGACGGGTCAATGTTCTTGCATCCTACGCCGAAAAGGGGCGGAACAGGATTGTGGCCAGTAAAACGCAAAGGTGGGAAGCAGTCGTCCGGGACTCCGGGGATTCCTAGCTGAGGAGTGAATTTGGCGTTATCGGTGATGTTGTTCTTATTTTGAAAACGATTGTACCCCACAGAGAATTCATTGACGCTGCGACTGCTGATGGTCCAGGAGTGCGCGATGCGCACCTGGGGACCTCCCACGATCTGCCGCTTGACCGGGTTGATCGGCTGTCCGGGGAAAGGCTCGAACGTCCTGCTGTTGTTCCTGTTATACCGGTCCCGGTGATTCCAGGTAAACGACCCCCACAGCTTCTGCTTGCTGGTGAGCACGTGATCGATTTTGGCCGTGTATGCGTTGCGTGAGAGGATTGGGCAACAGCCGCTGAGTCTTAGGGTGTTGTTTGTGTTTTTGGCGATTTGCGGGTCCGGAATCAGCGGGAGAAGAACCGAAGACGCATTGCTGAACTCAGCGGCGGGAATGACGTTCAAGTTGCCGCCGGAATTAAAGGGATCGCGGATGATGGTGTCCGCATTCGCCGTTAGTCCAGTAACTGGGTCGACCTGTCCGGCGGTCACATTGCGCGTCGTTGTCGGGTCGTAGATCTCGTTCTTGAATACTGAGCGGCCCAGCGCGTCGGTGCCGACCTGCGCCCCCAACCAGGAGCCGAAATCGCCATTCTTCATGGCAGGCGTCGGCAACGTCATGAACCCAGCCAACGCAAAGCTCCGGAAGCGATCGCCTTCGTAGTTGAAGAAGAAGAAGGTGTGATCTTTTCTGATCGGGCCGCCGATGGTGCCTCCGAAGTTGTTCTCTTTCTCATTATCCTTGGGAGTGCCAGGATTCGCGTTTACAACCGTGCCCGCGGCGTTGAACACGGGATTCTTGTTGTATTCAAAAAGCGTGCCGTGAAACTGATTCGTGCCGGACTTATAAACGAAATTGGCGATGCCGCCGCCCGTCTCGCCGTATTCTGCCGAATAATTAGACATCTGCACCTTGAATTCGGCAATGGAATCCGTGCCCGGACTGAATTCATCAAGACTTCCGCCACTGAGGTCGTAGCGGCCAATCGTGACGCCGTCAATGAGGATTTCATGGCTGAACAGCTGCCCGCCATTAATCGACCCCGAAAATGTATCGCCGACAGTTCCGGGAAGACTGGTGAAGATGAAAGTTTGGAGCTGTCGTCCTCCATCACCCACCTCAATGGGCAGAGTCTCGAACTCCTGAGCGCTTACGGCAGAGCTCACTTCCGCCGTGGAAGGCGTGAGGAGCGGCGTCTGCGATGTGACTTCCACCCTTTGCGATTGGTTGCCAACTTGCAACGTGAGATCGACCGTCACCACCTGCGCGACTGGCACAAGAACACTTTCGGCTACTTCCGTCTTGAAACCCTGCTTCTCTGCCTCCAGGCGATATCTGCCGGGAGGCACTGCCACCCGGTAGTAGCCGGCACTGCTTGTTTTGGCCGTCCACTTCACGTTGGTTTCAACGTTCGTAATGGTGAGCGCGGCGTCGGGAACAACGGCACCACTCGTGTCCAGAACTGTACCGGTGATGGCACCGAGGTTGCCCTGCCCAGACGTCGGGCACGCCAGCAAAAGAACAGTGCAACCGAGCAGCATAATCACGCAGACCTTATGCATACCTACCTCCTCCGCAATGCCAAAATTCACCCGAGATCCGAAACACCCAGAGGCAAACGGGTTTCGAGACCTCTACCACAATAGGAAAGCAAACACAACGACAAATAAAGAATAAAATGGATAAAGAAAGAAGACGAAAGTATTTGCAGGTTCTATGGTTTCGTTTGTTTGACGCACCGGATGCCAGCAACCTATACTTGGCCTACGGAAACGGTCGATGACCCCCAAAGCTCGTCTGCTAACAGAACAGCGACGCCGGAGTGTGCTGGACCTCGTTGACCAGGAGGGTCAAGTAACCGTCGCGGATATGGTCAGGCGGTTCTCCATATCCGCCGTCACCGCCCGCAATGACCTCGATGCTCTTGCTTCCATCGGGGCAGTGGTTCGTTCGCACGGCGGTGCTGTGCGGCGCCTGGAAGCGACCCAGGATTACCCTCTTCGTACCAAAGAAACTCTGCATCGGGATGAAAAAATCAGGATCGGAAGGGCCGCGGCAGAATTGGTGCAACCGCGGGAAACCATTATTCTCGATTCAGGAACGACCACGGCAGAAGTGGCCCGACATTTGAAAAGGCTGAAAGTTCAATCGCTTACGGTTATTACGAACGCCCTGAACATAGCGGTCGAGCTCGCCGATGCTCCCGGCGTTTCCTTAATTATGATCGGTGGGCTGTTGCGTCCGATTGCCTGCTCCTTCGTAGGACCGCAGGCGGAAGCCATGATGAATGAGTTCCACGCCGACCGCCTTTTCCTGGCGGTCGACGGTTTCGATCTCGAGAACGGTCCTTCGACACCGGATTTGCTCGAAGCGCAGCTTAACAACGTGATGATTCGCTCTGCCAAAGAGGTCAATGTTGTCACGGATTTCAGCAAACTGGGTCGGAGAAGCGTCTCCAAGATTGGCCCCTTCGAAAGAATCCGGCGCCTGGTCACGGACAACCGCGCTCCTCAGGAATTCACCGAGGAACTTCGCAAGAAAGGCATTGAAGTTATCGAGGTGTAGCTCCTTCCATTGCCAGGCGGCTCAAGTGATAAGACATTCGGTTGTCGGGCAAGAGCAAGGATTCGCGGAGGGAAGCTTTGCCCTGAACTTCGTTACCAAGCGCCATCTGCAAGACCCCCACCAAGTAGGCCCACCAACCTTGATTGGCGCTGGTTAGTGCGTTGGACTCCGCTTGTGACAACGCTGAGGAAAGACGTTCCCGCCATAGGGCTGGATCATAGCTTCCCAGCTTCTTGGCCGACGCCCAAGCCCACACGGCGTCCGAAGTGTCGGTCGCTTGCGCCGAGAGTCGGTACCTGCGATCTGCCTCTTCTTTTTGGCCGCAAGTAGAAAGCGTTTCACCGACTAGGTAGTTGGTCCTGGTGGAATCCAGTAATGGTTTCAATCCGTCCTGCGTAAATGCAAGGCCTGGAACGGGCGAACCAAGTGTTTTCGCTGTGGCCAGCGCTTCTTCGCAGTGGCCGGTTCGAGCCAACCCAATGGCTTGTCGCAACTTCACTTCAACCCAGACCTGGCGAACGTTCGTTCCGCCTTCTTCGCTGCCGAAGAACCGGTTCGGGAACAAGTCAATCGCGCCTTTATAGTTCCCTTCCTCGGCGCGGTTCAAAGCCAGTTCATAAACCAAACTAGTTGGCATACGGTCTAGGTCGGGATAGCGCTCCAGTGTTTTCGCCCGCTCCGCTGCGGGTTTCCCCATTACCGCCATCGCCGAAACCGAACCGGAATAGTTCACCACGTTCGACGGATCATTTCTTATTCCTTCCGCGAATACATGGAGGGCACCCGCGAAATCCCTCTTCACGTGTAGCAACGCCAATCCGAGACTGGCTTCCAACACTGGTATTTGGGGATTGAGCTCTCGCGCTTTTTGCCATTCGCCGATGGCTTCTTCCGTCTTTGCGCGTGCAAAATACCACGTCCCCAGCAGGTAATGAGCGGTCGCGTCTTTCTCGTTTGTGCGAATGGCCGCTTTGAGGGCTTGCTGGTCTTCGATTGTGTTCGGAAATATATTTACAGTCGAGAGTCGGGAGGCTTGCAAATAGTCCGCTGCCCCTGACTCCCCGAGTTTCTCGCGACAGTACCCGCGAAAGTAGACAACCATCGGATTCTTCTGCGGGATAACCGCGCCAGGTTCGCCCTGGTCCGCCTCAGGGGACGGATAGTCGCGCGAGAGAACCTCCACGGCTCGACGGTATAGTCCCAACCGCGCGTATTCTGATGCAACATTTAGGACTCGATAGGGATCCGCGGCAAGATGCAAGATGTTCGTTTTTCCAAGTTCTTCCCGGAGAAAATCGCTCAACGGAAAGCGCGCCAGCCGTTCCCTTGCTATCTTTTCCGCGTCGGCAGTCCCTCCGAGCACGCGCGATACAGCTGCCAGCTCCTCCTCTGCACGCAGGTCTTCCGGCGCGGACTCGAGGCTTTTCCTCAGAAAATCTCTTGCCTCCTTCACGGCACCCCGCCGAGCCCGCAGTTCGGCAAGCCGCAATGCAGCGGCCGCACGATATGAGGGTATGCGCATCGCTTCCTCGTATGCGTCGACCGCGTCGTTCTCTCGTTCTACGCCCTCGTACGCGATTCCAAGATAATAGGAAATCTCCGCATCGGTAGTATTTCGGTCATGAGCGGTAGAGAGGTGAGATACCGCTTCTTCAAAGCGCTCTAGACATGTGTCGAGTCGTCCCGCCGCCTTCAACAATTCAAAGTCTGTGGGGAACTTCAGCAAGGCTTCTTTATAGGTTTCGAGGGCGGCTAACAGGTTGCCGTTCAACTCTTCCGTCTTGCCCTGCTCGAGCCAGTCGTCCTCGGTGCGACGACTCTCCTCCGGTACGTTGTAGGAAATTTGCGGGCCAACTTTAATTTCGGATTCGGGCGTCCAGTCATACTCCCCTTCCGTCTGCCTCAAAAGCGGGGCGCCCTCGCTATTTTTGAGTTCAAACGTATACTTCCTGGTAGCACTTGGAATCTGAATCTCTCTCTTCCACACTCGCTCCGGTACAACATCTCTTTTCTCGTTGAGCAAGGAAGCGTTTCCATCTAAGATCTGGATCGTAGCATCGGGCAACTTTCGGTTGGCATTGAAGAAGACCACCAAAATGCCGGTCTTGCGCTCCAGGTGAACCACCCCGGCAAGATTGGCGCGGGAAATCCCGTCCGTATCGCGGACCGGTATCCAGTATTCCGTGAAGGCAATCTTTTGTCGCGGTTCGAGGAATGCATAGGTCTCTTGATTTCGGAACAGGCCTGCTTGCAACTCGACATAGGCGCTATTGTTGTCGGAGAGCGCGTTGCGCCAATCAAGCCCATCCGCGTCAACACCCCAGGACCATATTTTCTTGGCTGGTAGCTCGGCATAGTCGGCAAAATGCGCCGTCCCAGTGTTTGTTCGGGGATGCCAGACGCCCATGAAGTCTTCGCGGCTTCCATGGACGAACATGGATACTGGTCCGTCGCTCTGGTTATGGATGACGCTGAGATCCTTACCCTGTGGATCGACCGGCCATCTCTGCACTTCCGCAAACCCATGCGCTGCGGCATAGCGCATGGGGTATTGAATCTGAGAATCGTCCCAAACCTGGACGGCGGCATTGTTCCACCAATAGAAACGATGGCGTACATCGCTTCGATTACTCAGCGTGACATGCTGTTCGAGAACCGTAGAGCCCGGCCGCAGAGTTAATTCGACGGACCATTCCATTCCATAAACTCTGTCGATATTCCCAACGGTTACCGATGCACTGCTATCCTCGTGGCTCGCGTAAGCGAAATCCACCGGGGACATGGAGACCCAATTGTGAGAAACGGGAAAGTTAAACTCGACCCCGAACGCGGCCCAGGCTCCGCGATAACCGATCCGGGCCTTCTTAATGGAAGGGTTGGCGTAGAATATCGGCTGCCCGCTGAGTTTGTCGATGCACGTATAAATATGCCCGCCCAAATCCGGTAGCACTGAACATTTCAGATATTCATTTTCAAGATAGATCGCACGCCACCGGTGCTCCGTCCGCTGGTTGGTGATTTCTTTCCGCATAGTATAGGGATAATTGAATCGACCGATGGCGAACTGGTCGAAAGGAGGATTGGGGTCGGGCACTCCCTCTTCGTATGCCGGAAGATTCAGAACTCCTTCCCACACGCGTACCTGACCTTGAGCGGTTACGGCGTTGACAGCCAGAAACAAGAACAGCACCGTCCATCGCATGGGCATGGCCTCGCGGAGCAACATCGCTAACGCCGTTTCAAGTAGTTCTGCTCGATCATGGATTAATACAGGCTTCCCGGCTTATTCGTCCGCTTGAGAGAGTTTGCGGCTGACGGCCATTCACGAAGGCGTGTGAAGAGGAAACTTCTCCACCACACGGTTGATAATCCCTCCTTCAGACGGTGAATCCGGCCGAAGTCCCTCTTCGAGGCAACGAAAAAAAGCCAGAAGTTGGGCGACAACCACATACACGGTGGGGGTCTCTTGGTCTCCGAGTTCAGTCAATCCCTGGCACGCGATGACCTGATCGCCCTCTCTAACCGCAGAATCTGGAATATTCTCTCCGACAATAACTTTGCATAATCCAAGTTTCTTGCGGTCCAATTCGTGCAATAGATCCAACTCATACGCGCGAATCGTGGAATCGCACGACAAATTGCAAACGATGAGAGTGTCGTCCTGCACGTAGCTCATGGGGCCATGCCGAAAACCAAGATACGATTCGCAAAGTGTAGTAACGCGACCCGAGGTCAGCTCCAACATCTTCAGCGCCGCTTCGCGTGAGGCAGCGAAATGCGGTCCACTGCCAAGAAATACGGCACGGCGGAAATCCGCGGCTGCAATCTTTGCTAGGATATCGAAGTTAGATCCGATCAGTCCCCCAGTGATTTGGCTTAGCCTCTCGCACAATTTTCGATATCCATCTGGTCTTCCGAGCATGCCCATGAAGCGCGCCGCCAGCAGCAAGTTGGTGAAACTGCTGGTCATGACCAAGCTCTTGTCATGAGTCTCGGCGGGAAGCGTGATGACGTGTACCTTCTCATGAAGGCGCGAATCTCTGGCCAGGCTTCCCTGCTCATTGCAGGTCACCACCACGTGTCGAAACTGTGGCTCGGTGTCCAGTATCAATTCTAGGGCCCCCCTGCTCTCGGGGCTGTCTCCGGATCTCGCCAAAGAAACGAGCAAGCCAGGCCTTCCGAGAGGCAACGCTTTTCCGCCGTACATTAACAGCGATCCGCCGCTGATCGATTCCGCCGAGATCCCCAGGTCATTTTGCAGTGGGAAGCACACGCATTCGGCGGCATATTCTGAGCTCCCGGATCCTGTAAGCGCGAGGCTTCGAATTCCTGCCACATCCTTTCTCAGGCTATCGCGAGCAGCGATCATGCGATCCGCAGTCTGCAGCCACGTCCAAGGCTGCTGGCAGATCTCCTGCAGCGTGTGAAAGTAGCCAAGCCGTTTTTGCTCCGCCTCTGACCGGCCAAAAAATTCTGCCGCCCGCGCTTGCTGGTTGATCAGCGCACGTTGCCAGTCCGCCTGCGTCAACAAGGAGGCACTTTCCATAGGCTCTTTTTGCCTCTTTTCTGCCAGGAGATTCCTGCGCTACCGTCCCGGCTGAAGCTCAGGCGTAACGATGTCCAATGGACGATCTTCCCCATCCACGGAGCCATGCCAAACGCCCCCGCCAAAGGTTGTGATGTAAACTTTTTTGGGATCTTCGGGATCGGGAATGACGCGATGTCCCCATTTAAAGTTAAACCCGGGTACGCGCGTCCAGTTTTCCCCGCGGTCGCTTGATTTCCATGCGGAGGACTCGAACCCGCAAGCGTAGAGGATTTTCGCGTCGCGCGGATCTATGGTGACATCGTAGACGTGGCGATCACGATCCAGCACTCGCGTCCAAGTCATTCCTCGATTCGTCGACAAGTAGATGCCGCCACCCTCACCGCGTTCTCCCTTGTCCCTGGCCCACGCCGCGAGATAGAGTCGATCCGGTTCGCGGGGATCAACGGCCAGCCCATTCGGACCGTTGCTTCCCTCGGGCATGGTCACCGGGCTCCAGTTCTCCGCTCCATCGGTGGATTTGTAAATCGCGCCGTCGCCCTCTGTTCCTATGCTCCCATCCTCGGAACGACGCGCCACCAGCACGTAGAGTGTCCCCCGGATATCCCTGACAATTCTCCAGGCAAAAGGTTCTTTCTGGGTAATGCCAGCGTTTTTCAGCTTCCAGCTCTTGCCTCCATCCGCGCTCTTGTATACGCCTTGCCCGAAGGCGGCAACGTAGAGCACGCGCGCCGCAGGCGGACTCGCGGGGTCCAATAGGATGTGCGTCGCTGCAGTTTCCGCCATTCCGTCATTCGACTTTGTCCAGGTCTTTCCCCCGTCCTCGGTGCGGCATACGCCCCCCCGATAACCCCGAATCCCACTCCTTCTCCACATCTTTGGTCGCGGTAAATCATGCGTCCAACTATTCACGCTCCAGATACGCCCCTTCACCTGGGGGTCGAATTCAATCCAGTAGGTGGTGTTCGTCCACTCCTTCGGCACACCTCGAGTGGAACTAATCCAGGATTGCCCGCCATCTTCGCTGCGGAAAAGACCAATATCTGTCGTAGTGATAAATTGCCGATGGTGATCAAAGGGATCAAAGTGGTAGCCATAGGTGGTCGTCACATCAAGACCCGTGCTGACCCATCCGTTTTCGCCGGATTTTCTTGAATAAACTGCCACCCAACTTGCACCTCCGTCCGTCGTGCGCATCACTCTTCCCAAATCCGTCCCGTAACCTATATTGGCGTCCGCGTCGGCCACGGCCAGCGCCAAGGGATTTTCACCCCAATCCGATCCAAATCGTTCGGTGATCCACGCATCGTGAATATTTGTGGCGGGGTTAGCCGCAGGATTGCTGTCCTCTTTCCAAACCGGTCGCCAATGGCGTCCCCCATCCGTGGTCTTGGCAACTCCTAGCCATTTGATGCCGCGCTCTTCCAGGTCTCGATAGGAGACATAGGCCGTCTCTGGATTGCGCAAGCTGGTCGAGATGGCTCGCACTTTCGCACCCCCCTCACCCAAGCTGGCCTTTCGCCAAGTGGTCCCTTCGTCATCCGACGTATAGGCCGATGCGTCACCGATAACATAAATGATCGGCTGGCCATCCTTCCTGAATCCGGCAGAGAAATCTGTGAAAGTCTTTGCCGAGGGGCCGGATAGCCCCTGCATGCCGGAGGAGGTTTTCTTTTCAATGAAATGTGAACCGGCAATGAGAACCATCCGAGCACCGCTAGGTGAGTGAGAATTGACCCACATCTTGTAGGCCCGTCCGGGTAAGTTCTCCTCTCTAATCCAATTCTGGCCCCCGTCACGCGAGATAAAGAGGGCAAACGACTCTTTTTTTCTATCGCCTGCGGCAACATAGAGGGTTTTGGAATCGGAGGGATCGATGGCCATTGCCGTTATGTTGCCGAGAGGATTCGGTTCCGCAATTAGATCTTCGTCCGAGTGATCCGAACTCATTTTGATGCTCTTCACCGAGGACGGGCCCGGATAAACCAGGCGCCAGGTCTCACCTTCGTCCCGACTGCGCCACAATCCGTTAGATTGCGCATAAATCACCTTGCGATCGAGCGGATCGAAAACGAAGAACTCCACGACTCCTCGTAGATTAAACATGCGCCAAGACTTGCCGGCATCATGGGTGATATAGGACCCCGTCATATCGCAACTGACCAGCACGGTCTGCGGGTCGTGAGGACTGATACTGGGATGGAACGTTGCCCCACCACCGCCTGGGCCAATGATCCTAAAATCACCGGGACGAGAGTCGCCACCGTCAGCCAAGAGCAGCGCGGCCACGACAAGGCGAAAGAGGAAAAAGATCATCTATTTCTTTCCTTTACTTTCGTTATCATTGTTTCGGTTTCTTTTTTGGCAGAAACTACTTGCTTTGTCAATCCCCTTGAAGAACCGCTAGGTCTTGAATCGCAAAAGTCGGGCAGCATTTTCGAAATAAACTTTCTTGAGTATGCCGTCGGGTAAACCGAGGCCGTAGATCCGCCAGCGCCCCTGCGGGGGGACCGGTGCGGGCGCATAATCGAAGTATTCGTCTTCGGTTTCCAGAAAGCGGTAGTAAATCTCGTACAGCTCGTCGTTGCAGATTTGCTGAGGCGTGTCGCTACCATGGGGAACGGCATCCGTTCCAAAGAGAATTCGATCCTGATATTTCTCGAAGAGCTTTTTGGCCATCCGTGGCTGGCGTCCTAACTCCCCAATCCGCGCACCAAGTTCCACATGCATATTGGGGAAGCGGTCCAGACATTCGCCGACGTAGGGAAGATTCTCAGCGTCATTGCCCACATGAAGCACAATGAATTGGGTCTTGGGGTGGCGAGCCAAAACGCGGTTACGTGCCTCCAGCAATTCCGCGTTGCTGGGAAAATCGCCGCCGTGAAAGGACCAATCAGGATGCTTATTCAATTCCTCGAAGCGCTCATTGAAACGATCGATGGGAAGGAAGAACGCCTCCGGATCCGAAACGTGAATCGCTACCGGCATCCCCAGTGATCCGCATGTTTCCCACATGGCGTCGAAGCGTGGATCGTCAATTCTTACCAATGGGCCTTTCGAGATCTCCTCCCGCAAATAAAGACCCAGCGTCTTCAGAATCTTGAGTCCGCGCGCGCCTGCCTGTTGCGCCCGAACAATCTCATCGGCTTGAAATTTGCTATATCCGAGTTGATTGCTGCGTTCCCACCACGGTTCCGTGAAGGTTACGAAGCGTTCCGGATATGGCTGCTGAAACTTTCGAATGGTCTGCTCTAGTCCTTTGCCAACTCCGCCGGTCAGGTTGACCATCACACGGATGTTCTTTCGATCCATCAGCGGCAGCAGCTCCTCGACAGGGGCGGGATATTCCATCGCCTCTCCTAGGCCTACTCCGTTGGCTGACTTCGCGGTGAACGACAGATGCGTATGAATATCTATGACTGGATGTCGTGAGCGAAGCACCTTTGTCTCCGGGACGTGTAGCATGCTGCGCGGTTGGAAGTCCGCGAGCTGCAGTGGTTTTCCCGCTCCCTCCGGAGCGACTGGCGACGACCTTATCGGTAATCTGCCTGCAAAGAAAGACATCCCCATGCTTTCCAACCAGCGTCTCCGGCCCATTCCACTCATGAATCCTCCCGTCTTCAAATCTAGGGATTCCCGTTTTCATGCGACTTCTTCTATATCGTTTACTTTCCCTTGTCAAAGTGGGATAACTCTCGGGGGTTCGGCTTCCCTAAAGGTGAATGCCAACGTCCACGATGCACCTCGACCTTGAACAGAGCGAGCCGGCCGAGAACCCAGGGACGCGCTGATGGTTAATTGGAAAATGGCGGTTTTGATTGGTGCTCTTGCCGGGGCAGCGTTCACTTTGCTTCCCTTTTCGAGTACCGGCCAGATCGCTACGATAGGGCAGCAAGCCTATACCAGTGACGCAGAACTCCAGGCCAAACGATCGCCTGTGGATTTCGTGGCGGATGGCGATGCTACTAAGCCTTCCTGGAGGCAGGCCAAATCGGTGGAATTTGACAACGACGCTTCGGGCAAGCCCCACTACCCGGACATTCCCACTCAGGTTGCATCCGTTTGGACCGAAACTCATGTTTACTTTTTCTTCTGGTGCCGCTACGACTCGCTGAATGTGTATCAAGGAGAAGACGCGGCCGTTGAACGATGGCAGCTTTGGGATCGCGACGTGGCCGAAGTTTTCCTGAACCCTCAGCCAGAGCGAGTGAATCACTACTACGAGTTTGAGATAGCCCCCAATAACCAGTGGATAGACCTTGAAATCGATAAGACCAAAGAGCCTTTTAATGATGCGTCTTGGAATTCAGGCTTTGAGCACGCCACCCGCATCGACGCCCAGAATCACATTTGGACCGCGGAAATGCGCATACCGATCTCGTCGATGAATATCAGCGCGATTCATCCGGGTGCTCAATGGCGAGCGAATTTCTTTCGAGCAGCAGGAAAGGGCGGTGATGATCACCGTAAGTTTCTGGCCTGGAGCATCATTCCTGAAGGGAAAACATTTCACGTGCCAACTCGGTTTGGAATCTTACGGCTGGTGAATTAGTTCTGACCTTCCGACAATCGACTGGCCGTAAGTGGTACCAAGGACGCCGGACAAAGCAGTAAGCCTAATGAATATAGGCTCCCGATGGCAGTAGATACTGTATTGGCCAAATCTCCTGTTTCTGCTCCACGATTTCAGACCATTTCAAGACTTTCGCGTCTGGCTGGGGCAAGAGCTCAATGCGGGGCAGCGTCTCGGCAATGGCGCTCGCGAGCGTGTACCCACCATCTGGGGCGGTTACAGCTACTCCTTTGGCGCCCAGCTTCTCACGGGCGAATCGACCGGCGATTTCTGCGTCCTCGATCATTTGCAGAAAATACGGCCTGCCGGTCAACAGAGAGTTGTATACATGATTGGCCAACACGCCTGAAATGGAATTGACATAAGCATGATCAAAATCCAAGGCACCCAAGGTCGGATCATCCGGAGAGACCGCTGTGTATGGCATGCGCGTCTCGCCGAGGCCGCGGAAATCAAACGAGACAACATCGTAGCCCTGCTCCACATATTTCTTGATGTCAGGCCAGTCTGCCGCCGTCGCTTTGCCGCCTTCGCGGAACCACAAGAGAACTGTTCGTTTACCGGCGGCGGACTTATGAATGTGCAGCAAAGGCATTTCGAGCAGTTTGCTGTGACGCAGTAGATACCGGTCAATCGACACGCCGGCTGCTTCTGAGCTCCCCACGTCTTCCCAGGTAATCTGCCCCGGCACGGCCGTGGCGCCGGAATATTCGCTTACCTGCCACTGTTTCACTCCGCCGTATTTGTCACCGTAATACTCCTTCAGAAGGTGGTGCCCCGGTGCGGTTCTGTGTTCCTCGTAAAACTCTCGGATTACCTCCATCAGAGATTTTGCATCGCGGTAGTCGAGCGCAACCTGGCCTGTTCGAGTGCACAGCAAAGCTTTATCAGCGAGTTCCTTAACCGCAGGAAGTCCATGTCGAACTGGCATTTGATTGAAGCGGTCGAGAAAGTCGAGCGCGGCTTCCTGATTCTCCGATGAAAATTGATGCCCGTGATAGCCTTCAACCAGCGCAATCCGCTCTCCGCGGTCGAAACGCTCGTACAGGCTGCGCACTTCGCGGACAGTCTTGCGCGTGCCTTCAATGGGGAAAAAATCGAGTACTGCCGCGGCCACCATCACCGGCCGCGGATAGATCATCAGCAGCAGTCCGGGATGGTCCACCCCATTGGAAATCATGCCAGACAAATCTTGCTCGGGATCGCTGTCGGGGTCGGCAAAAATGCGGTTATACATCCTCATGGGCAACGCGCTGATATAGCACGAAGGCACGGCCACCTTGATGCGCTCATCGAGAGCGGCAATCAAAGTAGCCTGAAACCCGCCGCCGCTTGTGCCGGTAATGCTGATTCGCTGGCTGTCAACTTCAGGGCGTGTGAGCAGATAATCCACCGCGCGGATACCATCCCATATCTCCCATCTGGCAAGATTCGCCCCGGCCAGATAGGCCAGGTTCCCCATTGCCGCGTGTTCGCCGCAAACCAAGTTATAGCGACTCTTACCTGCCGCCAAATCCCAGAACTGGCTGCGTTCCCCCTGCCCCACGGGATCCCAGGAAATGACGACATACCCCCGCCCCACTAGCCTTTGACTCAACGACTGATAGTGGAATTTTCCATCGGCTGCATGACCCGCAGGCACCAGCACAGCGGGATGTTTCTTGGAGTGATCAGCCGGCACGTATAGGAGCGCGGTGACATAGACACCTGGCAAACTCTGGAAGATCAGTTTTTCAACAGAGAACCCATCCATCTCAATCCTGCCGGTGACGCGCGCCTGCAGATCCGTTTTTGCCGCCGGCAAGCCGCCGATCATTTGCAGAAGCTTTCTTCGCGCTTGGTCTTGCGTCCTAAGCAATTCTCTCTCGTTATGGATGCCGTCCCAGGCTCTTTGGCGATCGTTGTCCTCGCGCCACGCTTGCTCCGCCTGATATTGCAAGAAAGGTGTTATTCGTGGCCCCGGCGACAAAGGCTGTTCGCGGACACGGAAAGCTTCGGGTGGGGGTGCATCGTCCGCGGCTAGCGCGCACACAGCAATCGCTCCAGCCAGCACCGCCATGACGCATGGCCGGATCATCCTGCCTCTTTGCAGCTGTCTGGGGCCCCCAACCGGCCGCCCTGTTTCGCATCCGCACCGCACCGTAAAATGACTCACTGTGTTTTTACCGTGACTGAACCCATGTTATACCAGCCGTCGTCTTGACGGCCCTCAATGGCGAGGCGAATGGCCGGTTGCTCGGTTCTTCGATCCAGCATCGCAACGCGGAAATCGTAACTGCCTGCTGCCAAATTTTCCGGAACATACAACGTGCCGTCGAATACCGCGTCTCCGGGAAGCCATTTTCGAATATCCACTGGTATGGGAATGACGGTCGTGGTCTTGGAAGATCTCAGTTCAACGGCCAGCGAAAACTCTCTGTAAATGGGAGCGACTCCCGCGTTCAGCCACCACATATGAATCGGCATCATCGAGCCGGCGCCAACCGTCTTCGGATATTCCAGGCGCCGCAAAATAAAACGGTAGCCCATCTTCTTCTGAAAGCTCTCGAATTGACTCTTCCAGTCAGACGGAATCGGTGCGGATTTTATGTTCACCGAGCTCACATGCCAGCGCAGCGCTTGATCGAGAATGTAGTCAACGTCGTAGCCCCTCTCCTTCCAGCCGGCAACCGTGAAACAAACTTCCAGTGAGACTGGTTTGTGTTGCCAAACGTCCTGAATTCCCGCGCGCACCACTTGCTGTGGGTAGATCTCCAGCATCTCTGCAGGAAAGTAGGGACTAGTGGAACTGGTCCGCATGTCCCCCAGACAATCCAGCCTCCATCCCGCGCCATGTTCCGTGCCATAGGTGAGCGCCTGTTGCTCGTCAAAATTCATCAGCAACGGCGTGCGCTGAAAAGCATTCAGCCATATATCGATTAGCTCCTTTTGATAGGGGAATGGGGGCATATAGGGGCTCCAACCCTCTCCCCAATACCCCACCGACGAGATATCTACGCTCGCCAAATACGGATTCCCGTCGTATCGTTTTCCAGCCTCTAGAACGAGTTCACCCCAGTGCTTGAGAAATAGCGGATCGCTAAAATCCGGCTGCCAGATCTCTCCGTCCTTGTCTGTCGGTTTGTTGGCACGCCGCGCGCCCGAGTTCCGATACCAACCCGGGAGCGGATCCTGGTTGGAATATGGCATCAGGCGAATAGCAAGACTTTGTCCATGCGTTCTGGCCTCCTCCAATGCGAGATCCACAATTTCCCAATGAAACTTTCCAGGCTCCGTCTCAAGGACGTTCCAGTACCAGCGGCAATACGAGATAGAGGCCTCCGGAAAATCCGGCTTCGTGGGCGCTTGCCCCAGCTTCGTAACTGGCCCGACTTCGGACCACTTCAAAGGAGCATTTGGCTCTTGCCCGTTGAATCTTTGAAACGTGGTAATGCCCATTCCTGGATTTACCAATACGTCGTGGATTTCTCTCGGGCGAATCACAACCACATTTGACTGCGCAAAACCTTGGTACAGGCTCGCCAGTAGCACAAGCGTTGCAAAGCAACAATTCCCCATCATCAATCGAGCGCACCTGCTGGATAATTTTGGTGACCGCAACATCTTGGAGTTCTCCGTTCCCAGCTAGCCGTTCGGCAATGCTGCCTGGCGCGAAAAACGTACTTCAAATTACGCTTGCCGGGTTCGACTAATCCGGTAGCGCAAATGCCACCAGCACATCGGATACCTTCCCGATGAAATAACCGCCTCCCCCAGCGGCAATCACAACGAACTGCTTGCCGGTCTTCTTGCCCATGTAAGTCATTGGAGTGGCGTACGCGCTGGCCTCCAGGTCGCCGACCCATAATTGCTCCCCGGTCCGCGCATCGAATGCGCGAAAACGGCTATCTGTCGTCGCCCCGATAAACACCACTCCACCGTCGGTCACAATCGAGCCGCCAAGGTTGGGCGTGCCCGTTGTCGTCTTCAGCCCGTCTACAACTCCAATGGGCACCTTCCAGACGATCTCTCCCTTGTTCACGTCCACGGCGTTGAGGGTTCCCCAAGGGGGCTTTTGGCATGGCCATTGGTGCTGGTCCCAGAAGCGGGCATACTCCCCGTCTTTCGAAGCTCGCCGGTATCGCACTGGTGCGTCAGCGGCCTGCGGTTCCATTGCTCCAACGGCGCCCACCTCATTCGCGTTAACAAACAGGTAGCCGGAAGCACGGTCAAAGGAAGCGCCCGACCAGTTCGCTCCGCCCAATGTGCCGGGTACCACTAATGTCAACTTGCGACCATAGGGTGTGTACATCCCGTGGCTCTCGAGCGAATGAAATAGTTGAGCGCAATAACGGTGGGATTCCGGTGTAACTGTGCTGAGGTCGCCTTCGCTGAATGACTGTCGAACAAGAGGCGGAGGCTTCACCGGAGATGGCTGCGTCGGCCAGGCGGCTTCGCTGGGCACGTCGCTGCTGGGAACCAGGCGCTCCTCCACCGGGAATAGCGGTTTTCCTGTAAGTCGGTCGAGGATAAACACAAATCCCATCTTAGTCAGCTGCGCAATCGCAGAAATATCCCGGGTATCGCGCCGCACGGTTATCAGCACGGGCTGCGCGGGCATATCGTAATCCCAAATATCGTGATGCACCATCTGGTAGTACCACACCAGTTGGCCGCTCGCGGCGTCAAGCGCCACCAAAGAGTTGCTGAACAGGTCCAGACCCTTTCGGTCTGCGCCGTAGAAATCATAGGAGGCCGAGCCAATGGGGAGAAAAACCAAACCGCGTTCTAAGTCCACACTCATGATCGACCAAACGTTCGCGCCCGTGCGCTCCTTCCAAGCATCTCCCTCCCAAGTCTCGTGCCCCACTTCTCCCGGTCGGGGAATGGTGTGAAAGGTCCACGCGAGTTTTCCCGAGCGAACGTCAAAAGCGCGCACCTGGCCACTGGGGCCTTTGGACGGATATTCAGGGACCGCCGCTCCGGTAATGACCAGGTCTTGATAGATGGCCGGCGGCGAGGTCACCGCATACTCCGCACCAGGATAAGCGTCGGCGATTCCTGCACGTAGATCGACCGTGCCGTCTTTTCCAAATTCGCGGCAAGGTTTTCCGGTTTTCGCATCCAGGGCGATCAAGCGCCCGTCGAAAGTGCCGTACAAAATTCGACCGTCGTCTCCGGTCTTACCATGCCAATAGGCTACGCCGCGGTGCTGGAAGAAGTGGCGAGGTCCGGCACGCCCAGCTTGCGGATCAAACCGCCAAATTTCCTTTCCCGTTTCCGCATCGAGGGCAATCACGCGGTTGGAAGGAGTGGAGAAGTAAAGCGCTCCATCAATCACGATTGGCGTGGATTCGAATGGCACAACGTGATGCCGGCCCGTTTCATTGTTTTCGCGGTCCAGCTCTCCCATGTGATACGTCCACGCCCTTCGCAGCCTTCCAACGTTCTGGCGATTGATTTGTTTGAGCGGTGATGATCGCGTTCCGCCAGCGTCACCACCGTAGGATTGCCACTCTTGCGCGGAGACCGCGGGGGAGAGCGCCAGTATAAAGAGAATCCGGCTTACAGCAGTTGGGCTCAGTGTCCACATTTTTGTTGGCACCCGGGCACCACTCTGATTACCAGTGGGCGGCAACTCTCACACTTCCCCGAGTCGCATCTCCTCTGCCAAATGTTCGCTGGCGCGAAGAGCTAAAGCCATAATCGTGAGCGTCACCGACTTCTCCGGATGAGAGGTGAAACATGCGGCGTCCACCACCAGCAAATTCTTGATGTCGTGGCAACAATTCCATCGGTCCAGCACGGAAGTCTTGGGATCGTCTCCCATGCGCGCGCCACCCGCTTCATGGGTCACGCTTCCGAGCGGATACGGATTCCTCTTCTCGTAAGGAAGGACCTCCGCGCCGGAGGCCTTCAAGATCTCCTCCATCTGACCGTACATCTCATCCCGCATGGCAAATGAATGATCGTATTCTGCGTTGGTGTGAAAACGAACCTGAGGAATCCGGTAACGGTCGGTCAGTCCGTCGGGATCAATTTCCACGTAGTTCCAGTCAAATGGCAGCCCTTCGCCGTACCCACCAATGCTCACAGCGGCTGGATACAGCTCCTTGATTCTCTTCTTGTACGCGGAACCGAAACCCGGCAGATGCGATCCTGGCCCGGGTCCCATGCCGCAACCCGTATAGAAAGTGAAGCGGTAGCCCCGCAGAAACTTGTCATTTTTCCTTCCGTAGTTATAGCGGGGGATGTACAGGCTATTGGCGCCCGGTCCATCGTCGTTGGTCGAGGGCTGGCCGGCAAGTTGCGGAAAAAATCCCTCAATGTCATTGAAGGCCACATGTTCCATGAGATATCGCCCGAGTGTGCCGCTTGAATTCGCCAGCCCCTGCGGGAACTCCCGGGTGCGTGAGTTAAAGAGAATCCGGATGGATTCCACCATGGATGCGCCCAGAACCACGGTTTTTCCGTACGCCTCGTACTCCAGTTTGTTGGTGGTATCGACAAAAGAAACTCCGCGCGCTTTACCAGTTGAAGCGTCAAGTAAGACGCGGTGCGCCACAGCATTGGTGCGCAGGGTAAAGTTGTTCATTTTTTGAAGCTTGGGAAAAAGCACTTCCAACGTGCTGAACCGAGAAGCTGTATCGCACCCAAAGTTGCATGCTCCGCAATAGTGGCAAGCAAGCCGATTATCATAGGGCTTACTGAGTACGGCCAGAGGGAATGCTACGGTCTTGATGCCGAGCTTGGCCGCGCCTTTCTTAATCAGCCACTCGCCGCAGCGTGGGCGAAACGCCGGAAGAATGTTCTTGTTGGCGGGCGAGTTGTAAACATCTTCTCCCCCTCCCGCTACTCCGATCAGTGCCTCAACCTTGTCGTAATAGGGCGCCAATTCTTCGTAGGTGATGGGCCAATCCTCGCCAAATCCGTCCTGCAAACTCCTGGGCTTGAAATCGAGCGGGCCGAAGCGTCCCGATTCCCGGCCCCACACCAGCGTCCGGCCGCCCACGGCGCGCAGTCTTGTCCAGGTGAACTTTGCCCCGGGCGCCAGTGCGTAGGGATCGTCCTGAGGCACGGTATAAAGATTCTCGGTCCACTCGTTGATTTTCCATTCCATTCCCTGCGGCAACTTGCCGTACTTCCCAGGTTTACCGGAGCCGCGGTACGGCCATTTGAAGGGGTACTTGTGGGTGTGGAAATCCCTATGAGGCTCAATCATTGGCCCTGCTTCCAGGCACAAGACTTGAAGTCCCTCGCTGGCAAGAGCGTAAGCAGCAACACCCCCTGAAGCTCCGGAGCCCACCACAACCGCATCATAGACCGTCTGCGTGCCCACTGCCGGTCTCCTTGCTACCCGTCAAATCAAATCAGGCGCTCGAATACTTACGGCATAAAACCTTGATTTTCTCCAGCAATTTTGGCACGCCTGTCATCGGATCTTCTTCACCTTCATATTCCGCGGACATGTATCCTTTGTATTCGCCCTGAGCGAAGAGCCGCCAAACGCGGTCCAAATCGATGGGCCGCTTTGTTGCGCCAAAAAGATCGCGGATGTGAGCGTGGGTTGCATAAGGGACACACGCTTGGATATCCGAATACATCTCGTCGTCCGACTTGCTTGCGAAGTTGGAGATATCAAGGTTAATTCCTGCGTACGGGGAATCCACTCGCCGGAGAATTTCCAAAGTTGTCGCCGCTCGAGCCGTCATGCCTCCGTGGTTTTCGATTCCCAGAGTAACGCCCCTCTTGGCCGCATAATCGCACGCCGGCTTCATCGTTTCCACTACCCACGCGATCCCCTGCTCTTCGGTAGCGCCACCGGGAAGATTCCCTGCGAATACTCGTATATGCGACGCCCCCAGCAGCCCGGCCGCGTCAACCCACTGCTGAA
>Ga0209689_1000281_pt1 | contig 33228 bp, 24 predicted proteins | sample GraSoiAngelo_149_FD_187119 | JGI IMG/M metagenome (GOLD analysis project Ga0209689, IMG submission 187119) | Grasslands soil microbial communities from the Angelo Coastal Reserve, California, USA - 14_1009_09_30cm (SPAdes) (version 2) | ecosystem: Environmental > Terrestrial > Soil > Grasslands ... | reverse complement strand
AGCGGGGTTGGCGGGGCTGAAGTTGCTGGAGAGGTTGGTGGTTGAACGAAAGATTCCCGTAGATCGCTACGCATTCGCGAAACAGGAGACGGAAGCGCGCGTCGAGCAAGACCTGTATTACAAAGGCGAGAAGTTCGGTAGCGTGTTGTCAATCGACCCTGTGGAACACACCATCGATATTAAGAAAACGAGAAAGACTGCTGAACTGCATCCAACTGCGGTGTACGTCTGGGAGCGGCCGCTTAAGGTGAAGGAGCAGACGGAGGCGCTTTTCCGGGTCGGCGAGTGGGTGGCGGCGAATGGTATTGAGGCTGCCGGAAGATATCGTGCGGGGCGAGACTTGCTGCTGCGGAAGCGGCCGCGCCTCGCGAGAGGCGAAACGCTGGAGCCGCTGGCCGGCGAGGGCCCCAAGAGCACAGCTTGCCGGATCGTATGTGCGCTGGAAGATTCTGTGTTTGCGATACAGGGGCCGCCGGGCGCGGGAAAGACGTTCACAGGCGCGCGAATGATCTGTGAGTTGGTGAAGGAGGGAAAAAAGATTGGCATTACCGCCTTGAGCCACAAAGTGATTCGGAAGCTGCTCGAAGAAGTGGTGGGTGCGGCGAAGGAAGGAAACCAGGAAGGTGTGCGGTGCATCCAGCGGTCGGACGTGGAAGAACCTACCGAAGCGATTGCCGTCGCCAGGAAGAACGAGGAGGGGTGGGCGGCGCTAGAATCCGGCCGAGCAAAGGTGTTGGGCGGGACGTCGTGGCTGTGGTCGCCGGAAGCAGCTTTCGAAGCAGTGGACGTGCTGTTCATCGATGAGGCGGGACAGATGGGGCTGGCGGATGTGCTCGCGGTGTCGCAGGCTGCGAGGAGTCTTGTGCTTATCGGCGATCCGCAGCAATTGGAGCGGCCACTGAAGGGGAGTCATCCGGATGGGGCGGAAAAATCGGCGCTAGAGCACCTGCTGGGTGACCATAAGACGATTTCGGCGGACACGGGATTCTTGTTGCCAAGAACGTGGAGGCTGCATCCGACAATCTGCGAGTTCACTTCGGAACTTTTTTACGAAGAACGATTGCAGTCCGAAGTATTGACGCACAGTCGTGTGCTGGAAGGACACCCGTGTCTGAACGGGGCCGGCTTGTGGTTTGTTCCCGTGGAGCACGAGGGGAATCGGAACTCCTGCGCAAAGGAAGTGGAAATAGTGGCGCGGATTGTGGAGGGATTGCTAAAGCCGGAAGTGCGATGGTTCCGAGACGCGGACAATAGGCGGCGGCTAAAGGAAGACGATATCTTGATTGTGGCACCGTATAACGCGCAGGTAGCGGACTTATCGGCCCGGCTGCAGAAAATGCGGATCGGGACGGTGGACAAATTTCAGGGGCAAGAGGCACCCGTGGTGATTTATTCACTGACGACGTCGTCGCCGGAAGAAGCCCCGCGGGGAATGGAATTTCTTTTCAGTTTGAATCGACTGAATGTTGCAACTTCGCGGGGAATGTCGGCGGTTATTGTGGTGGGGAGCCCGCGTCTATTCGAGCCCGAATGTCGCACCCCTCGTCAGATGCAACTGGCAAACGCGCTGTGTCGCTATCGAGAACTCGCGACCATCGTTGATGAAGCAGATTTGTGAGCGATTCAGAAAGGCTCCACTGAAGTTCCGCAGGTTTCATGATTCGCTTGTGGTTCGAAATAGCCCTCACTCGTAACGCAAGGCCACCATGGGATCGACGCGGGTGGCGCGGCGCGCGGGCAGGTAGCTGGCCAGCAACGCGACAACCTGCAAGATCAGAGATACGGCAGTAAACGTGATTGTGTCGGTGGGGCGCACACGGAACAGCAAAGAGGAGAGCAAGCGCGTGGCCGCTAACGCGCCGACCAGGCCTAGAGCCAGTCCGATGCCGGCAAGGCGCATTCCGAAGCCCAGCACATCCCAAGCAATCTGCACTTGCGATGCACCAAGCGCCATGCGAATCCCGATGTCGCGCGTGCGCTGAGCTACAATGTTTGAAAGGACTCCGTAAATTCCGACTGATGAAAGTAGTAGAGCAGTGCTGGCAAAAATGGCCAGCAGGAAGGTATCGAAGTGCGACCGCTCGAGCGTGCTGGAGATTTTCTGCTGCATGGTGGAGAGCCGATAAATCGGCACAGCGGGCGCGACGGAGGCCACTACACTTTGCAACTCGTGGACTGGCACCACGCCCCCGCGAGTCCGCACCACCAGGTCCATGGTGCGTCCAATCCAATCCCATGCACTGGGCGGCATTTGCGCAATCGGGATGTAAAACTCCGGCTGGACCTGGTGGTCGAGACCCCATGCGCGCACATCCGCCACCACTCCGACGACCTCGTGCCACACCGGGTCCATACGGCCTTTCGGTCCGGCCTCACAGCAAACGAATCGCCTGCCGATGGGGTTTTCGCCGGGCCACATGGTGCGAGCAAGAGTTTCGTTGATGATGGCAACGAGAGTGCGGTCTCGCGTGTCTTGGGGAGTGAAGTCGCGGCCGGCTCTCAGTGGCACGCGGGCGGTGGAGAGATAGCTGGGCGAGACGATTTGCAGTTGCGAATTCACGAAATTCGCCGGGTCAATTGCTTGGCCTTCGGCGAGCAGGCCATTGCTGCCTCCGCCGCCAGCAAGTGGAGCACGCGAAACGACCGCAACCGACTCAACGCCAGGCAAAGCCGCCGCGACCGTGATCATACGTTCAAACGTTTGCCGCGCAACGGTGGGATCGTGATAGCCAGGATCGGGGAGTCCGACGCGCCCGACAACGACGTTGGAAGTATCAAAGCCCGCATCGACATGCGACACCAGCAGCGCGCTGCGGACCAGCAGTCCAGCACCAACCATCAGAATTAAAGCCAGGGACACTTCTAAGACTACCAGGAGACTCCGGACTCGATCGCGAGCGCCCCCGGACGTGCTGGAGCCCAGCTTGAAGACCTCGTTCAGACGAGTCGAAGCGGAGCGAAGGGCCGGAGCCAGTCCAAAGAAAAAGCTGGAGAAGAGAGCAACCGCACAAGCGAAGGCGAGCGTGCTGGCGTCGATACGCGACTGATCCAGCCGCGGCATTTCGGCGGGCCCGTGGGCGATTATCCAGGATACGGCCCAGTACGCGAGCAAAACACCAACAACACCGCCGGCAAGCCCGAGCACGAGATTTTCCGCAAGAAGCTGGCGTACGATGCGGTTCGGCGAAGCACCCAGCGCCGCCCGCATGGCAATCTCTTTTTGGCGAGAGCGAGAGCGGGTCAGCTGCAGATTCGCAATATTCGCGCAGGCAATCAGCAACAAAAAGCCGACGGCGGCGAGCATCATACGCAGGCCCAAGCGCTGGTCGCCCAGCAGCGCGGTAGCGAGCGGCTGCAGGCGAAAACCGCGGTCCTTATCGTCAAGCGGGTACTGCTGCTGCAGGCGTTGGGCAATCACATGGAGCTCCGATTGGGCCTCCCCTAACGACCCACTTGCCTTAAGACGACCCATCACATTCAGATAATGGTCATCGTGATCGGCCAGCTGCTCCGCGGTGTAGGCCGCCGGAATCCAAAGATCAGAGTTGCTTAGCAATGGATCGAAGCTCTTGGGCATCACGCCAACCACTGTGGTAGGCATGCCGTTGATGCGTATTGGCTGGCCGACGACGGAGGGATCGGCATGAAGCCGCGTGCGCCACAACCGCTCACTGATGACCACAACACGCGCCTGACCGGGCTGGTCCTCAGCGGCTGTGAAGAAGCGTCCGGCGATGGGCCGCACTCCAAAGGTCGGGAAATAATCCGCCGTAGCGATTTCGCCATCCACGCGCTCCGGGAGTTCTCGTGCTTCGAGGTTGAAACTAGCATTGTTCGAGGCGCATAGCTTGGCGAAAGAGGTACTCTGTCTTTTTAGATCGGCGAAGTTGCCGACTGAGACGCCGGGGAAAAGATCCCGCCACTGCTCTTGCAAATACACCACGCGAGAGGGATCTTCCATGGCCAGCGGCCGCATCAAGACCGCATTGACGACGCTGAATATCGCGGTCGTGGCACCGATGCCCAGAGCCAGTGTGAGTACGGCGACAACTGCGAAGCCCGGACTCTTCGAGAGGACACGCTGTCCGTAGTGAAGATCCTGCATCATTTCATCAGCAAAGCTGACACCGCGCGCCTCCCGGCCTTCCTCTTTGACGCGCTCGATGGCGCCGAACTCAAGGCGAGCGCGGCGCAGCGCTTCCTGGCGCGATAAGCCGCTGCGAACCAAATCGGCGGCGAGCGCCTCGATATGAAACCGGAGCTCCGCATCCATTTCGCTTTCCATACGAGCACGATGGCCAGTCGCCCGCAACCAAGAGCGAAGCCGGCTCCAAAAAATCACACTTCCTCCGGTTTTGTGCCCAGGATTCCTGCGATAACGTCCGCCATGCTGTTCCAGTTTTGGGTTTCCGCCTGCAACCGGCGCTTTCCGGCCGCTGTGAGCCGGTAATACTTGGCCTTGCGCTTGTTTTCCGACTCGCCCCATTCACTGGTAATCCAGCCCAGGTGTTCCAGGCGGTACAGTGCCGGGTACAGCGAGCCTTGTTGAATCTCCAGCCGATCTTTCGAAATCTGCTGGATGCGTAGCAGAATCCCGTAGCCGTGTAGCGGCCCCAGCGAAACGGCCTTGAGGATCAACATGTCGAGGGTGCCTTGCAGAAGGTCCAGTTGTTTGCCCACGGAAACGATCTCTCCTAGATGAGCTAGGAATATAACCCTTCTCTCCTAGACTGTCAAGGAAAAGGCTGCGGTTGCCCGTGCCCGGTTACCGGACATGTCCGGTTTACTTATCAGATGAGCTAAACATAAGCCCGGGTGTCAATTGCTATTTATCGGTGCGGGGTTGGTGTACCAGCCCGGACGACTCTTGGCCTACAGTCCTTGGTGTGGCGCTCCTACTTCCACGAGCTGGTAATTGGCAGCTCGAGCGGCTCGCAGATCGAGGGTACACAGTCCTCATTTTCTGTCTTCGTGTTGCTTAAAAGCGCCGAAGCATCCGGCGTTCCGTTAGCGGGCGTTGAGAAGGTTTCAAATTACGTCGCGGCCAAACACTGCAAGTACATCCTTAGGGCTCATGTGCTCCCCACATGGGGCGCCGCGGCCCTCGACGAGAGGTTCTCCTGGGGAAGCTGTTTCAAGGTGGCGGAGCGTAACAAGCTTTAGCGGCGGGCGTCAAGGTAGATGCCATTGTAGTTATAAAATGTCTGCTAGGCAGTCTGCGCCAGGATTCCAGCAGTGCGAGACTGTGCGGTTGCCGTTGATTCCGCAGTTTCGCTTTTGCATACGGCCAGCCCGCACATCATTGCACCACCTATTTTAACCACCTATTTGGTTGACATTTTAGGTATCGAAGGCGCAAGGTACATATTCTAAAGTTGCTCAGCGCTGAAGAGCTTGCGCCAGCACATGTCGAATATTCCGCGCCTGAGAACTTGATGTGTTTGTCGATCAGCAGGGTTGCTCGGATTAGCGAGCGGAGCACATTTTCAGTCTCTGTGGCGGTCGCTATGCCTAACCGCCAAGAACAAGCGCCAAGCAGACGCGCGAACCTCCCAAAATGGTGGTTTACATGATGGATCTTGGTCCAGGCCCGGTCAGCATCCAATTGAATGTAAATAACCAAGCACAGTCCATAAACTGCGAGCCGTGTCTTACCTTGCTCCAAGTGCTACGCGAGAAACTAGGCCTCACGGGAGCGAAGCAGGTGTGCGATCGCGCAACCTGCGGCGCATGTACCGTGCTCGTGAATGGCAAGCGGGTGTACTCCTGTTCGATTCTGGCTATCGATGCGCAAGATGCGAAGATCGAGACCGTCGAATCGCTTGCGCCAGACGGCACTCTTGATGCTTTGCAGCAGGCCTTTGTCGCTGCTGACGCGTCCCAATGTGGATACTGCACCCCGGGGTTCATCATGTCGGCGACCGCATTTCTGGCCGACAATCCTTCTCCAACCAAAGAGGACATCCGGAAGGGTATGTGCGGAAACCTCTGCCGATGTGGCACCTACGCAGGGATCGAAGAGGCACTGCTGAGCATGTCCAAGACTCCCAAGACATCCGCAATGGCAACGGAGGGGAGGAAGCGTGGCTGACTACTCGTGGCCTATAGCCGGCAGCCGGACTACCATCGGCACGGACGTCACCCGCATCGACACGCCTCTCAAGGTGACCGGTCGCGCGGCTTATACGACTGATGTGCAAGCGCCCGGAATGTTATATGCCGTTACCGTGGGATGTCCTTACGCGCATGCAAAGATCATCAGCATTGACACTAGCGCGGCTGAAAAAGTCCCCGGCTGTAAGGCCGTCACGGTCATCCAGAAACCCGGCACGGAGATCTTCTGGGCAGGCGATGACGTCGTGGCGGTAGCGGCTGTCGATGAACTATCGGCACAACTGGCTGCCAAAGCCGTGAAAGTGCAATACAGCGAATTGCCGCATCTCGTGCTCGATGCCAGTCCGCACCCTCCTGACGGTTTTGCCCAGCCGATGAAACCGGAAGTGCAGGGTGATCCTGACGGCGCGTTTGCCAAAGCAGCGGCTGTTGTGCAGGCAACTTACTCAATGCCAGTAATCACACACTGCTGCCTTGAACCTCACGGCAGCGTTGTCGCTTGGCGCTCAGGAGCATTGGATGTGCACATTTCCACTCAATCGGTATCGGGAATTGTGACACAGATGAGCAAGGCACTCGGAGTGCCCGCTTCCAAAATTCGTGTCCGCGCCGAGTTTGAAGGCGGCGGCTTCGGTGCGAAACTCGCGGCCGACCGCTGGGGCTTAGCCGCTGCACAGCTTTCCAAACTTGCCGGAGGGCTCCCGGTACGGTTGATCGTCAACCGTCGAACCGAACAGGAAACGGGCGGTTGCCGGCCATCGGCATACGGGACGATAAAGCTCAGCGCGGACGCAAAGGGCAATCTCACAGGCTGGGAGTCCGAGACCTGGAGCACCGGCGGCGTCACGGGCGGCGCTGATTTTCCCGTGCCTTACTTGTTCAACGTTCCAAACCAGCGCAAACAGCACACCACCATTATCAACAACATCGGCAGCGCCCGGTCGATGCGAGCGCCGCGCCAGCCTCAGGCTTGCCTTCTGACGATGTGCGCGCTAGAAGACCTTGCCGCTAAGCTCGGCATGGATCCGCTCGATCTTGTGCTGGCAAACATCGCGCTGACCGGGCCGCGGGCCAAGATTTACCAAGAAGAGTTTTCTGTGGCGGCCAAGGCCATGGATTGGACGAAGCGGTGGCACCCGCGTGGAAAAGGCAGCGCAGGGCCCATCCGCCAGGGTTTGGGGCTTTCCTTCCACACCTGGGCTGGCACTGCCCATCCCGCTGCCTGCAGCTTGACGATCAATTCGGACGGCTCAGTCGCTGTTTCCGCGGGCACGCAAGACATCGGTACGGGAACGCGAACCGTCATGGCAATCATCGCTGCCGAGACTTTCGGGCTTCAAGTCGGAGACATTGAGATACAAGTTGGGGACAGTTCGCTATCTTCCTCAGCTGGTTCCGGCGGTAGCGGGACGGTCGGCGGGATGGGATCGGCGACGCGGCGTGCCGCGGTAGACGCCCTTCAGGCACTGTTCGCGAAGATCGCCCCAGCACTGCATGCAGATCCCAGCAAGCTGAAAGCCGCAGGTGGTAAGGTCACTGATGGACAGTCGACGGTCACCTGGAAGCAAGCGTGTGCCGCAATCGGCGCATTACCCATCACCGCAAGAGGCGTGAACCCCGGAGCCGGAGCGCTGAACGATAGTGGTGTCGGCGGCGTACAAATGGCGGATGTTTCCGTCGACGTTGAAACGGGGGTTGTCAGCATCAACAGGCTGGTCGCCGTCCAGGACTGCGGGTTGATCATCAACCGCAAGGCAACCTTGAGCCAATGTTATGGCGCGCTGATCATGGGCGTAGGGTATGCGTTGTTCGAAGAAAAGATAATGGATCAGAACCTGGGACGAATGCTTAACCCGAACGTCGAGTTCTATCGGCTATGTGGGATCGGGGACATCGGCACGCTCGAAGTTCATCTGATGTCTGGGAAGGGATACGATGAACGCGGCATCGTGGGCTGCGGTGAACCGCCCGTTATTTCGCCCGGTGCCGCGATTTCGAATGCCGTCGCGAATGCCATCGGCGTCCGCGTGCCGTCGCTTCCTCTCACTCCTGACCGGGTACTTGCCGCGCTAGGTGTTCCGTCATGAATCCGTTCGTCTACCTGAGTCCGGCAGACCAAGATTCAGCTGTCGCACTGCTGGAAAATCAATGGGGAAACACCGAGATTCTGGCGGGCGGAACTGACCTGATCGCCTTGATGAAAGACGATATCGTCACCCCCTCCCGCGTACTAAACATCAAGAAGATCGCGGCATTGAACACCCTGGCCGTGGATCAGAAAGCCGGACTTCAGGTTGGCTGCCTTGTTAGATTAGACGAGATAGCCCGAGATGCTGGTGTGCTGCAGTCGTATCCAGCGCTGGCAAGGGCCATCGCGGATGCTGCCAGTCCGCAGATCCGCAATATGGCCACCATCGGCGGCAATCTTTGCCAGCGGCCACGGTGCTGGTATTTCCGTAACGGTTACGGGCTCCTGGCTATCGATTCAAGCGGCAAGTCTCTCGTACTACAGGGCGACAATCGCTATCACGCCATCCTCGGGAATAGCGGGCCGGCCTACTTTGTGAGTCCATCGACAATCGCTCCGGTGTTGGTTGCCTTGGGCGCGACGGTTACGATCACCGGGCCGAAGAATTCGCGGACCATCGCACTCGAGAGTTTCTTCCGTGCGCCGAGCTCGGAACAGGAACGCGAACACGACCTCGAACCCAACGAACTCCTGACCTCCGTGCATGTGCCTCCGCCAGACGGATCAGCAACCGCCTACTATGAAGTTCGTCAGAAGCACGGATTTGATTGGCCAGTGGCTACTGCAACGGTGGCGTTGTCGACCATAGCCAAGAAAGTGACGGCAGCGTCGATCGTCCTAGGACATGTCGCTCCAACTCCTTGGCGTTCGAGGGAAGCGGAAAACCTGCTTACGGGACAAACCTTGGACGAGAGTATTGCGGCCTCGGCGAGCGAGGCAGCTTTGAAACCAGCCAAGAGCCTTGGCCAGAACGGATACAAGATTCAGGTTGCCAAGGTTGCCCTGAAACGAGCCATACTACAAGCTGCAGGGTTCGACGTTCCACCTTCGCACCCTGCGCTGGCCTAGACTATGGACAAACGGCCGATGCTCACGCACGCGGAGCGATTCAATCGCAAACATAGCGATCTCTGTCCGGCACTTACTTGGAAAGGACAGTTCACGCCCGCTGCACCCGACCCCAGCGTTCCCGCCACCACTGATCATCAGTATTGGTGTGTCTACACGCAAACATGCATCGGGCCGGACAATCAGATAGTTGAACCCTATGTTTGCTCCAACCCGAAGCGGAGCTGCCACCAGACGGCAGTGCGCCTGCACCAATAAGCTCCAACGCTGTAGCGTGATGGAGAGAGAGGCACGCCCAGCAAGCAGGAGGAACGGTTGGCTACGGCGAGCGCCTGAGAAGCGTTCTGGAGGTACAAAGCAACTTCCGACCTAGCCCTGTTTGGCCGAGTCGCGATTCGAGCCGTCATCGCCAGCGGCCCACCCGTCAGGCGCAGGGTGGGTCGTCCTAATGAACTCCTTCAGTAATTCGTTCTGCACCGGCTTGTCCACCGCCGGAGTGGGAACACTCATCCCCGTGAGCTGTAGAGGGACGGGCAGGGACTTGATTTCCTCCAGATAGTCGCAAGGCCCAATCTCCAGCATGGTACAAAACGAGCAAGATCCGCCGGGACGGGTTAAGTGTTTTGTAGCCGGATTGTATTGGAAACGTCCCGCTTGGGCGCTGGCCTTAAGCTTTTGGATGACCCTCGGCTTAGCGGTCGCCCAGCTGGCCGGATCCCCCGTCGGATGGGGCGCGAAAATGACCTCCGCATCAAGCTCCGTGCCGTTCGGAAGATCGCCGTACTTAAGCCGGATGTCGCGATCAAGCAACGCCGTGACGGGATCATTCACACTGGGATTGCCAGCCGAAAAGCGCCCCTTGAGAGCTCCCATGAAGGCGTTCGCGGTACTCTGGCTAAACACCAGAAGCAGTGTAGGCAAGCTTTGGAATAGTTGCCTGAGGAAATACTGCCTGGTGTGAAAACATTCCTCCACGATGCCAGCCTGCTGTGCCAGAGTCATTGGAGGTAGGCTCGGGTTGCTGGGATCGGCTCTGGTAGTCCACTTCGCCGAAGGACAGGCGATCATGTTGCCGTAGGAGAGGTCTTCCCCAATCGTGAGCTTGTGGTCGGCGGGGAGACTCAATGCCACAGCCACTTCCTCAAGTAGCGACTGGTAGGCCTGATACATTTTCTGATCCTGCAATTCCACGCGAATCGTTCGCAGTCCATGGTCGTCCTGGGGGACGGCAAGTTCCAGTTTCGATCCCGGGGGAGCGTCTTGAGGACCTCCTCCGAAGGCCGTATAGTCGGCCTGTGGAAGTTGCAGCTTGGCGACTTCGCGATAGCGAAAGTAGTGCGCATATTGTTTGAAATCGTCAAACATCGGGTTGATGGAGTTTTGAGTGTTGGGCCACCAGCCGGGCAGGTTGGGGTTGATTCCCACGGCCATCAGTGGCGCTTTCCGGCAACCGCTCAGTAACTCAGGGATCAGAGGCGCTCGCCCCAAGTATTGGCTTTTTTGCAGAATGCCGCGCTGCAGAGGAGGTCCGGAGGTTTCATAGTCATAGCTGTGATAGGTACCCCAACTTCGGAAATAGGAACAGGGGTGTGGTTGTTGGCCTGGTTCCTGGGCCACGCGAAGTGCGTTGCAAGGCATCACTTCAAAGACTAATTCGACTTCCGTTGGAACTCGGCTGTCGCTCATACACTCCAGCTACAGTCCGGCGATGATGCCCCAGCAAGCCAGAGCGCTCATGACGGTAGTCCAATAGCCATAGCCCTTGTAGTAGTAAACTGCCCACATGACCTGCAGACTCTGCGACTTGGGCAAGTCCTTGAGGTCGCCATTGATCTGCGGGTCCGAGCAGTTTCGCACCACGGCCCAAAAGGGTGTGGAGCGACCGGAATTCTTGCGTTCTTCAATGCAAAGTCCGAGTACGGCATCGCCCATTTCGACAGCGCAACCCTCTAGATCGAGGCGATTCTTGGAGGTGCCGTACTCAAAGTAGTCGGTGGTGAGGATGGGGTGGAATTTGGGCATGCGCACTTTGCCGTTGACCGTCTGTCCATCCAGCCAGATATCTGGAGTGTCCGGGCGAGAGGGCTTGGGATAGCCTCCTGGCGGCGTCGTGAAGCTGACCGTGGGGGGTAGCAGTTCATCTGGCTGAGCCAGCTTGTCTTTAAAATTCGCCATAAGCTGCACGGCGGCAGCCAGTTGCGTTTCAGGCAGGTTCCAGTCGGACTTATAGACGCTGTTTTTAAACGGGGCGTTCCTAAATTCTTGCTTTACTCGGAACTTGGCCCCGCGCGTGACAGCAACGTCTCCCAGGTCCTGTTCTGCGTAGACGCCCCCGGCAGTACCTGTAGTCAAGAAAATCTTGGGTTTAACCTCATCAATTAACTGATGAAACAAATCCTTCACTGGCAAAGTGGCATTGCCGGGGCTTCCCGGAGGAGTTTCCATGCTGTCCTGATTCAAGTGCAGCTCGGATTTGAACAGCAACACCGATTTGTTTCCGATCTTGGACGGAAAATAGCTCCCCAGCCGCTGGGCGACCTTTGCTGGAGCTCCCTTGCGGATTTGCGGATCGTACTGAGCGTAGTTTCTGTTATAGCGATACCAATGATCTTTGGTGAAACCGGGCGTATGAACGTCCGCCAAAGCGCCCACCTCATCCACGGTCCAAGTAACCACCAGAACGTCAGCCGGCGGGAGCGGCGCGGATGGGTTCGGTGCAGGATTGATCGGCTGAGGAACAGGAGCGAGCCCCGGAGGAAAAGGGATTCCGAGCTTGGCACCCGGAGCCGCCGCCAGCTGCAACTTCTCGGGCGCGGGATGCAAGTCCAAATCGACGTCAGTGATTCCCGAAGAAAGCAGCTCCCGCGCTAGGGCCAATTCGAAATCATACTGAGCCATATCACCTCACGTCGCTCTGCCGGTTCTGCGTGATCTCGCGCCAAAGAATGGCCCCAAGTCACCGCGACCGGCAAGTTCGAAAAAGGAAACCCCGGCCCCGGAGTGACGATCCTAGACGAATCGAAGCCTGAAATCTCACTGAGGCCAAGTCCTGAAGTAGCGCACTTATAGAACCATAGAGCTAAGATGTCAACTGTAAATTATTGAGGCTGTAAATTATTGAGGCCTATTGAGGCGTCTAAATGATGGTTGCTCCTGCCCAGGGCCATCTATTCTGCTTGGAGATCAGAAATCTTCGCAGCGCCACTGTTCGTGGAGCGCGGTCTGCGCGCGTCAATTCCTTTCCGGAATTGTAAGGTGGTCGGCACTGCCACTGCATCCGTGTGCAGAACACGATCGAAACCCCTCTTCCCGAGTTTTTTCGAACGGCGCAGGATCTGATGTTTGGTTCGGAGATTATGGGAGGTAGCCGTGAGGATGATTTTTACCTATCTCCCGCTGCGTCTGTCCGCTGGAAGATCGGCGAGCAAGTTGAGCGGGCACTGAAGAACCACGTGGCGGATCTCGAAGGAGGCCTCCGCGAACTGCCGAAGGACCCAGATCGGTCCTGCCTGTTCAAAAGAAGTTTATAATCACGGCATGATCAGCGGCCGGTTCAAAGTCCACTCCGAACCCAGCAGGGGGTCGACTTGGCCGTCCCACATTCCTTCGCGACACTTGGCCTTGGAAATCGTACTGCCGAACAAATCCAGCTTGGCCAGAGTGGTACGAGGGTCGTTCGCAATTGAGCGTTTTCGCCGGGTCCTGTCATGGCTTTGGCCATGGACGCCGATTGCGTAACTATCGTAAGCGATCTTTGGCTGCGCAAACCTCCGCGAGACGCACTGCCGGCGACGGTATGAGGATAGTTCGAGAAGTATCAGCAAGCTGGGTCGGATGCTAACAGGGATGCAGGACACATTGACTCGTTTGCGGAATAAAGTCGGCGAGAGCTTGGCGCACGCGCCCTGGAGCGCTTGGCATTGCCGATCGGTTGGGACGTCTCTTGCGCGTACGGCCTGGCCTGCTACGGTGGAGCATTGTCGTGTTGGTGTCCCATGGGGATTTATCAGTGCCGGTGCAGTATCATTTGGCGCTCCCTTCTGGTTCGACACGTCGATCAGCCATGAGGAGCACTCTAAGAACTGCACTCAACGATTTGGGCCAGCCAATTGCGAATCCCAGCTGATCGCTTCGAAAGGAGATAATTCATGTCGCCATCCGAATCAGGGCCGGCCGGCGTAGGACTGCCAGTCGGAGCAAATGCAAACACCGCGCTAACCGTCGAAGACATCAAACGTATTATTGCTGAAGCGCAGTCTTCGGGCGCAGATTCGGTAAGTTTAGGAATGCAGATCTTCCGCACCTTAGGAGATGACATCAACACTTCTGGCGCACTCGTCAGCCAGGCGCTGCTCGAGTCGAATGTAGCCGTCCGGGGTCCACTGGCTGCGCTTCTTACCGCCGCTCAGACGATCACAAAGACGGGCACCCAGGTGCAGATCACCAATGGCCAAGAGACCAAGACAGAAATCGGCGGGACACCCATTCGTTTCAAAGAAGCGGTTAGCTTCGAGGTGGTGGACGATGGAGGGCTACCTACCCTCAGAAACATTGTTGGCGTGGGCGCCCACAAATTCCTCTGGCTGGACATCACCGAGATTCAACTGAAACAGAACCAAGGACAACGAGTGATTCACGTGGTGACCTCTGGCGGCAGTCGAGATTTCGTCTTGTGATTGAACGGATCACGGTGGAGGTTTACACGCAAGCGCTCAGTCAAGACGATAACCGGATGGTGGTCCAGGGATCGATGGCCCAGCGCGGAACGCAACCACTGCGATCGGCTTCCGAGCGAGTCACTTCTTTGACGAGTCGGCCATGGTGGGCCTTCGTCAATTTCCCACTCGGCCGCGGTTCCACCAGAAACCGGTAATTCCCCTCCGCCAAAAGAGTTAGGTTGCAAAAGCACAGGTCCGGCCTGCAAGCTGATAGGCATGCCGGAACTGCCGGATATCGCCGCCTACATCACTGCCCTCGAACCGCGCATCCTCGCGCAGCCGGTCGAACGAGTGCGACTGGCAAGCCCTTTTCTGCTTCGAACGGCGCAACCCCCAATAACGAATGTGCAGGGCCGCGTCGTCCGCGAACTGCGGCGAATCGGCAAGCGAATCGCGATTGGAGTGCAAGGCGATCTCTGGCTGGTGCTGCACCTGATGATTGCTGGCCGTTTGCACTGGCGGCACCCCAAGGCAATGCTGGTGGGCCGCCGGAGTCTAGCAGCCTTCGATTTTCCCAGCGGCTCTCTCGTGCTTACCGAAGCAGGCACAAAGCACCGCGCATCGTTGAGTGTGTTAACTGGCGAGGACGGCTTGCATTCCGTCGACCCAGGAGGAATCGAAATCTTCAAGAGTGATCTTTGCTCGTTTTGCGAGGCACTCAGGGCCGAAAACCGCACGCTCAAGAGAGCTCTTACCGATCCGCGCCTGGTCAGTGGGATCGGCAACGCGTATTCGGATGAAATCTTGCACGCAGCACAACTGTCGCCTATCGCGCTCACGCACAAGCTGGAGCCGCACGAATGGGAAAGGCTGTTCGCTGCGACGCGCCATACCCTCGGGCTGTGGATCGACCGGCTGCGCGCAGAAGCGCAGGCTGGCTTTCCCGAAAAGGTGACCGCCTTTCGCAAGGAAATGGCGGTTCACGGACGCTATGGAGAGCCTTGCTTGAGGTGTGGAGAAAGGATTCAGCGGATTCTCTACGCGGACAACGAAACGAACTACTGTGCTCGATGCCAAACTGGTGGAAAAGTTCTTGCGGATCGCGGTTTGTCTCGCCTTTTGCGATCGGACTGGCCGCGCACCCTCGAGGAACTCGAGGCTCTCAAGCGCCGCTAGAAGTGAAGACCCTGCCGTTCAAAGGCCTTCGCGCCGGATAGCATTTTCGGTATGGACAGTTGTTCCGGCGGTTGACCGAGCCAAAGACCGGCCTACTTCTCTATTTCAGAGGCCCAATTCAAAATGATCGACAACGGCGCCGAACTCGGCTCATCCACTCTTGCGTTGATTAGAGATTTCTGGCCATCGACGGTCAAATCGTACCAAAACAGATCCATGGCGGAAATCGGCTGTCGTGTGTGTGTCTGAAACAGCGCCACGCCTGCACCCAGCGGTGCAATGATCTCATAAGGCCCGAGTTTTGTACCCGCTGCCAGCGTCATAGGTGGTGGTGATTATAACCTTGCGGAATCTTCGCACGGCATCGCAGGCACGACGCGCGGCTATGGTCGAGTAGGCATGCCGGGCCTTTCGAGAGAGTGGGGAGCCATGGCTTGGTTATTTTCCTGCCTCGGGCTGCGTCAGCATCAGTGCGGGAACCTCTTGTTGTTTCACCAGGTTGTTGTAGGCCGCTACTGCGGTCGAGACAATCGCCTTCCATTTTGCCAGTTGTTCATCCACCGCTTTTCTGAGCATATCGAACACCTCGTAGGACTGCTTCGTGGGGGCCGAATCCGCGCTCCCCACGACACCACTCAAGGCAACCAGGTGGTTGTTCAAACGAACCGGGAAATTGAGCACATCCTGACCGCTCTTGGCCTTGGTCTGGATAAGCGCTTCTTCCACCTCGGTCATCTCGGTATCGAGCCTCTTGCCGGCATCGGCAATGGCCTTGGCGCGAGGGTCGCTCTTCAGGCGCTTGTTAATCGTATGGATCTGCTCGCGAAGATCGCGAATTTGGATGATGGTATCGTCCGTTTCTGTGACCTTGTCACGGATCTTGAGAAGCAGATCGAATTGCTTGGCCAGATCCTCCTGACCGATCTTCAACCGCGGATCAGCCTTGATCTCCAGCGGCGCAGTGTAACTCTTGCCTAGCACCGTCAACCGTACCTGGTAGGCGCCCGGCAGCGCTTCTGGACCGTCGGTGTTGCCGCCCCAGAGTGGCGCGTGTGGCACCTTCGTCGCTCCCTCGTAGCGCAGGTCCCAGACGAAGCGGTTCAGGCCCGCGTCGGCAGGCAGGCCGCCCGCATTGCGGTCGCGGCTGAAGAAGTCTTCCTCCTCGTCGCTGGCTGGCTCTTCCTTCTTAGGATATTTGCGGATGACCTTTCCCGAGGAATCCAGTATCTCCATAGTGATTTTTGGGGCCTCGTCGGCATCAGTCTTCTTGCCTTCTGAGGAAGTCGACGGGGTGGCTTCCGTTTTTGCCGATGCGCCCTCAGCACCACCACCAGAAGCCTGCGGTTTCGCCTGGTCTGGCCTCTTGAGGGAAGCTCTTAACCAATAATTAATGACGGCTCCTGCCGGCGGATTCTTTCCAACACTGCCGCTGGGGGCAAAAAACGAACCCCGGAAGACCGTATGATTCGCTGAGGTGGGCATGAACAGGTGAGCCTCCTGCTGCGGAATCGAATCTTCGTATTGCTCAAGCGGAGCAATGTCATCCAGCACCCAGAAGCTGCGTCCGTGCGTGGCCACCACCAGGTCAGCGTTCTTAATCACCAGGTCGTTTACCGGGGCCGCCGGAAGATTCAGTTGAAGCGGCTGCCAGTGCGCGCCATCATCGAAAGAAACGTACACACCCTGTTCGGTTCCGGCGAAAAGCAAACTTGTACGCCGGGGATCGACCCTGACGGCATGGACAAAATCGTTCGGGGGAAGCCCCGCGACCAGTTTGGTCCAGGTCTTGCCAAAATCTGTGGTCTTGAACACGTAGGGTGCGAAGTCGTCCAACTTGTGGCGTTCGACGGCGAGATAAGCGGTGCCTGCTTCACGCCAAGAAACCTCGATCATGCTCACCGTGCCCCAGTCCGGCATGGCCTGGGGGGTGACGTTCTCCCAATGCTCGCCACCATCGCGCGTGAGTTGAACCAATCCGTCATCGGTTCCTGCCCAAATCAGAGCCTTCTGTACGGGTGATTCCGCGACCGAGAAGATCGTGTCATAGACCTCGACACCGGTGTTGTCTTTGGTGATGGGGCCGCCTGAGGACAACTGTTTTGACTTGTCGTTGCGCGTCAGATCGGGACTGATGATCGTCCAGCTCATGCCGCTGTCGGTTGTCTTGAACAGCACTTCGCCCGCGAAGTACATCGTCTTGGGGTCGTGCGGTGAAAAAGCGATGGGCTCGGTCCATTGGAAGCGGTGTTTGACGTCGCCTGCAGACCAGCCGATCGGGTTCACCGGCCAGGGGTTGATGGCCTGCTCTTCGCCCGTGCGATGATCGTAGCGGGTGATCTCGCCACCGTAAGAGCCGGCATACACGATCTCAGGGTCCTTCGGGTCGGGTGCGATGTAGCCACTTTCGCCGCCACCCACGTCATACCAGTCCGGGCGATCAATCGCGCCTTTTGCGCTGGCACTGGCGATGGCCACAGTGGAGTTGTCCTGTTGGGCGCCGTAGATGTAATACGGGAACCGGTTGTCGGTAATCACATGGTAAAACTGCGCTGTGGGCTGGTTATACACACTGGTCCAGGAATCGCCGCCGTCGGTGGAAATAGTGGCGCCGCCATCGTTGCCATTCGCGAGACGCTTGGGATTCGTGGGATCGATCCACAGCGCGTGATGATCTCCGTGTGGCGCGCGGATTCGGCTAAAAGTCTTGCCTCCGTCATTGGATCGATACGCCGCAGTGTTCAGGATGTACACCGTATCTTCTGACTTTGGATCGGCAAAAATGTGCGAGTAGTACCAGGCCCGCTGGCGAAAACGGTGGTCGTCGGTGGTTAAGTGCCAGGAATCGCCGCCGTCGTCCGAACGATAAATTCCGCCCTTCTCTGCCTCGATGACCGCCCAAACGCGGTTGAAGTTTGCGGCGGAGACCGTGATTCCGATGCGGCCCAGAATACCCTCGGGCAGTCCGTGTCCTTTGAGTTCTTTCCAAGTTGTTCCGCCGTCTCGGGAACGATAAAGGCCGCTTCCTACGCCGCCGCTATCCAGACTCCACGGGGTGCGCCGAGCTTGCCACAATGCAGCGAACAGGACATTGGAGTTGCTGGGATCGAACACCACGTCGATGGCCCCGGTCTGGGCATCCTTATAGAGCACCTTCTGCCAGGTCTTGCCGCCATCCTGCGTGCGGAAGATGCCGCGCTCTTCGTTATCGGCAAAGGGATGTCCGAGCGCAGCGACAAAGGCGATGTCAGGATTCTTGGGGTGCACGGCGAGGCGTCCGATGGCATGCGTGTCGGCAAGCCCAACAAACTTCCACGTCTTCCCGGCGTCGATCGACTTGTGAACACCGTTTCCACCAACGATGTTGCCGCGAATGCACGCCTCTCCCGTGCCCACATAAACGACATTGGGGTCAGATTCGGAAACCGCTATCGCCCCGATCGCCGGCGATGCATCCTTCGTCTTGTCGAAAATTGGTTTCCAGTTGAGGCCACCATCAGTCGTCTTCCACACGCCGCCGGCGGTGGAGCCAAAGTAATAAACGTTATCCTGTCCGACGACGCCTGACACCGCGACCACGCGCCCGCCACGAAATGGGCCGACCAGGCGATACTGCAGACCTTTCCACGGGTTCTTGTCCTCGCCTTCTTCTCTCTCTTTCTGAGTGTCAGCGGTCTGCGCCCCGGCAGTCTCTGCCTGCTTCTGGCCGGAATCAGGGGTCTGCTTCGGCGGGTGTTTCTGCGCGAACACTGGGGTACTAAGACATGCAACTAGAAGAGCGAGCCAGGTCGTTCTCAAGTTTTTGTTCCTCCGGAAACGTAAACGATACATGCGGCAGCCACACCTTCTCAACCGGAAAGATTGCTGTTGTCTAGTTTTGTGTTGGCGAGTCGGAGCGACGCGGGAGCGCTTCTAGCGAAGCACTGCCAGATTTTCCTACGATCGCCGTTTTCATGCCAATGGCCCAGGCCTTATCCTTGCCCTTCCAAGAATGGCAACTCAACCCCCTGAATCCCTTTCTCCTAACAATCTTACTGGCGCTTACTGGCGGCAATCATGAAAACTATTGCGACGAATTGCGCCGACTTGAGGCCGATTCGAATACGCGGAAATGAAATTGGAGCAGAGCAGGCAGATGTTCTGCCACGTAGACCCAATTGTGACCCCCGGGGTAGAGGTGAAACTCGTGGGGAATGTGACGCGAGTCAAGCGTTTTGTCCAGAGCTACGGCACCGGCGTCGAAACCAAAATCGTCTTCGGAGCCGCAATCAAAGTAGATCTGCAATCCGGCGAGACTCGCCGTGTGCGCGATGGTCAGGGGGTCGTTGTGTTTCCAGAAGACGGGGTCGAGCGGAGAACCAAAGACGTCACCGAGAATCCGCGACCTGGCAAGCTGGCGGGAATCGCTGGCTGCGACTGTGGGAATTTTCTCAAGCAGGGCCGCGCTGTGGGCGCCAAGGGAAACGAAGAGCTCCGGATGAAGGAAGGCCAGATGCAGCGCGCCGTATCCGCCCATGGAAATTCCGGCTATGCCGTGAGAGGCGCGCCCGGCCCTGGTGCGATAGCGTTTTTCGATCTGCGGCAGAAATTCTCGGAGAAAGAAATCCTCATAACGACGGTGGCCGTCGCGGGAATTTATGTAGAAGCTGGAACCCCCATCCGGTGTGACGATTAGCAAATCACCGAGCTGATGGCGCTCCCAAAGGTCCTCGACGAGATTGAAACCGCCGGAATGGATGAGCATTTGCTCGTTGTCACCGAGGCCGTGAAGAAGATAGAGGATGGGATACCGGCGCGTCTTTTCCGCGTCGTAGCTAGGTGGCAGGAGCACGCAGTAAGCGACCGGATGACCTAGTATTTTGCTAGCTGCGGAAAGACATTCTGCCCGGCCCGTCGCAAAAACGGCGTGATCAAAGGCGAGGCAACCCAAAAATAGCACCGCCCCTCGAAGCAGCCGGGATCTATTCATACCGCAAGGCCTCGACGGGGTTGAGACGCGCGGCGCGCGTTGCGGGATAGAGCCCGGCGACGAGGCTCACGAGGATGGCGAAGGCAATCGCACTCAGGACCAGCCACCACGGCACGGAGAACACATGGGCCGGAGGCAAATTCTGGCGCTGCAGATAGAGATTGGTACCCCAGGTCACGATTTTGCCGATGAGCCAGCCGATACCCACGCCGAAGACCCCGCCCAGCAGACCCATGACTCCGGCTTCGACGAAGAAGAGCTGTTTCACGTCCCGATCGGCGGCGCCGAGCGCCTTGAGGATTCCGATTTCGCGCCGGCGCTCAAGAATGGCCATTACCAGAGTGTTGATAATACCGATGGTGGCGACGGTGAGCGCCAAACTACCGAAGATGGCGAGGAGAAGATCGAAGATGGTGAAAAAGAGGCGTAAATTGCGCGTGGCGTCGAGCAAGGAAAAGGTGGAGAAGCCCATGTTCTTGATAGAGGTTTCAATCGCTTCCACCTGGGAGGGGCTCCTGGCGCGAACCGTTAGGTTTGCATAGCTTGGTTTGCCGTTCGATGTGCGCACGGCATCCCTCAAATCATTCACTTGTGCGGCCCGCAGCGCCGACGCAACCTCAAGCGGGATGAACAAGCGGCCGTTACCGTAACCGGCAAACCCGGCGGCCGGTTCGGTCTCGACAATGCCGACAATGCGGAGTTTCTTCTCCCGAGGAACAATGGAAAAGCCTTCGCTGGCACTGTCATGGGGAGACGTAACCGCGGAGCGGTCGACATTTCCGGCGCGCGGCGGATCTGCCGGTACAGGTTGGGGCGCGAGCGGCTGGCGCTCGACGTAGCGCACCACGAGCTCCTTGCCGATCAGCGTGGAAGGCTGATCAGATAAATCCTTCGCAAACTCGATCTGCAGAATGGCCTCATCGGCGGCCGGACGCGAAAAAAAGCTGCCCTGCATGCCATCGTAGGCGCCATTCCCACGGGCAGAAGCAGGCACACCCGCCACGACCGTGGAATAGGGATTGCCCGCGTAACGTACTTCCGTGGGGAAGCGAATCTGCGGATAAACTTCGATGACATTCGGCAAGCGTTCCATTTCCTTGCGGGCGTCTTCGTCAAGAGATCGCACTTTTTGCGGGGACGCAGATTTTTCCGTAGTGGGGCGGTTGAAATCACGAAGGTTGCGACGCAAGGTGACCAGCACCGTATCAAACAAACCGGAATTGGCCAGGCGCTTTGAGGCCAGCTCTTGCAGGCCGACGCCCAGCGAAAGCATGGCGACCAGTGAGGCCACGCCGACGGCGACTCCCAGCGTCGTCAGTGAGTTGCGCAAGATGGCCTCGCGCAGATTGCGGAGAGCGAGTTCACCGAGGTCGCTGGCTTTCACGATTGCACCCCGTCGCTCACCAATTTGCCGTCGGCAACAGAGGCGATGCGATCGGCAAATTTTTCAGCGAGATGACGTTCGTGCGTGACCAGCACAATGGTCATTCCGAGTGATCGCTGGATTTTACGCAGTAAGACCATGATGGATTCACCGGTGGCGCTGTCGAGATTGCCGGTTGGCTCGTCGGCCAGCAACAAGGCAGGGCGATTCACCAGTGCCCGCGCCATCGCAGCCCGTTGCTGTTCCCCACCGGAAAGCTCACTCGGGCGATGTGTCAAACGCGTTTCCAGACGCACGTGCTCAAGAGCCTCCCGCACGCGCCCCGCGCGCGCACTGCGATCCACTTCGGCGAGACGCAAGGGCAGTTCGACGTTCTCCTCAAGGGTCATGCGCGGAAGGAGGTTGAAAGACTGAAAAACCATACCGACGGTGCGGCTGCGATAGCGCGCCAGCTCGAGCGGGTTCATCTCGGAAAGATTACGGCCCTGCGCGAAGATGGCGCCGGAGGAGGGGCGATCCAGACCCGCCATGAGGTTTAAGAGGGTGGACTTCCCCGAGCCGGAGCTTCCGAGCAGCGCCAGGAATTCCCCGGCTGGGACGTCTAGTGTGACGTCATCCACGGCTCGAATCAGCGCAGCACCCATCTGATAGTGGCGCGAGACGCGCTTGGCACACACCGCGGAACCATTACCTGTTGGCAGCATAATCTCTCGATGTTACTACGCATGGCGGGCTTATTCGGTTACCGCACATCTGGCGGCAGGTGATTTGATCCGGTTAAGGCGTCTACCACGTTCGTCTGGGCTAGAACTCGCATTCTTCTCGCTGATGATCGATGGTGTCGCTTACACCGACGGCGCAGCTCAACGAGGCTCAATCCTGTCATCCCACATATGGTGCGACATCTTCCACTCCCCATTCGTTTGCTTGCGCAGAACATTCAAGAACATTCCTTTGTGCGACGCGCTCGTCGTCTTGCCGTTTTGCACCGTCGTCCAGGCCACTTCGTCCGTCCCCCACACACACGCGATCTCCCCGTCGGCACCGAATTCTGCGGTGTCACGACCAGCTTGGTGATCTGAGTTAGCGGAGCATCGGGCGAAAACCAGTATTCGTTCAATCCCTTTTGCCCGATACGCGGCTTGTCTCCGTGTGGCGGCAGCAACACACAGTCCGCCGTGAAGAGAGAGCGCACGCCATCTGCATCTCCCTTGAGCCAAGCTTCTTCGTACTTGCTGTGCACTCGCTTTATCTTTGCAGTGTCTTCCTCGGACAAGCTGCGTCCGGCGTTCCCGATCACGGGACAAACCAACGACAGCGAAACCAGTGGCAATACCTCGCGAATGTGCATGAAGCCTCCCTGAAGATACCTGCCTCTTTGGACGCCCCACACATACTTACGTCATCGCCTCATTCCTAGGTGAAAACCAAGTGCTGTTCTCTGCTCCTGGTGCACGGAGCGCTGTTTTCCTGCCGAGTAAAAGCCACTATCCCAAGGGCCGCTAATCGCCGTTACCTCCGTAGGCGGGATCGAAACAGTTCCGGTGCCACCTCTTGCCCAGAAAAAGTCGAGGGCAACAAAAACCGGGCCGCCAACTGAGAATTTTGCGGTCACGGACCCTTCGCGCCGCTTTTCTACCTCCATCGCGCCATGGATTTCTGGAGGTGTCCAACACCAAAGTCTCGCGGCCATACTTGCAATTCGCTGATGGGCCCTTCGGCAGGCTAACTCTGAGTTGCATAACCGTTTATTTGACCCGCCAGCTTTCGCCGTGCGTTCTCGGCGATACCTCTTTTCTTTGCCAGTGCGAACAGCGCTGCAGGCTACCGCCGTCGGTGCAGGCTACCGCCGTGCCGGGGGCCCGTGCTCGCAAAGCAGAGCGGGGAAACACTAGAGTGCTTCGTGGCAGGTCGCTTGTCGTTGCCGATGAGTTAAACCGGTGGCCTTACCCGTGGGGCCGTAAAGCCCCGGACTTCAGGCCAGAGCCCATTCGTGCTGAATCGGACCAGAAGATTCGAGAGCGGCATCAGTCGCTATTCTCTTTTCATGCTTTTCACGCAGGCCTTAGCCTGATTTGAGAGAAGGAATTCTTTCCCGAATCTTCCCCAGGATACGCCGCCAGTCCGCGCAGCCACGCGTCGATCGCGGAGTGCTGCTCGGCATCCATCTCTTCAAACAGCACGCCCATGCCGAAAATTCCGAAGCCGCCGCCAGAATGCACGTAGATCACTTTGCCACGGACTTCGCATGTGCTCATGCCATCGCGGATGCAGAGACGTAATCTGGTACGGATGGGAATGGCTTCGAGTGTATCGATATAGCAACCACGCGAGCTCAATTCGCTTAGCTGTCCGCGAACCCACGTTCCGTCGAGCAGGGTAACTTCGGCATCCGCGAAAAACGAGAAGCGCGGATTGACGCGCCTTGTGGTGTAGGGAGCTTCAGCCATGGTGTCTCTCCGGTCCGGGAACTCTTAAATACACTTGAAAACAAATCTAGCCATGAAATGAAGCAATCCCCTAACCATATAAAACCTGAAGAGTAAGAACCCCTATCTGATAGTACCTAAACAACTTGGGGCGATAGCCACGAACAGCAGGCCCAGCCACAAGCACAACGGACAGCATCTTCTTGCGTACTGCTGGAGAATGTTTGCCACAGGGCTTAACGGGGGCGTCCTCCGAATCGGTGGGGGAGCTGGTTCGGCCGAGGCCCCACAGAGGGAGTGGGCATCCGCCTCGCTCAAGAAGACGAAGCGGAGGGGGCTGCGCAGGCGATCAGAATGTGACAGGGTTACCTTAATTGCCTTGAATTAAACAAAGTGCGGTGATACGTTCAACCCCTTCCGGGCACTACCCTTCCAAATGACCGGCTGGTCAGTTTGTCTCCGCGCCGGGAAGATATCCAAAGAATGGAGGGTCACTAGAATGTGTAAATCGCCAGAGTACATTTGCACCATACTTCCACCCCATATCCTGACCAAGATGACTGAATCTAACCGCCATCGGGAGCGCGCCTTACGGACAATAGCCCTGACGGAACGCGCGCGAGGGCGGCGCTCTATCCTAGGAACGATGCTCGGGTCGGTTCCGACGGGAACGCTACGACGTACGATCTATGACGCGCAAACGAGCGAACGCCTGCCCGGAACCTTTGTCCGCGGGGAGGGCGACGCGGAAACGAGTGATGTCGCCGTCACGGAAGCCTACAAGTATTCGGGAAACACATACGATTTCTACAAGCAGATATTGGGGCGCAATTCCGTGGACAACAACGGATTGCGCCTGGATTCCACCGTGCACTACAGCCAGCAGTACGACAACGCTTTCTGGGACGGGCGCCAGATGATTTATGGCGACGGGGATGGCGAGCTTTTCAACCGTTTCACGCTGGACCTGGACGTAATCGGTCATGAGCTCACCCACGGCGTCACGCAAAATACCGCGGGACTTGAATACGCGGGGCAGTCCGGCGCACTGAACGAGTCGATGTCCGACGTCTTCGGCACGATGGTGAAGCAATGGGTGCTCGGGCAATCCGTGGATCAGGCCGACTGGCTGATCGGCGCGGGTCTCTTCACGACGGCAGTGACCGGAGTGGCGCTGCGCTCGATGAAAGATCCGGGATCGGCCTACAACGATTCGCAGATTGGCAAGGACCCGCAGCCGAAGAACATGGCCAACTATCTCGACACGACCGAGGACAACGGCGGCGTTCACATCAACTCCGGAATTCCGAATTACGCATTCTACCTGGCGGCGACGTCCATCGGGGGCAACGCCTGGGAGAAGACCGGTAAGATCTGGTACGAGACGCTGACGAAGAGGCTGAGTCCGAAGTCGGACTTCCAGTCCGCGGCGGATGGGACGGTAAGCGCCGCCGGCGACCTTTTCGGACAGAACAGTAATGAACAGAAGGCGGTAATCGACTCCTGGACGAGAGTGGGAATAAGACCTGCGAGCGCGCCTTCGATCAAGACGGTGGGCGCGAGCCGCTAGAACAAAGCAGAACACCGTAAACGTGCGGCATGTGCGGAGCAGTCCGGTAGGTGTGTTCACATGCCGCACGTTTATTGGCACACCAGCGATAGAATTGAGGCGCAGAGCACGAGAGGCTCTCGTCGAGATGCACATCGCCTTCCAGCGTACCGGCGGTTTTGCGGGAATGCGCACCGGGTGCGAGATTAATACGGAGAATCTGTCCCCTGAAGAAGCGACCCAAGTGGCCGCGTGGGTGGATGCGGCAAATTTTTTCAGTTTGCCGGAAGTTTCACGCTCCGGCGGAGCCGACCAGTTCCAGTACAAAATCAGCATTGAAAAAGATGGCCGAAAGCACACGGTCGAGACCGACGAGCGCGCCACTCCCGCGTCCCTGTCTCCGCTGGTTAAGTGGTTGATGGCGGCCGCCCGCCGAAGTGCGTCTGGCTAGGCGCTGGTTGGACCGCTTCTACCAGATCGAGGCGCAACGAATCGGATGCCACCGACGCTTGAGGTAATAAATCATTCCGGGATTCCATGGACATGAGCAGCCCGCTGGTAGGGGTCAGAGTTTTAGCAGTTCTTGAAAGAGCCAGACACGCACGTGCGCTTTCCCCCTTTGTTACAGCACATGACTTTGATTTCATCGCGGAGGTCGGCCCAGGAGCCTGCCAGGCTAGCGCTGGTCACTTGGTGTTATCGGACTGATGCTCTCAGGAGTGCACAAGCGGCGTTCGTGGTAACCTCTTCACATTGGATTGATATTTCCCGCGCCCGGTTCGTGTGGGCGCGATCCATTTTCGAATTGGACGTCAAGGGAGACAATCCCTATGAATGCGACTGTGCAGCGAATAGGTGCCCTGGCGGCGTGTTTCGTAGCGGGAATCATAGCTGTCGGTTGGCACATGGAAACTAGAGCCGCCGGCTCCAGAGATCCAAAGGCCAGGGCGAATCGCCTCGATCAGCCTGAAGCAAGAATCGCCAGCTCCTGGGACCAGCAGGCTGCCGCCGCTTATCTCGACCAAAGGGCAGCCTGGTGGATGGAATGGCCAAAGGCCGCGCGCGATCACGAAACCTTCTGCGTGTCGTGTCACACGGCGGTACCTTACGCGCTCTCGCGGCCTGCTCTTCGTAAATCGCTCGCCGAGGCAGCCCCTTCCGCGAACGAACGCAGGCTCCTGGACAATGTCGTCAAGCGCGTACGCCTTTGGAAAGAAGTTGCGCCTTTCTACAGCGACGCGGATCGCGGGGTGTACAAGACTGTCGAGTCTCGCGGGACGGAATCCGTTCTCAATGCCCTGATCCTGGCCAGCAATGACGCGCAGAGCGGCCAACTCAGCAACGACACGCGCACGGCGTTGGATAACATGTGGGCCGAGCAGCAAACCACGGGAAATAAAAAGGGCGCGTGGCTGTGGCTGCGCTTCGCCAATGAGCCGTGGGAAGCGGACGATTCAGACTACTATGGAGCCACTCTTGCCGCAGTCGCGGCGGGCACTCCCCCGGGGAGTTATCGCGCGCGGCCTGAAATCCAAGATAACCTCAAGATGTTGCGCGAATACCTGAACCGCGAATGCGCAGCCCAGACCACCATCAATCGTGCTGTCCTCTTGTGGGCTTCCGCGAAAGTCCCCGGACTCCTCGAACCGGAAAAGCAAAAGGCGATCATCACTGAACTGTTGGGTAAGCAGCAGGCCGACGGCGGCTGGAGCCTATCGTCACTGTCTGGGTCCTGGAAACGAAATGATGGCACCCCGCAGGAAGAGAAGAGCGACGGATATGCAACCGGGCTGATCACGTATGCGCTACAACAGGCGGGGATCCCTCGAGACAATACTCAACTGAGGCAAGGGATCGCGTGGCTGGCCGGTAATCAAAACAAGTCGCAAGGCTTCTGGCAGTCCTACTCCCTAAACAAAAACATAGAACACCACATGACTCCAAGCACCGCGCTCTTTATGAACGACGCGGCCACGGCTTACGCCGTGCTCGCGCTTACTGAGGCCAATCGACATTAAGTCAGAACGCACCGGTCAACTGGCCTCCAGATCCCCTTTTGATTGCCGGGAAATTCTTCGAGATTTCGATTCAGCGGCCAGGTAACGACCCTGGCGAGTGTGGCTTCAACTCGCGTGCCGGTCGCTGAGAGTCCAAATCGCTTGATGGTTTCTCATTGCCGTCAAGCCGCAATGAAACGGTTGTGACTATCCTGCCGGAAGTAGGACCTGCTTGGCCTGGGATGAATGTTCCGCGTGGTCCTGACTGCGCTGCCGCAACGCCGGTGCATACAAGAACCGAAAAGTGCGCGAGCCAAGCGGCGTCGTTTGCGTGGTATCGGCGAGCACAATGTCGAGCATCGCGCTGTTTGCCTCTCGCTCGGCATCGCCACCTGAATTGACACTCAGGATTTCGACGCGCATGAGCACGAGAGCCTGGTAGCGTGGAGCATCTGCCGAAGCGGCCCCTATTGACGTAGGTGTGGGAATTGAGTATTAAAGGGTAAGGCGAGCCTAAGGAACTACTATCCCTGAGCCGCCAAGATGTGGGTTTTCGTTCTCGATGACACCGAGCCCACCATTGCGTACCCTGGTCCGGTTGCGGTTGACATCAAGCATGAGGAAGCTCCTGGAAACCTGGTTGCCGATCCGGCCAAGATAGAGATGGAGAGAAGAAATGAGCCTGGCTACTCCCGCAGATAACGGCCGTTTTTCCGGCATCGACGCACGCCGAAGCACCCGCCTAGAACGTGCTATCCCCCTAATTATCATGGGCATAGATAAACTTGGAGAACTCTCTCAGGAGGCCACCTCGGCGGTAAGTCTGAATCTCCATGGGTGCCGATTTCCCTCACGCCGTGATTATCCGGTTGAGACCTGGGTCAACCTGCAGGTGGCGGAACCAAATGGCGGGGCCAAATCAGCGCTGGTCCGCGCCAAAGTACGGTCCATCCACGGTCCCAAAGCCCCGCAAGAACTCTGCGAGATCGGCGTAGAGTTCGAAGCGCCGAGCAATGTGTGGGGAATTCCTACCCCCCCGGAAGATTGGCGATGCGCACCGGGACCAGCTCCCGAACGGGAGCCTGTGGTGATGGGTGCAGCACTTCCACTGAACGAAATCGCTCCCGATCAGAGATTGCCCGAGGTGGCAGCATTCCCTGCTCCGCCGGCCGCCGCGGAACGGGCAAAAGATCCCAGACTGGCCAAACCAGAGCGGATGGTAATCACCAAGGACCAGCTAGTTAAGGCGCTACAGGGGAAACTGCAGCTGGCCGCCGAGAAGGCCGTAGCCAGCGCCTTCGCAGCGCAGCTCGATGGAGCCGTGAAAAAGGCTCTCTATAAGATCGCTGAGATTTCCAAGGCGAGTCTGCAGCAGGCCCAGGAGTTCACGGGGCAACGTCTGGAAAGTTTGGTAAATTCCTCGCAGAAAGAGATTCTCAGCCGGCTGACAGGGCAGCTCGGAGAAGTTCAGAACCGCTGGGTAGAAGAGCAGAACGTGTATCGCAGCCGGTCAGAAGAGATTTCCGAGCGACTCGAGAAGCTAGTCACCGAGACTCAGCAAAGTTTCACTGATGCACAGGCGTTTATCGGGAGGATTGCCCACGAGCTGGGACCGCAGTTTCAATCGCTGCACACGCGGCTGGACGAGTACGCTACCCGTGCCGCTGAGGACTTCGAAGTCTTGGTAACCAGCGCTTCTGCCCGGCACCTTGTACAGCTGAAGGAAAGCACGCTGAAGGTGACGCAAGAGGCTTCGGCACAACTGGAAGCGCGCACCGCGGAGGTCGTTTCGCTAACTGGCGTGGCCAGCGCCTTATCCGAAGAACGCCTCGAAGCGCTGCTCAGTTCTTCACGCGAGCAGATCCTCACCCAGCTGGGAGTGCGGCTTGGAGAGTTCCGGCGCGACTGGGAAGAGCAGCAGGGTAACTATCGCAACCGGACTGAAGAGATTGCTCTGCGGTTGGAGAAGCTAGCCACCGATGCGCAAACTGATTTGGCCGATACGCGGGCTTTCGTCGAGAAAGCCGCTGGCGACCTCGAAACTCATTTGCGTGTCCGACTGGACGAGAGCGTCAGGCGTGCCGCAAAAGCATTCGAAGCTGCGGCAGCCAGCGTTTCCGACCAGCAACTCGCTAGGCTAACAGAAGGCCCTAAGACGGCGGCACGAGATGCTGGTTTGGAGCTCGAGACCCGCACCGCGGAAGCGCGAGAGGCTTCCGCTCAGCTGGAAGCCCACGTGACGCAAACGCGTTTGCTCCTGCAGAGTCAGAGCGCTGTGAACAGCGTCTCTGAAGAGCGCCTTGAGAGTCTGGTGAATTCCGCGCGGGAAGAAATTCTGAGCCGCCTCGAGGAGCGTCTCGGAGAAGCCCAGAGTCGCTGGGAGGAGCACCAGGAAGCGAATCGCAGCGGGGCCGACGAGCTTGCGCGGCGATTCGAGAAGCTGGCTGGCGAAGCCGGTCCTGAGCTGGGCGAAACGCAAGGATTCATCGAAAAGGCTGCCCGCGAACTTGAGCCGCAGATGCGCACGACGCTGGAAGAAACCGTTGGCCGCGCGAGGGAGGAATTTGAGGCTGCGGCAGCCCGAGTCTCCGACCGGCAATTGGTGCGCCTAATGGAAGCCACGAGAATGGAGACGCGAGAAGTTTCCTCGCAACTCGAAGCGCGAGCGGCGGAGGCGCGCGCGCTGATCCAAAGCGCGGCTCATAGTATCCTGAACGAGTTCCGGCGGCAGGCGGAAGTGCAAATTGATTTGGCCATCTCCGAGGCAACCCAGCGGACTAAGTCCTCGCTGGCGTCGCTGGAGGCGGAAAACCGGACGGCTTGCGATGCGCGCCGCCGAACGCTCGAGGATGAGGTCGCCCGAGCAGGAGAACTGTCGTGCAAGGAGTTCCCCACGGGAATCAGGGCTTTCCTTTATTTCTGCTTGGTTGCCGCCGTCAGCTCCGCTCACAACCAACCAAAGACTACGCTCGATGGATTGGTCAGAGATCATGGAATAACTGTCCAGGAGATTGCCGGCTCCAGCGATTCGACGGAACAAGGCGAGAACCATTCTTAACGCGGTCGGAAAATTCCGGAGACGCCAATCCGGAGCCCACCATTCTTAGCTGGGCCAAATGGCCTTCCCTTGCCAAGAGGCTATCCGGCATGAATGCCTTTGAATCAACGATATTCAAGAAGATGAAACGGAGCAGTGCTAACCAGGCAATCAGGAATATAACAAGGTTACAGTAGGTCGAAAACTTTGAAATGGCATTTTCGTAAAGCATTACTCGAGACCTATCCCCCACGGCTGGCCGCGTGGCGGCGTGCTCACGTGCAACGTTTTTTTTGCCAGTGCGAATTGCGCTGAAGGCTACTGCTGCCGAAGCAATTCACTGGCGGCGCCTGGGACCTCGCTCGCAGGGAGGCGATGGCAGCTCGGTGCGAAAACAAGAATGAGGTCGCTCGGATCTACTTGGCCCACGCTACGGTGCGTGTGACGGAGTTTGGAAATTACGGGTAGTGCCCAGCACGCTTTACGCCGCCTATTTGCGCGGCCTGGCGTACTTGCCTCTGAATCAGCCCACTCATGCGGCCAACCAGTTCCAAAAACTGGTGGATCACCGTGGTTGTGTCCAGAGTTTCTTCCTCGGCGCGCTTGTTCACCTGCAGTTGGCACATGGTTTTGCGACCGCTGGAGGCAAGATCAAGGAGCGCGCGGGCGGATCAAGACTTCCTCACGTTGTGGAAAGACGCCGACCCGGACATTCCCATCCTCATTGCTGCCAACTCTGGGTAGGCAAAGCTCCATTAGTTCCGAACAGAGGACGGCGTTTTGCGCCGTCAGTGGCGACAGGAAACAAACGACTTACGCGTCTGTTTCCTGGAGGCAGCCAAGAACAAACCCCTGCCAGTGGACGATTAGTTGTATGGAGGTGAATGTCAAAAGAAAAACCTCTCCTTGCTATGCAATCAGGTGGGGACAAGACCAGTAAGCACCCCTGACCCTGTCCTTAAACTGATCTTTGGTACAAATGACAGCTGGCCCTCTGCTTGTTAACCTGGCCAGTATGGGTAACTCTTCTTCACACGAGTTTCGTAGCCGTTCCGCGCACCTTGGCTGGATCGCTCCTTCGATTCTAGAACCAAAATCAAGTGAACTGCGCCTGGGCCTAGGGCTGGGCCCCAACCGCAAGAGCCCCACCCCCCCGGCCGGTAAAGACGCGAACGACAAAAAGAGGGTCTCCGTGCGTTTCGAACTCCTCCCTGACCGGAAGCCGCGGTGGGACCGAATCGGCCTGAGCGCTGCCGGACAATTGGCAACCGTGGGTTTCCTGCTCTTAGCTCCCCTGATTTTCCCGCAGCCGATGCAGACCGCCCTGAAATTTGATGTTGTGGATTTGATGCAGCCGGTCACGCAAATTAGCCTCCCGTCATCAACTCCACCTCCCCCAAAGATTAGGCCCAAGGTTCGGCCGCCAGAACCTAAGCCGGTACTTCCTGAACCGCCGGAGTTGAACCCCAGGCAGCAGCACGTTTTTCTGGTTCCGAAGCCTGAAGCGCCCAAGGTTCGCACCGTGGAAGCAAAGCCTGTGGAACTCCATCCGATCCTTGAACAAACAAAGATTGTTGTGATGACGAGCCAACCAAAGCCCCCAAAGGAAGATGTAAAGGTCGGCACTCTCAGTTCGGGCAGCCCCGCTCCATCAACGGTGGTTGCTCCAGCTAACAAAGTGCAGACCGGAGGCTTTGGCGACCCGAACGGAATCCTAGGTCCCGGAAATCCGAACCGGGCTGCGAACATTAACCAAGCTGGCTCGCCTCTTCTGCCCGGGGGTCCCGGCTATGGCAACGGTGGTAGCGGCGCCCGAGGCATACGCGGCGCCGTGGCCGCCGAGCAGCCCAAGAAGAGCGCGCCCGCCACGGGAGGCGCGACCACGGGTGTCGACATTTTGGACAAGCCAAACCCCGTTTATTCCGCCGAAGGGCGTACTCTCAGAATTGAAGGTGATGTAGTTCTGGAGGTAGTCTTCCTCGCCTCGAGCCAAGTGCAAGTGATCCGCGTGGTGAGCGGCCTAAGCCACGGTCTTGATGAAACAGCAATTCAGGCGGCAAAACAGATACGCTTCAGGCCTGCGAAACGCGACGGGCAGCCGGTTGATTTTCCCGCTCGTGTGCGGATTGCGTTCCGTTTGGCCAAGTAAGCTTGGGGCAGCGACATGAGGAAGATACTGGCAGCCATGCCCTGCAATCCTAAAATCTTCGATGGCGGCCCCCTTTACCCGGCTTGTGCCTTCAGCGACGGGCATCTTCATTGGTCTCTCAATTCATTGGTCCACGTTTCTAAGATCAGCTAATCGTTTGGTTCAATACGTATGAAGATAACCCCCATGGAGCCGGCCGGCCGAACATTAGCGGAGAACTTCGCAGCGAACACGTCGAGTCGCAGTCAAGCAGTCCACGCAGGAGGTCACTTGGACCATTCGCAAGAGCGGTCGGATAACCGTCATTTGACCCGCCAGCGCGAATCGCGAGGAAGGCTACTGCAGCCGAGGCAATGCACTGGGGGCCGATTAAAGTTGACCGGGGGACTCGAACTCCGGCTCCCTGCTGGCAATCGTCTTGCTATTAGAACTCGGGTGATTGAGCGCTTCTGCCCCGTCCGAAATCTTCGGTTCGGATAACACTTACTTCTTGCCGGATGCCGCTTTGGCGATTCCGCTTTCAATCCATTCCAAAACTCGAACAATCAACTTTTGGTGGAGCTAGGCCAATACTACGGGCGAAAAATCTTCCGATTCTTCTGCCGGGCCACTTCCAGGTCATCCGTTTGTTTTTTCTGGCGTTCGGCTTCCCGATTCGGGCCCTCTTGCTCC
>Ga0209689_1000280_pt1 | contig 33268 bp, 26 predicted proteins | sample GraSoiAngelo_149_FD_187119 | JGI IMG/M metagenome (GOLD analysis project Ga0209689, IMG submission 187119) | Grasslands soil microbial communities from the Angelo Coastal Reserve, California, USA - 14_1009_09_30cm (SPAdes) (version 2) | ecosystem: Environmental > Terrestrial > Soil > Grasslands ... | reverse complement strand
TACCAAAGTCAATTTTTCCGCAACCCTGGACGGTGAAGATTTTGTCGAAGAAACCCAGCCTCTGGCGGCTTTTATCTGTCCCAAGTCGCACATCTTTTTCTTACGCGAGCGGGATATCGTCCCGGAAGCCTTGCTGCAATTCACAGCGTGACATTCTAGTGCCCGGATGGCACGCGTTCCCTTCGTGCGCGATGGGGTGCATATTCGCTCATGAAGCTTAGGGGTTATGTTGGCTCTGGCTGCGTCAGCTTATTACCCAGCTCGTCGATATGAACCTATGCATCCGGTTTAGATGACTCCGAACTCGTCGACCGGAAGAAATCCTGATTAACCTCCACTCAACGTGAGAGTCAAGGAAAGCGTCAGTGACGCTGCAGATCGACACTGTGTCGCATTGCGGGGCAGGGTGGATGTCAAGCTATCCGCGAAAAGGCAACTTTCACCTGCCATCGCATCCATTCGGTCTTTCTGATAGAAGTCTTTTCATTCCCATCTATTCTGTCTCGTCGTTCGACATTCTTTGCTTGATGCGCGCGCTCACCTTGTCGCAGATCGCCGCGACTTCCATCGGCGGCATGTTGCGGAACTGGTCTCTCATTGCGTCGCTGTTGAGATTCTCCGTGTGGACTTCGACGGGTTTGTCGCCCCATTCGTCATCATGCTTGCGAAGGAACTCGAACGCACGCGCCGGATCGGTCTTGACGCGAGAGATGTAGAGTTTCTTCGCAGCGCGCCGGGTACGACTCTTGCCGCGAAGCCAATCGTTATGAAAATTATTTAGAATCGTGCTGACACTACAGCCGCATTCGTCCGCAGTCTCTTGAAGAGTGTAATAATTCTGCCCGCATTCAAAGACTTTTTGAGGATCTATCTCGAGACGCGGACGTCCTGGCCCACGCGATACTTTCTCACGACGCTTCTTGTAATCTTTGCGCTCAGCCATCAATCCACACTCCTGCTGGACTTATAAATCCCCACTATGCCTTTGCGGGCGGTAACTTGTAAGTCCCGCCCGCCTTGGGTTGATTGAGTGTGTACCCACCGTCCCGGCAAGGACGACTTCCTCCACGTGGGAGAAACTTGTGACAATCGTTTCATTGCAACTTTCTCTCTAGCATGACTTTCCCTTGCCCGTCCCTTGACTGGTTGACTGATTGACTTGTGTACTCGGAACCAGATCGTGAGGACAGACCTGTCTCCCAGACTAATATCCTGCGCACTACAGAGTAAGGAGCCGGTCCCAGTGTGTCGCCGACTTCAACCCTGGTCATACGTCGGCAAAATACACGATCTGAAAGCCGGTCGCGGCGTCTCGGGGGGCCCCCATTAGCGTGGCACCACTCAGCAAAATACCGACCGCGCCGGCTTGCATTTGGGCGATCGTAATCGCCCAGATTAAGCCAAAAAGGCACATGCGCGATCGTTCGCGTTAAGGTCTCATTGAGCACGTCGAATCGGAGGAGGCACGTCCAGCGTTTGTATTGCGGATCTCGGTATGTCCTCGCCGAACGAACATAAGCTGGATACACACCCCGGCGCAATTCGGTCGTAATCTTGCCACTGCACCGACAGCTCCAACGGCTCAACCCGCTTCGGTCCGGGTCCCTCGGCACGCGCATGCTGCCCCGCGGCGTTCATTCTGTCTTGCCTTCACCGGGTAACGGACTTGGTCTTCCCATGCGCCGCAGTTCGCGCTTGTAAAAACTCGATGCAGGTGGCAGCAATTCTCTTCGAAATCCAAAGGTAGCAACAGTCATCGAACTCGCCCCACTACAGTGGTCTTTGAACCGGCGATATGTGACTGTGTTGCGGTTTCAATCTCCGCTGCACCAGCGCGGCGATTGCGAAGTAGATAGGAATCCAGATCGGACTTCAGAAAATAGATTTTTCTTGCCGTTCGGCTTGTAGTGAGGAATTAAGCCCTCGCTAGTTAAGTGATACAGATGGCTTTTGGACAGGCTGAGATACGCGGCAGTCTCAGCCCAGATCCAATGGTTTTTCGGATGTGGAGACGAAGGTTGCAAGTAAATTCTCCATCAAACTCTCGATCTTCTCTAGCTTGGCTTTGATTTGTTTTTCCATTTCTTCCCAGCCCAAGGGAGAACATACAAGGAACACCAACCAAAAAGAAGAAGCCCAACGTTGGGCGGAGCTTAATGCCTTAAATATCAGCAACCGGATGGGCGCTTACTCCCCTGATCGCAGCGCTAGTACGGCACGCCGTTTACTTTTTCCTTCTGACGTGCGGTTTCGAAGATTTTGAAGAAGGCTTGCCGCGTTGAACTTATTTCCATCTCTGTCAACAAAGTGTTCGGATGCCAATCTGAGAGCCTCTGTTTCATTCGCAGCCTGAATCAGATTTTGTTTCTGTAGTTGCAGAATCACGTCTGCAAAGTCTCGGCCCGTTCCTTTCCAGGCGATCGGATGCTGCGGTTCCAATACCGGACTTTTGTCTGTAGTCGCCGCTGTTGCGGTAAGCTGTCCATCCAGCAGCCTGATAAGCTCGTCTATCTCGCGCAGGCGCTCTGCTCTGACACCTAAAATATCGGGAACTATGGCTGCCGTTAAAACGAGATGTTGGTGTTCGTCTCCAAGCTGTTTGCGCTTTTCAAATAGAGTAGCCCATTGATCAGGACCCATTATGAGAATTGCCTCCTAACATCGGAAGCAGGGCTACCGGCTGCTTTTTCTTCTGATCGACGATTTTTGCGTAAATCTCCGTCGTGCCAATGTGACGGTGTCCGAGTAGCTTTGAAAGCGTATAAACGTCTATACCGCTTGTGAGGCTCAATGTGGCAAACGTGTGCCGGCCACAGTGGAACGAAATTTTCTTAGTGATGCCAGCTTTCTTGACCCAACGCTGGAGTGCCTTGTCAGTAGTCTGCTGTGCACCGAGTTGGAAAACTAGATCGGGGTCAAGCGGAAACTTGCTGCGTGACACTGGCAGCGCTGGGGACAGTTGGTGTTTTAAAATGGCCACTGCTTGGGCGCACAGAGGCACCACAATCGGAGTTCCGGTTTTCGTTTGCCGAAATTCCAAAGCGTAAAGACCATTCAATTGCCGAACATGGCTTGCTCTAAGCGACTTTATGTCGGAATAGCGCAATCCCGAGAAGCAAGAAAACAGAAACGCCGCTTTCGTTTCTGCATTGCTGCATTTGGTATCGGCCAACTGCCGCAACTCGTCCAAGCTTAGGAAGGCCCTTTCCGTGGCCTGCTTCCTGATGGTTACGTTCACAGCCGGATTCTTTGTAAGGATGCCATCGTTCATCGCCTGCCGACAGGCAGTCTTGATCCGAGCCAAATAAACCGCAGCAGAATTGACGCCTATCCGGGCCAGGAGATATTCGTGAAATGCTTGCACGGTGGAGTGGTTGAGAGAGGAGAACGCCAAACGTCCGCCGCAGAACGTCGTAAAATGTTCGAGCGCTTTCCGCCAGACCTCTCGAATATTGTGCGCGTGCTTGGTGTCCGCCAGTTTCCGACAATACTCGATGAAATCTGCCCGTTGGCGGGTGAGGGTTGCAAACCCGTGCTCATCACCTATCAGTTCCAGTGTCCGCTTGGAAGCGATCGCCTCTGCCACGCGGAATGTTTCCCGATCCGCGGCCCGGTTTCCCGTGAGATAGAGGTTCAAATATTCAAGCTGCCGCCGGCCGCGAGAGTAAAGGTCCAGATAGACGGTTTGCGTTTTACCGTCCCGCAGAAGGCGCGATCTGACCTTGATAGACAGAGCGAAGCAACAAATGTACAACAAAGTTTGCACAAAATGAGTAGCTTAAAACAGGAAAGAGCAGAAAATGTTGCGGATATGTTGTTGAAACTTAGCTTCTATTTGCGGGTGTTTCTTCTTGTTTACGGGAAAGGATTACTACCGCTGAACTACTCCCGCTCTACACTCGCTCTCGAGCCAACCACGGTAGATTAACATCCGCGCGAAGCTGGTTACAACCGCCGGCAGTTTCCTTGTCTAGAACATAACCATCACCCACCCTCTGCGTTTCGTTGAGCGACTCGGCGAAAAGCCTTGCGTCCAGTCTGTTTTCTCCTGCGGCAAACTGGTAGCATCTTGCCTCACGGATTTTGCTTCCTGACTTGAAAACATTCGAAGGAGAAACCAGCTTGAGCCCAAAGGATGGCGATCCAGTTTCCGGCCGTAGACGGTTTTTGCAAGCCAGTTTCTTAACTGGAGTGGGCGCTGCCGTGTATCCCGTGCAGGTCGCGGGACGAGAGGTCGCACCGGCGCCGGCTGCTGTGCCGGAATCGTCCACATTTGAATTGAACGAGATCACAATTCGCGAACTACAGGACGGGATGAAGTCGGGCCGATTCACGGCGCGCTCGATTGCAGAACAATACCTGGCGCGAATTGAATCTATGGATCGGCCGGACAAGGATAAATCGGGCAACGATAGGCGGCGGCCGGCGGTGAACAGCTTGCTCGAACTGAATCCGGACGCGCTGGCGATTGCGGACGGACTCGACCAAGAACGCAAACAAAAAGGGCCGCGAGGTCCGCTGCATGGGATTCCAGTTCTGATTAAAGACAATCTCGATACGTCGGACAAGATGAATACCACGGCAGGCTCGCTGGCGCTGATGGGAGCAAGGCCGCCCAAGGATTCCTTTATGGCGCGAAAGCTACGCGAGGCGGGCGCAGTCATTTTGGGGAAGACCAATTTGAGCGAGTGGGCCAATATCCGGTCGAGCCACTCGACAAGCGGTTGGAGCGGGCGCGGTGGACAGACGAAGAATCCCTACGTGCTGGATCGGAATCCTTGTGGCTCGAGTTCCGGATCGGGCGCGGCAGTTGCGGCGAACTTCTGCACGGTCGCGATTGGAACCGAGACCGACGGCTCGATTGTATGTCCGTCGTCGGCCAATGGAATTGTTGGAATAAAGCCTACCGTGGGCCTGACCAGCCGCGCGGGGATCATTCCAATATCGCACAGCCAGGATGGTGCCGGACCCATGGCACGTACCGTCAGTGACGCAGCGATCTTGCTGGGCGCGCTCGCTGGTGTGGATCCCGACGACAGCGCAACCGCCGGGAGTCAGGGTAAATCCTATACCGATTACACTCGCTTTCTTGATCCCAACGGACTGAAGGGCACAAAGATTGGTGTGGTGCGAAAGTACTGTGGCTTTCACGATGGTGTGGACGCACTGATGAACACAGCAATCGAAGAGATGAAGAGGGCGGGCGCGACTGTTGTGGACCCGGCAGATATCGCGACGATCGGAAAATTTGATGAGTCCGAGTTGCTGGTGTTCTTATACGAACTAAAGGCCGACCTGAATAATTACCTGGCGCGGTTGGGGCCCGCTGCTCCGGTACACACCTTGAAGGACATCATTGACTTCAACGAGCGGAACAAAGAGAAAGAGATGCCCTACTTCGGGCAAGACCTTTTTCTGAAAGCCGAGGCCAAGGGACCGCTGACAACCAAAGAGTATCTGGACGCGCTGGAAAAGAACCACCAACTTTCGCGTACACAGGGCATTGACGCGATCATGGATCAATTTCAATTGGATGCGTTGGTGGCGCCAACAGGTGGACCAGCGTGGATCACGGACCTGGTGGATGGCGATCATTTTGCCGGTGGGAGTTCGAGTGCGGCGGCGGTGGCAGGGTATCCAAATATCAATGTGCCGGCGGGATTCTTTTTTGGATTGCCGGTAGGGATCTCATTTTTTGGGCGAGCATGGAGCGAGCCCACCTTGATCAAGCTGGCATACTCATTTGAACAGGCGACGAAGTTTCGTAAGCCGCCGCAGTTTTTGCCTAGGGTGGAGGTGTAGGCCCCGCAGGCAAAAACCCAGGCGCGTCGTGGCTCTGACGCGGGCCTGGAAGACCCGCTCTTCCGCGGTAGGGTGGCACGGTAGCGCGGGCTCTTACTAACCTGAGGACTGATTCCAAATTAATCGGGCTCTTTGCTTTCACTGCTCGCAGGAATGATTGCGTGACGCGATGGAGGCAGGGGAATCGCGCCTTTGCTGTCACGCCAGAGGATGGCGTTCACGCGCTTGGCGTTGGCCGCATCGGGGCGGGAGAAATCCATCCGTGACGACTCTTGCGCCCCGAGACCTTTCTTCGGATTGATCTGGTAGATCAAATTATTGTCACGGTTGCGGTAATCGGCGGCATAGGGAGCTTGCGCTCCGGGACCGGAAAAGAGTGGCGCCATGACTGGGGCGTATGCGTCGTTCTGGTTCATCGGCGGGAGACCTAGTAATTCTTCGACGGTGTGAATCATGTTTACCGTGCTGTAGAAGCGATGGTCCACGAACGGCTGCTCAGCCGAGCCGGGAGAATATTTGCTGATGACGAACGCGATGGAACGATGCGCGTCCACGTGGTCAGCTCCGTCCTGAGCATCGTCCTCGAGAACCAGGATGGCAGTGTCGTCCCAATAGGGGCTGTGGGAGACGGCTTCGACCACGCGGCCGAGTGCAAGGTCGTTATCGGCTACGGAGGCTGCCGGGCGGGGCATCGCGGGGTGAGTAGCGGCAGTATGGTCATCGGGCAGGTAGAGGAAGACGAAATTGGGCAGCTTAGTTCCCTTGTCCGTCTTGCGAGCCAGAACGAAGCCGCCGAATTCGTTGAGGAACTCGTCGGCTCGCAACTGGTCGGGAAAGTCCAGTTGGAAGTCGGGATACAAAGGATCAAAGTGATCGCGCAGCGCGGCTTTGGTGGGCTTCATACGCTTCAACACCGGGATGGGCCACGGCCAGGGACTCGGCGAACCGTGCGGCTGGCCGAGATGAGATGGCAACGGATCGCTTTTGCGAATTTGGGTTTGTGCGCAGGAGGCCGAAAACGGAGAAGGCGTCCCCTCCTGCGGAGAGCCGGCCGTAATTTTCTTGTTGCACCATTCGGCCAGCACGAACTCACCGTAATCGCGATAGCTGAGGCCGTGGCGGGCAACGTTGTCCCAAAGGTATCCGGTAGCGGGATCGTCGATGTCGGGCAGGTGGTAGTCGAGCATGTACTCGTCGCTCACGGTTCCCTGGTAGTCGTAAATGCGTTCTTTGCTGCGATAGCCTATTTGCCAGGTCTTCTCGTTGTAATCGGTGGTGATGGCAGCTGTGGACCAGAGATGTCCATCGCCTGAGACTTCCCCACTGTCGTAAAAGTTGTCGAGCACGCCGAATTGCAACGCCAGTTTGTGCTCGTTGGGCGTGATATCGGCGCCGTACATCGTGAGCGACGGATCGCCATCGCCAACTTTGCGATTGCCGGATTTGAGGTCGCCAAGCACCTGATCGTAGGTGCGGTTTTCCTTGAGCACGTAGATCACATGCCGAATCGGATTAGTGCCTGCGGCAAAGGTGATCTTGCTGGGGTCGGAATGCAGATTAAAGAGATTGTCCTGCTCGACCTGGTGGGTGAAATCGGCGAGATTGCCCGAGATGTCATGAATCCCAAGGCGTGCGATTGAGCCACCAATCAAGGTGGCAATATATGGATGAACGCGGCGCCTACGCTCATTCCTCAATTTACTGATACCGCTATTGGGGCCGCTTCCCTGCCCCTTGGCAGTAGCGATCAGTAGATCATCGCCGGTTATTGCAAGCGCGCTCGGATACCATTCGGTAGGGATAAAGCCCAGGGCCCTTACTTCGAGCGGCTCCGTTGCTTGGCTGGCCGCAAGAGTGAAATTTAAACTGTCGAAGACGGCAACGGCATTGATGGAGGCGTCCGCCACAAAAAGCCGTGATCCGTCGGCGGAGAGTGCCATGGCGTTCGGCGAGGTTCCAGGATAATTCTGCCCGAGCACAGTCGTATCAAGCAGTCGCGTGATCTGGCCGGATGAGGTAGCGACTACAGCGACTCGATCTGCGTTGGATAATGCTACGTACAACAGGCCTTCATCTGGACTGAGCAATAGCGCTGTGGGATGCGAGCCCGGCGCGATGGGATCCTTCGGCTGAAGCAGCGAAATCCAGCGACTGACAGTACCCTTCTCAAGGTCGAGTTCGGCGACTCGTGAGGCATTCCACAGGCTACACCAGGCGCGTTTGCCGTCACGCGTTGCAATGACGGTGTAGGGGAACGTAGAAGGCACCAGATTACTGGCACTAAGATCGAAAGCGTGAATTACACGGCCATCCTCGGGATCGAGAAGCACCGCGTTGTCGGATAGATTATTGGCCACCAGCAGCTTTTCACTTCTCCCGCTTTGAACGAGCACAAGTCCAGCGGGATATGGGATTGCCGTTTCGGCGGAAGTTTTGCGCAAGCCGAAAGCAACTTTTTTGTGAGCCGCGAGTTTCTGCGGTGGAATCTTAATGAACCTCTCGGGAGCAACATTGCCATCATGAAAACTGTAAACCGCAATGCCGTTGCCGAGATCGCCTGACTTTTCCCCAATCGGATCGGTAATTGAGCCAACCGAGACGTAGAGATGATGTCCGTCCGCGCTGAACGTCATTCCCAGGAAATAACTCTGGTGAGCGTCTTCGGGAAAGCGGCCATCGGGAAAGTCGGCGATCTGATTCGTCTTGAGATCCAGAACGGCCATCGATTGGCGTGCGCCGCTTTCTTGGGTGCCGTAGCCGTTGTTCAGGAGAGCCGCATAATGGCGATCGGGACTTAGGGCGATGTTTGCGGGAAAGCTATTCAGGGTACCGAGCCTGCCCGGCACAGGCACGGTTAGCTGTTTGCTGGTGGGAAGCTCTATCTGCCTCTGCTGAGGACGCTGCTGCGCCCACAGCAGGGCGGCGACGGCGATAGATACGAGAAGAAGACAAAAAGCAGGCTTCATGACCGGCTCACTGTTGACCCGCTCAACTTGTAACATCCCGTGACCGCTGCGGGAAAGGGGGAAGACTACGGGTCGTAAGCTCCCGAACTGGGCTGCCGCGACGCAGCGAAAGAACACTATTTCAGTCTCAGTGGTCTGTGGATATCGCAGCCGAAAACATCGCCTTTGGTTAGGAATTCACACGATACTCTGTTTGTAATTTACTAAGACACAAAGAGTTAACTGATCGGCCGGGAACGCAGCGGAAAAAAGACTGGTTTTCAACAGGGGAAGCCGGGTTGAGATCCTGGTTGTGATGTTAAAATAAGTCCTCTCGTTGAGAGCGTTTAGTAAACCAGGCGAATGTCCTCTTTCTGTTTGCGTTTTTCTGGACAACTCTGTATTGTGCAATTCCCCTCCCCGGGTCAGCTATGCCGGTAGATCAAGAACATATCAAATCTGTGGTTGAGAAACTGAATCGCCAACTACCCAAGCTGGCAAGCAAGCCCCAGCCGAAGAATGTTCATCAGTTCCGCACCCACACCCGCCGCTTGGAGGCAGTGCTGGAAGAGGTCGCGCCGGAATTTGGCCGCAATGAGAAAAAGCTGTTGAAGCAATTGGCACGTTTGCGACGGAAAGCAGGACGAGTTCGCGATCTGGATGTTCAGGTGGCCGCGCTGCGCAGTCTGAAAATCCCACACGATGCGGGGCGAAAGACGCAATTGCTGCGCACGCTCGTCGAAACGCGGTCCAAGCGTGAACAAAAACTGGCTAAGGCGCTGGATAGTGCAACAGTCCGCGAACTGAAGCGAAGGCTGAAGCGTGCTGCGGCCGATTTGCGAATCCCGCATAACGTGGAGCCTTTAGTTTTGGCCACCCGCATGTTCGCGCGAGTCAATCATACACAGTCTCCGCTGAGCGAAAAGATTCTGCACGGCTATCGCATCGCAGGTAAACGAGTGCGATATGTGGCGGAGTTGGCGGGTAATGTTCCGGAAGCACAGCGCATGCTGGAAACGCTGAAGGTCATGCAGGATGCCCTTGGTAGTTGGCGGGACTGGCTCGTGCTGACGAAAACTGCCGAAAAGACATTTAGCGATGTCCCCGACTCCGCCCTGGTGTCGGCCCTGCGCAATGTGACCCGGGCAAAATTGCGCCAAGCGATGCAGGTCGTAACCAATACCCGAACCTTGCTGCTGTCCAGGCCGGTGGCGGCCGTTCGTTCCAGCGGATCGGCGGAGGCAGTTGGAATGGCGACGCACCGCAGACCTGCTGCGAGTTCTGCTGAGTTGCCAAGAGCTGCGAGCGCGTAACGACTTCACGCGTTTGAAAGATTTCCCTTCGCCTCCAAAGTCTAACTGCGCGATGAGTGAAGGGCGACGGCAGAGAACTGCTTGTCAGCCGATCGCCCATCTTCCTTGATAGCATGGGCCCCGACACATGCCGACGTTCGCTGCCATCGATATTGGATCCAATTCCGTCCGCTTGAAAATCGCACGCCTGAAAGGGTCCCGGCTTGAGCCCATTCACGAGGACCGAGAAGTAACCCGCTTGGGGGAATCGGTCTTCAAGGCTGGATTTCTCTCTCCCGAAGCGATGGCGGAGACCATAAAAGTGCTACGGCGTTTTCATCGCGCCGCGCAACGGCTGGCTGCCGATGTGGTGCGAGTCGTGGCGACCAGCGCTCTCCGCGACGCGCGAAATTCACAGGCATTCTTGGAGTGGGTACGTTCCGCCACCGGATGGAAGGTGGAAATCATCTCGGGCCTGGAAGAAGCTCGCCTGATTCACCTGGGCTTGACTTCCATGGGGCGAGTGGGGGCTTCGCCGGTCCTGATGATTGATCTGGGCGGCGGCAGTTGCGAACTGACGATCTCAAAGGAAGGTCACATACGGGATACTGTGAGCTTGCCGCTGGGCGCGGTACGGTTGACCAATGAATTCTTACGTCATGATCCGCCGCGCAAAAGTGAGCTGAAAAGGTTACGCGGATTTGTGGAGCGAGAGGTATCGCGCGTGGCTGGCCGCGTGGTGGCGGCGCGAGTCAAAGTGGTAGTGGCGACGTCCGGTACTGCAGCGGCGCTGGCCGCGGTTGCAAACCATCTACAGAAAAACTCAGGCACCCGCCCAGCCGGAAGCGTGTCGCGACCGGTGATGAAACGCATTGCCAAGCTTATTTGCCGTCTTCCCATTGAGCAGCGGCGGAAGCTTGAGGGTATTGGCCCCCGGCGCGCCGAAATCATCGCCGCCGGGGCGCAAGTGTACGAGGAACTGCTCGAGCTTTGTCATCTACATGGATTCCGCTATTCGCCACTCGGCTTGCGAGATGGCCTGTTGGCACAGATGGCCGCGGACTCTGATCACGGGACGCGTTCGGGAAAGCAGATCGAATCGGAACGCTGGGATTCGATTACCAACGCGGTCCGGCATTATCGGGTAGAGATGGGGCACGCGCTGCAAGTGCGCGAGTCGGCAATGCAGTTGTTCAAGGCGCTGAAACCAGTCCACCGCCTGCCGCCGGAGTACGCGGAATGGCTTTCGGCAGCCGCGATGTTGTACGAAGTTGGCGACTACGTAAATCGGAGCGGACGCCACCGGCACACTTACTACATTATTTCCAACTCGGAAATTCTGGGATATACGCCGGACCAGAGGAAAATCATCGCCTCGATCGCACGCTACTTGGGCAAGTCGCGACCAGTTCCCGGGACCGGGCCATTGAAAGTGTTGAATCCGGGCGATCAACAGTTGGTGCGCAAAGCTTCGCTGTTGTTGCGACTGGCCCGTGCGCTCAACCTGGGGCGTAGTCGCACAGTTCAGAAGATCCGCATACAAATAAGCGATGGAGCGGTACGGCTAAGACTTCTGCCGCGCAAGAGAATGGGCGTGGATCTGGAGCTGTGGGCGATTGAAAAGGATCGAGGTTATTTCCGCGAAGTCTTCGGGCGGGAGCTTTCAGCCGCTGAAGTATAGAGAGTACGCAGGATCTTGGGAGTCAAACACCATTGCAGCGCGGCACTGTTTCTCCGCGTCTCCACTTTGGCCACCGCTGCCTTTTTTAACTCGACTGCGGCTTCGCAACCGGTGTCACTGATGATGCGCCCGAGGAACTCGCTCAGATTGGGGTTATGTCCAACCAGCATGATGGATTCCTGTTTGGCGTACTTATCGAGGAGCTTGCGAAAATCGGAAAAGACACCCTCCGGTAGAAGAGCCGGCTCGATCTGTAACTTGCCTTCGTGACCGATCTCGTTGGCCACCAGGGATGCGGTTTGTGTGGCACGCTTCAAAGGACTGGAGATAATGGCGTCTACTTGCACGTCCAACGCGGCCAAACCACGGCCTACATAGCCACACTGCTCGATACCCTCTTTGTCCAACGCGCGTTTCTCGTCTTTTTTGGGATCGGCGATGTGCTGACCAGCATTGGCGTGGCGCAAAAAGTAAATAATCATCTCAACCTATTCGTTCCTTTCGGCGAAGCTTTGTCATGGGCAACGCCGCCGGCGAGGGGATAGTGTCCATTGCTTGCTTACCTTCCGCCAGTTCGATGAGAAATTCCTGCGCGTTGAATGCGGCCGCGCCAGTTGGCGGTTTTAGGTTGCGTTTTCCGCGTTGCGCCTTCCAGGCACGGACATAGGTACCATCTTCTTGCAGCACGCGAGCCTTCACATTGTCCGCCAGATAGGCGGCCAGAATCTCCTGTCGCACCCGCTCGCGAAAGAGCATGTCTCTTAGAGGAAACATTACTTCGACGCGCTCGTATAGATTGCGCGGCATCCAATCCGCGCTGCTCAAATAAACTTCGTCCTCGCCGCCGTTGGAGAAGTAAAAGATGCGGCTGTGCTCCAGGAAGCGGCCCACGATGCTCCGCACCCGGATGTTGTCGCTCACCCCCCGGACTCCAGGACGCAAGGCACACATACCGCGAACGATCAGATCAATTTCCACTCCAGCCTGGGAAGCGCGGTAAAGAGCCATGATGATGTTCTTATCAAGCAGTGCATTCATTTTGGCAACGATGCGGGCCGGCCGGTGGTGGCGGGCATGCTCCGCCTCGCGATCAATTAACCCCAGCGAATTTTCCGCCAGATCAAGCGGTGCGACCAGTAGAGGCGCATAGGTGGGATGCTCGGCGTAAGCAGTCAGGAAGCTGAATACATCATGGACGGCACCAGTGATCTCCGGATCGGCAGTAAGCAAGCTGAGATCGGTATAAATGCGGGCGGTGGCGCCATTGTAGTTTCCGGTGCCAAGGTGGGCATAGCGACGAGTCACACCGTCCGGGTCGCGCCGCACAAGAAGTGAGAGTTTGCAGTGAGTCTTCAACCCTACGAGGCCATGAAATACCTGTACGCCGGCATCCTCGAGGTCGCGGGACCAGCGGATATTCGAAGCTTCATCAAAACGGGCCTTCAGCTCAACCACGGCGGTCACCTCTTTTTTCTCCGCGGCACTGATCAGGGCCGGAACGATGAGTGAATGCTCGCTGGTGCGATAGAGCGTCTGCTTGATGGACAATACACGATCATCTTCGGCTGCCGCTTCGATGAAAGATACGACCGCATCGAAAGAGTCAAAGGGGTGATGCAACAACACATCGTGACGACGCAGCTCTTCGAACAAGTCTTTGGATTTGGAGGTCAGTCGCAATTCGCGGGGCACGAAGGGTTTGAACTTCAGCTCAGGGTGAGCAGTTTGTTCGTAGATATTGAAAAGCCGGGAAAGATTGACTGGGCCGTTTACGGAGAAAACCTGCCAGGGTTCAAGCTCGAAAACGGTGCGCAGGCGGTCGATGATTTCGGGATCAGCATCGGCCTCGATTTCAAGCCGCACCGCGTCTCCTTTGCGGCGATTGTGCAGCTCGGAACGCACCGACTCGAGCAGGCTGCGCGATTCTTCTTCTTGAAGATAGAGGTTGCTGTTGCGGGTCACACGGAATGCAGCCGAGGAAACAATGTCATAACCGTGATACATACGAGAAGCGTGCCATGCGACCAGGTCGGCGAGGAAAATGAAATCGTCGGTTCCTTCTGAAGGCAGGCGCACCAAGCGGGGCAAGGCACGCGGAACCGTAACAACACCAGTGTAGGTGAGGGCCGAGCGACGGCGGCGGCGAAGCAGGAAGGCTACGCAAAGAGCTTTATTGATGACGCGAGGAAATGGGTGGGCCGGGTCAACCGTGACCGGGGTTAGAAGCGGATCGAGTTCCTTTTCACAATACTCCGCGATGAATTCGTTGGCCTTGCTGTCAAGTTCATGCAGGCCGAGTACGCGAATTCCTTTCTCTGCCAGCGCAGGTCGCAACTTCTCATTCCAGCAAAGGTACTGCTCTTCCACAAATTCATGCGTCTGACGATTCACCAGCTCGCGCTCTTCCAACAAGGTGAGGCCGTCAGGCCCGGCGTCCGTATAACCGTCTTCCAGTTGTTGCACTAATCCTGCGACCCGGACCTCAAAAAACTCGTCCAAATTGCTGGCGCTGATAGAGAGGAACTTCACGCGCTCCAATAGCGGATTCTGGTCATCTTGAGCTTCCTCGAGAACACGCCAGTCAAACGCCAGCCAGGAGGATTCACGATTAATGTAGTAACCGGGATCGTCAAGAGAAATGCGGACCATAAGCTAGTGATATTTGTTGGCAGGCATGTGTTTAAGGATAGTTAACTGCAATTCGCCGCCGTCGGACCGTTTCACAAACATGGCATGCTTTTCAAACCTGGCCTGAAGGGTTGCTCCAGCTTTCCAGCTTTCTGGCAGAGGGTCATCGGCGTGTCGCGGGTTAAATTCACCCACCCATACTGTATCTCTCGATTGCACTGCCACCTGGTAAAAGGGGTCGTCCTCAGTAATCGGGGTGTTGACGAGATAATAAAGAACGCGAGTGCGAGCTTTTTGTTGGACGTCAATGATAGTTACGGTTTGATATCCCTTCTCTACCGCCAGGAGATGCGGAAGGAATACGGCCAGGATCAGAGAGCCTATTAAAATGCATCGGCGATTCATAAGCCAAACATTCAGTATAAAACATAAGCCTGCTTCGACCGAATCTAACAGGTGGCACCTGCCAAGCCCTCGTCGCATGAGTGATTGATTTCTGCTGGATTTGTGTCGGCCATTTGTACCACCCAATTGTTACAGGAATGTTACGGTCGGGTGAATTTATAGCGAGAGTGAGACGCAGTTTGCCCAGTTGGTACGTTGCTAACTAGATAATCGCGTGGAAGCGCCCAGGTTCCGCCTACTAAGGGCTAGCTCACGCGGCGTAGAACCTACCGTCCGGAATCCAGGCGGGCAATCTCGCGAGCGAAAAGCGGATTGTTGGGAAATTCATCGCGAAGCGAAGCCAGCAGGGCGCGGGCGCGGGGCTTGTCTTTGTCGTGCACATAGGCAATTGCCAGAAGGATGCGCGCGAACGGAGCCAGATATTGCCCGTGCGCGGCGGTGAGTTGAAGTTCGGTAATTCCGCGCTGTTTGTCTCCCGAGACTCCTCCCAGGCGTAAAAACCAACGCACTGGCGCGGCCATGGTGCCGACTATGTATTGGCTGATCCCGGTTGCAATGTGTGCGTCATAACACGTGGGATCAACGGCGAGCAGTTGCTGGGCCCACGCGGTCGCGTCCTTCGTTAAATGCAGAGAGACCAGGTTGCGTTTCTCGATCAGTGCGGCGTAGTCAGCTTGCAGACCGGAAGAAAGCGTCATAGCGAATAGAGCATCCCTATCTTTCCGATCCTTGGCCAGCCGTGCTCTTGCCAGGGTCTGAGCACGATTGATGGCGCTATCGAATTGGGTCCGAATAACGGGATCAGGCGAAAGCTTTTTGCGCGCCTTGAATGCACTGTCGCTGGCGTAGAACTGGGACTCCAGAATTCCGAGCCGCTGGAATTCAGAAAACAAAAAACCGGCCGCCTCGCCCACGGGCCCGACAGGATTATCAGCGCGTCCCTGTTCCCAGGAAGAGAACTCCTGTTGAGCTCGAGGGAAATCCAGGTTGTAAAGCAAGCGGAAGCCTCGATCGAGAGACGGGCCGGCTGTTAGATCCGCAGCTTTAACCGGCACGCTGATACAGAGTGACATCAGCAAAAGCCATACTATAGCGAGCCGAATGGTTAGACGGCTCGCTGGTTGGGGTACCGGTCCAATTATTATCGAACTCTTTATCGAACCACCAGTTTCAGCCATTCTTCGATTTTGTGTAATCTTTGAAACCATATCAGACTAACAGCACTCTCTTGTGTATTAAGTTAGATGCACAGAGAAACTGAGGTTACGTGGCATATCGCCGAGCCGTTGTAAAAAATCTGTCATTTTTTAAGGCAAGATACGAACTCGAGGACGGAGCAAGGTGAGCGATCCGGTTGTGCGACATGCCCCGGGCGCGCCCGGTATCGAGCCGCGTTGGACATCCAGCGCCAAATCTGGTGTCGGTACCGCCTTAACCCGTGAAAGCCGCGTGTGGTTTACTTTGAGCCACGGAATCCTGAACGAAGTCTATTTCCCCCGGGTGGACCAGGCTTGTACGCGCGACCAGGGGTTGCTCATCACCGATGGCAGCACTTTCTTTTCGGAAGAAAAACGGCATTGCAAATTTGCAAACCGTCCCTTCGAGCCTGGAATACCCGTCTACGAGCTGACGAATACCTGTAACGAGGGGCGTTATCAAGTTCACAAGGAAGTTCTGACCGATCCTTATCGCAATGTAGTTTTGCAGAAAATCCGTTTCGAGCCGTTACATGGCAAGCTGGCGGACTACCACCTCTATGCTCTGCTGGCTCCTCACCTCGCAAATTTCGGATACGGCAATACCGGCTGGGTGGGCGACTACAAGGGTGTCCCCATGTTGTTTGCCGAACGCGGAAGCACTGCATTGGCCCTCGCGTGTTCAGTGCCCTGGCTAAAATTGTCGGCCGGTTTTGTAGGGACATCCGATGGTTGGCAGGATATCTCACAGCACTACCAAATGACCTGGGACTATACCCGCGCCGAGAATGGAAATGTTGCGTTGACGGGCGAAGTCGATCTCTTGGCCGGGGACGGAGTATTCATACTGGCATTGGGATTTGGCGGCATCTGGTCAGAGGCGGGACAGCACGCACTCTCCAGCCTTCTTGAAAATTACGCGGATATTCGCAGGGAATACGTCGGACAATGGAAAGGCTGGCACCAGCGACTCTTGAAGCTGGATGATCCGGAACGCGATTGCGACCTCTACCGCGCCAGCATGTCGGTGTTGCGCGCGCACGAATCGAAAGATTTCCTGGGCGGCACCATCGCCAGCTTGTCCATTCCATGGGGATTTAACAAAGGGGATGAAGACCTGGGTGGATATCATCTGGTTTGGCCACGTGATCTGGTGGAGACGGCAGGGGGATTTGTAGCCGCTGGCGCCGTCGAAGACGCCATTCGCGTGCTGCGCTATCTGGAGGTCACGCAGGAAGAAGATGGCCACTGGGCGCAAAATCTGTGGCTGGACGGGCGTCCTTATTGGGGAGGCCTGCAAATGGATGAGGCCGCGCTTCCCATCCTGCTCGTGGATCTGCTCTGGCGGAAGGCCCCCGGCGCGATGGAGGACCCAAAACGCTGGTGGCCTATGGTTCGTAAGGCCGCCGGGTTCCTGGTGCGCAACGGGCCGGTAACACAGCAGGACCGCTGGGAAGAAGATGCAGGGTACTCGCCATTCACTTTGGCGGTGGAAGTGGCCAGCCTGTTGGCGGCAGCAGATGTGGCCGACGAGCTGAGACAGTTTGACACTGCGGGTTATCTGCGGGACACGGCCGATGCCTGGAATGACTGCATCGAGCGCTGGGTATATGCAACGGGCAGCGATCTGGCCCGGCAGGTCGGGGTCGAAGGATATTACGTACGGATTGCACCGCCAGAAACGGAGTCGGCTGCGTCCCCACTGGAGGGATTCGTCCCCATCAAGAACCGTCCTCCGGATCACAGCATGGATGATGCTGCGCATGTGATCAGCCCCGATGCGCTGGCCCTGGTGCGTTTTGGACTGCGTGCGCCTGACGATCCCCGCATCGTGAATACGGTCAAAGTCATTGATGCCCTGCTGCGTGCCAAGTTGCCGCAGGGTCCCTGCTGGTATCGCTACAACGGCGACGGCTATGGCGAGCACGAAGACGGATCGCCCTTCGATGGTACCGGCATCGGCCGACCTTGGCCCTTACTCGCAGGAGAACGTGGGCATTACGAACTGGCTGCAGGACGGCCTGACTCGGCGGACGCCCTGTTGCGAGTGATGGAGTATTCGACACTGGGAAGCAGGCTGATTCCTGAACAAGTTTGGGATTCGGCGGACATTCCCCAGCGGGAGTTGTTTTTGGGAAAGGCCACAGGATCGGCTTGTCCTCTGGTGTGGGCGCATGCCGAGTACATCAAGCTGCGACGATCGTTACGCGATGGCACAATCTTCGATCAGCCGTCGCAAACAGTGCAACGCTACGTGTTCGAGAAATGTCCGTGCCGGGTTTTCACCTGGCGCTTCAACAATAAGTGTCACGCTTCTCCGTGTGGAAAAATCTTGCGGTTGGATCTGCTCGCTCCGGCGATGGTGCATTGGAGCTTTGACGGTTGGCACACTGCACGAGACTCCGATACCTGGGACACGGGGCTGGGCGTGCACGTGGTTTCGCTGCCGACGGAGAGGCTCGAGGTGGGGCGGCAGATTGTGTTCACGTTCTTGTGGTTGAAAGATAATCGCTGGGAAGGAACTGATTTTAGCGTGGTAGTTGAGTAAAGTATTACGTCCCGCCCCCTTGCCGGACTCACCGGTCTCGCAAATTCTTCCAGTCGATATTTGGTCCGATGCACAGGTCCGGTAAGACTGCAATGCTGCCCTCTCTCGCCGAGCTTTTACCGTTTCAGAGAGACAGCCAGGCGTAGGCGGCTAGCGACAGCTCGACCGGCTTTGAATGCAGGAATGAACTTCCATCCGAGGGCCGCGTTGATCAAGTCTGCATTCCCCGACCTCGCTTTTCCAGCCAGTTCGGCGGACCGAACTTTTCCCGCAGCATCGATAACCAAGTCCAGTAGAACCTCCGAGTCGGCCAAATGCTGATCTGAAATTTCCACCGGAGGTGGGTACCGAAGCAGCATCGGTGCAGGTGGAACTACTTCCCGTTTGCTTCCTCCTGACTCGCTCACCGAATCGAAGATCGTCGCGTGCTTTCTGCTGCTACCTGGGCGGACCGTCGACACACCATTGACCCGGGAACCGATCCCTCGAGCCCGTGCACTCAGGATTGCTGCACGAATCCGATCAGTATCCGCAGGCGGCCACATATCTACAAGCGTGGGCCACGCCTGCTGTTCACGGCCACTGTAAAGATAGGAGCAAACAATTTCCAATACTTTGACTTTCACTCCTCGCAGGTGGTGCAACCGATCGACAGACAACTGAGCAAGGGGAGACAACTTCCCGTCACTACTCTTGAAATCGCGCAGGTCTGCGGAGTCAAGCTGTTTCCTGACCTCCGCGATTTTTCGGTCAAAGGAGGGCTGAAATTCGGAACTCACGTCCAGTAACTTGCCGTCTGCGAAGCGGAGCACGATCGGCGGTGCAAAGTCCAATTCGCTCATAGCCAAGTTCTCGAAGCCTACCGTTGCAGCGGCATCATCGGTCCAGATTTCAATGCGGCCATCGAGATCTGTATCAGCCGCGCTGAAGAAGCTCCCCCCGGCAATGCTGAGCAGCAACCGTGGCGGCTTTTCGAGAGAATAAATCTGATATTCCGTGCAGCATTCTCTATCCGTTCTCTTCACTTGAAACGCAGCCACTGGCACGCCTAGGTTAAGGTCCACCCCGAAGGCGTCGACATCGAGCTGCGAAACCCCGGTCATGACCACAAGAGTCTGCTGGTTCCAAGTAAAAGTTGCTTCACATGTCCGGGTCGCCAACCCTCCATTCCGGGCGGCTCCAACGTGGAGTTTCACTCCGGTGTGAAATTCCGCTTCAAAATTGCCGTCACCATCGCTGCACAATACATCATGGACTTGCGCATGGCAGAATTTCGACATTACAAAAAAAAGACACAGCAATGTCATTACTATGCGCTGGGTGTACCTTGAACGCTTCTTGGGCATGGTCCGACTCGGCTTACGGCACATCTTGTCGAATATTATGAGGCCGGTTGTAGTCTTGTTAGGTGTGTGGGGACGTTTGCTCCGAGCTGCCGAAGCACGTCCCTCGCGGTGTGAACACCACAAATTATCTAACTAGCTCTGCCGCTGCCCTCGCATTTTCTGCTGTCTCCACCCCCCAACGACGCGCAATATCCATGTAGAGTGCTGCTGCGCACAGTGCGGAGCCGGCAAGCAGAGCAATTCCCTTCCACGCTGGTCCCATCAATAAGCGTCCAAGTCCGAAGAGTGCCAGATAAACCATGGAGCAGCCGAGGGCCCAGGCGATGAGGTTGCGTCCCAGGTCGTGTGTCGGCGGAATATCGGGTGTAAGGCGGGCAACAGGTTTCCAACCGGAAACATGAGGATGAACCTTGCGGTAAAAACTCACCAGCACCTGCTCAGGTTCCGCGGCGGTGACCAGGGTGACGACAACCCAGACGAGCGTAGTTAGTGCCGTAGTAGTGAGCGCGGTCTTGGCAAAGACTACAGGTGCAGTGCCCGAAAAAGGTGCGATCACCCGTAGCACTACAGTTGCCACCATGGCCGTCGCCATCGCGGAGATTTCGCTCCACGCATTGATACGCCACCAGTACCAGCGCAGCAGGTAGACACCGCCGGTGCCCGCGCCGATCTCCAGCACAAATTCCCATCCCGAGCGGATAGAGGCCAGTTGGGCAGAAACGTAAGCCGAGGCGATCACCAGCAAAACCGTTGCCAGGCGTGAGATCTGGACGTAATGCTTCTCGGTGGCATCACGCTTAATGAACCGGCGATAGAAATCGGCCACCAGATAAGAGGCGCCCCAGTTGAGCTGCGTAGCGATGGTTGACATGAATGCCGCCATGAAACCCGCGACTACGATCCCGCGTAACGCCGGCGGCACATAGTGGGTGACGATGAGCATGTAGCCGGTTTCCGGATGCTCCAAATGAGGGTAGAGGACGATAGCTGCGAGCGCAGTGAGTATCCACGGCCATGGGCGTACCGCATAATGCGCGATGTTGAACCAGAGCACCGACAGCAGCCCGTGACGCTCGTCGCGCGAACTGAAAATGCGCTGCGCGATATAGCCGCCACCGCCAGGCTCCGCTCCTGGATACCAGAATGCCCACCATTGAATACCCAGGTTCACCAGAAAAGTCAGGGCGGGCAAAGTCCATAGCGCTTCTGAAGTGATTGGCCGCGAGAAGTCGGGAAAAAACGATGTTGCATCGCCAGCGTTTGGTCCGGCTGCGGCTCGCATATCAGCCAGCTTGCTTAACATCATGCTCATGCCGCCGGTAGCGCGGACAGCGTACCAGGCCACTCCGATCACAATTGTCATTTTCAAAGCAAACTGGAAGAGATCGGTCCAGAGCACACCCCAAAGTCCGCCCAAGGCGACATAAATCCCGGTGAAAGGGATAAGGAAGAACACGCAAATAGCCAGCGCATTGCGTTCGCTGACCCCCATCGTGGTGGCGACGATGCTGGTCATGGCTTTCGTGACCCAGCCCAGGATCAGGCAATTCATCAGCAGGCCCAGATAGATAGCGCGGAAACCACGCAGGAATGCGGCAGGCTTTCCGGAATAACGCATTTCGGCGAACTGCACGTCAGTAAGCAGGCCGGAGCGGCGCCACAGGCGGGCGAAGAGAAAAACGGTCATCATTCCAGACAGCAGGAAGGCCCACCACAGCCAGTTTCCAGCTACGCCCTGCGTGTACACCAGGCCGGTGACGACTAACGGAGTGTCGGCGGCGAAAGTGGTCGCGACCATTGAGGTGCCCGCCAGCCACCAACTGACCGAGCGACCCGACAAGAAATAGTCGTCCACGCTCTTGCCGGAGCGTCCGCGGAAATGGAGGCCGAGGAAGAGGGTAATCGCCAGGTAAAGGACAATTGCCGACCAGTCGAGGATCGTGAAGTTCATTTGGGCGTCAAGGATACTTCAGGTTGGATTGGATTTCGCAAGTATTCTTGCGAAAACCGGGCGGTCCACTATCTCGCTACCCGGTATAGACCAGTTCCACGACTGTGCAATCATCGCCGAGCGGTGTGCCACCACAAAATGCAGAAACCGATGCAAAAATGTCTTCCAGGGACGAACCTTTGGCGGCGACGGCCTCCAGGCGTTCGTTATCATAGAAGTCTCCCTTAGCGTTTTCTGCTTCGGTGACGCCATCTGTGACTAAAACCAACCGGTCGCCGGGATGCAAACTACAGCGGTCGCTCTCGTAGGTAGCATCGGCAAGGAGTCCCACCGGCAGGTTGCCGTGCGAGGGGCGGATGACCTCATGATTACAAACTAACAGTGGCGGAATATGCCCGCAGTTCACGTATTCCAGCTCACCATCACGCCGGACGCGGGCGATGATCACGGTAGCGTATTTTTCTCCCAGGTGCTTTTTGGTAAAGAAACGGTTGACCGCGGCAACGATTTCAGGCAGCGGAGTGCGAGCGGTCAGTTGGGAATAAATCATTCCTTGCAGAGTCGAGGCCAGCAATGCGGCAGAGACTCCCTTGCCGCTGACATCCGCCAAAACAACCGCCAGGCCGTCTTCGGTATTGACGGCGTCGAAGAAGTCGCCGCCAATTTCTTTGCAGGATAAGTTCCGGCCGCGCAGGGTGGCGAATGGCACTTCCGGAATAGTGACCGCCATCAGGCCTTGTTGCATGGAAGCGGCAATGGACAACTCCTGCTGGTAACGGCGTGCCGCTTCCTCGGCCTGCACGAGCCGGGCGTTCTCGATCAGCGAAGCAGCCTCGCGTGCGATGGCACGCAATATATCGTTGCTGACCTGGGAAATATCGCGCGAGGCGAAGCGGGAATCCACGTAGAGTGCGCCCATGACTTCCCCGGTTGCCGGGGACGGAAGCGGCACCTCAGCATCGCGCGTGGTCTGCACCTGAGGTTTGAGTAAGGGAATGCAAATCACTGTGCGCAGATCGTAAGCGACAATACTCTGGCGTCCAGCGAGATCGAGCGACTGGCTGGTATCGGTGATCAGAAATTCCGAGTTCGCACTCAGCGCCTCGTCCAGGATGGAGTGGGAAATAGTCTTATCGTCGAGGAGCGGCTCTCCCTTATAGTTGCGTCCGGCGGCAAGCCGCAACTTCCCTTCCTCGTCCTTGAGGAAAATGTAGCCTCTCTCAGCGCGAGTCAATTTCAGGGTGGCATCGGTCAATGTGACCAGAATTTCATCCAGCACGCCCATGGTGTTCAGCTTGCGCGCGGCTTCCAGGAAGAGGGTAAGCTTCTCCAGGTCGGTGGTCTCGGTCGAGATGTGAATCCCGGAAATCTGGCTGAGGAAATCGCGGGCCGTGTTCGAGCCCGCCTGCACGGGATGGAAAATGACGTAAGCCACCTCGCGCACGCCGAATTCCAAGCGATCATTGCGCTGCAATTTCTGGCGCTGCACTTTTTCGCCATTTACAAAGGTGCCGTGCTTGCTGCTTTGGTCGACAACGTAAAACTCACCATTGTCAGAGAGAATGAGGGCGTGATCACGCGACACGCGTGGATCGGCAATCACCAGATCCTTATCCACTTTTCTGCCCACCGTGAACGGGGTGTGGTCGAGGGCGATAGAGCGCTGGTCATTTCCCTGCACGTAAACCAATGAGGGAAACACTCCTGACCCAGAGTCCGAAACCGGCCCGGTGATTGGTTGGGAGGCCATGAGGGTCTTGCACTCTTTCTCCAACAAGAATACGGCGACGATAAGAGTTTACCGACAAATAACTGCTGCTGCGATCATCTTAATGATGGCAGGATTGGGGACCGGCGGGAAGAGGTCGAAAAGGCCTGACATCTCATGACACCCATTCTGCCAAATTAGGGCTGCGAGGTCCCCCGTTCAGGCGCCGCCGCGATTAAAAGCGGCAATCGCCTGCTGCTCATTGTCGTAGACCTCGAACACGGTAGCGAGCTTGGTGATCTGCAGCACGTCACGAAGCCTTTGTCCCAGGCCGGTGAGTTTGATATCCGCGCCGGCAGAGCGGGCAGATGAGTAGACGCCAACCAGTGTTCCCAGCCCGCCGCTATCAATGTAAGTCACTCCAGAAAGGTTCAATAAAACACGCTTGGTCGAGCCAAGGAGCTTTTTCAGAGTTTCGCGTAATGCCGTGGCTTCTTCACCGAAGACGATTCGGCCGCTACAGGAGACAATCGTCACACCGTCAGCCGTACGCGCTTCTATCTTGAGCGTCATCGAATCCTCCCTAGAAAGGGCAAGAGTGCTGGAAAAGCCTAACGCGTGCCTTGCAGGCAATGCAAGCAGGCGGCACGTGACTGCAATCGCTAGCGGAGCAGCGTCGCGCCTTCCAGCACAGTTCCGTCTCGCTTTCGATCCCGAAGGACGTCACTGAGTAACAAAGCTAGCAACCCCGCGATAACAGGCGGAATGCCCAACATGCTGTACAACGGTACAGCCCATGCTCCCTGCAAGGACGAAGGTGGGACCGCGAGGGCGCCCAGCATCAGTCCCAAGGACGCCAACCACGGCCACAATATGAGCGCAGCAGCCAACACACAGAGAAAACGAGCGACTGAATTTCTAGCCCATAGCAAACTCCAGGAGCGCGCGAGGAGAAATACACCCGGCAGCAACAGGACCTGATTGTAGGGCGATGTCATGGGAATCACGACTAAGGTCATGGCGAGCAGCAGCGAAAAGACAAGAGCGAATTCAGGAGAATGCGCGGGGTATTTCCGCAATCGCCGGCACACGCCGGCGAGTCCCAGCAACGCAAGCACCGTCAGCACGGTTCCCCATTTAGGAGTGAGCAGGAGGTCAAATGCGCCTCCCCCAGCGTAATGGCGATAAGCAAGTATTGCCTGGCAAAAGCGGCTAATCCAGCCGGGCAGAATGTATTCGGCTCCCCCCATTAAAAGAGAGATGGTAAAGGCGAATCCCCAGAACAAGCGCTGACGTTCGCGCCATTGGCTTACGCTCCAGAGCAGCAACCATGCTGCGGGCAGCACCGCGATTTGTGGCTTGATCGTGGCCAGAGCCAGCAGAATCCCAGCCAGGAAGAGATGTCCTCCCGCCAGCAACGCCGCACTACCCGCGATCATGACCGCTACCACAAGAGTCAATTGCTGCAACTTGATGCCCTGAACTACGGAAAAACTGCTAATGGTCATAATCAGCAACGCTGCCAGTATTGGGCCGGAAGGCCGCCATTGCAGGAAACAAAGCCACAGAAGAACGCTGGCGGCGCTCAGCAGCCACAGCATCGCACGGAAAACAGCCTGCACATCTTGAAACGGCAGATGAACCGTTGGAGCAATCAGGAATACTACGTACACGGGGTAGACAAATCCCACCTGATCCTTAGGATCGTCGGGCCGCGAAGGGTCGAGCGGTCGTCCGTAGTATCCCATCTGAATCTCGCGAGTGACTTCTGCGCTATAGGGATCACGGTGATGCAACAGAAGCTCTCGAGCGCCGAGCCATCTTGGGTAGAGGTCCGATAAATTTCCGCGCGGTATACCGTGTGCCGCTGCGTACGCTAACTGTTCGGGGATCAGGACTCGCTGAAAATAAAACCAGGTGCTGGCCGCAAATATCAGCGACAGTAGCACGGCAAGTAGGGGCTTATGGCGCAAACTCATCGCGGAGATCAGATTCCCAGGCAAACGCTCCAGTTTGGTTAACGGCCTCATGTTACAACTTATGCGATCGCAAATTACTATGCGCGTGCGAATCACGGTCTCGCTGATGATCGGCTTGTGCAGTGGCGCCTTCTGTTGGACTTTGTTGAGGCGTTTTCAGTTGGGCGCTGGTGATTTCAATTGGAGCTTCGACGCTGCTCGTGCCCTGCTTGCACACCGTGATCCATTTACTTCTCCGCCCCCAGGGGTAGTACCGTATCCCTTGCCGGCCGCGCTTTTCGCTTTACCATTCGCGGTTTTTCCACGGGAACTGGCAGCCGGAATATTTTTCGGCGTTAGTTCCGGGTTGCTGGCTTTCGGCCTGACTCGCGAGGGCTACACCCGGCTGCTGCTGTTTCTTGCCTATCCCTACTGGGCAGCCCTGCTTGTGGCCCAGTGGACGCCACTCATCACGGCGGTCGCATTCTTCCCTTTCCTCTTGCCCCTCACAATGGCCAAACCGCAAGTCGGCTTGCCGGTTGCGTTGACTCACTTGTCACGACGCGGGCTGGCGGGGTGCTTCGCGGTCTTGCTGCTAACCTTCATTTTGATGCCTGACTGGCCGGCGCACTGGATACCGCAATTAAAGGGATACCAGCATTACTTTCCCATCCTTGTGTTGCCCGGGCCAATCCTCCTGCTGGCGCTTCTGCGATATCGCGATTCTGATGCTCAGCTTTTGTTCCTTGCCAGCATCATGCCGCAGCGTTGGTTCTACGATCCCCTTATCTTGTGGTTAATTCCGAAGTCCCGGCGCGAAATTCTGGCCACCGTTTTCTTCAGTTGGGGTGCGGGCATTTGGCGCTGGTATCACATGCCGACTAGTTTTACTCAGGTTGGACGGTGGACTGTGCTTTTCATTTACCTGCCCATGCTGGTGGTCGTGCTGCGCCGGAGGCCTAAAACAGTGACCGCGCGGGTTGCACCCGACGGCTGAGGCTACCCGCCTCCGCGTCCATTCTGCAGATCATCCGCGCAATCGCAGACATCCAGACCAGAATCAGCCACCCCAAGAGTGCCAAACGGTTGTAGCGCATCAGCAGGAGAAGCTGTAGAGGCGAGAAGAACAGCGCCGCAATCCCGCATGCTACGGCAACATCCGGCAAGCCGCCAATTCTATCTTTATTGAGCAATTGGTCGCTCGTCAGAAATACAGGAAGCATGAGCATGCTTAGGTCGTATCCCATGGCGTGGTAGCTGACGAGCACGGTCACAATCATCGCCAAGGAAAACTTTAGATGCGACGAATCCGCATGGTGGGCAATGCGGCACGTCCACGCGGCAAAAACAACCAGGGCGAGGGAGAAAATCAGTAGCAGCGGAGTCTTATGAGATTCGGATAGCGGAAGCAAGTGGAGAATACCGCGTAGATTCGGCATGTCGGCGGGCACGATCGCTCCCCGGCCCATGATTTCTTCGAGGTGCAATACATATCTGGGATAGGACATCAACCCCTTAACGCCCACAATGAATGCTGAAATCACTGCCAGTGCCATGGCGACCGGAATAAAACCATACAAAATTCTTTTTCTTCGCTGCACCAATAACAATAGGACGAATGGCAGCACGAGGTGAAATTTGAATAATCCAAGAGCGAGCAAGGCTCCGGCGAGGACAGGCCTCTGCTTCTTTATCGAGATGAACGCCATGGCGTAAAGGAATAAGAGCAAAATCGCGTCCTGTCCTTGTACGAGCGCAAAGAAAATCGGAAAGAACGCCAGGCTAGCCAGAAGCCAGAGCAGCGGCGAATAACTTTGAAGCTGCGGAAGATATGGCCGCAAAAGGAACGGCAAGGCAACCAGCATGGCTATGTTGAGCACATCCCAAAGCACGAACGCCTGGACGTAAGACAAGTAACTGAATGGAGCAAAGAACAAAGCTTCGATGGGAGGATGGGTATAAGGCAGCGCACCGCGGCGAATAGGGACCTCGGGCGCAAACTCCTCCTGCACCATGAACTGGACGCTCTCATCGTAGAGCTGATGACCTAGTCCCTGGCGCACTATGCTGGCTGCGCAATAATAAATGGCGAAATCTGAATATCCCTTCTGAATCTGTTTCCTGACATTCCAGAATACGATCGTATGAATCAGAACCATGGCTCCGAGATAAAGGACGACGGCCGTTCTTGGCGCAGAGGGTTTCATTCGTGTGGGTCGCTACAATGTGAGCGTCGCAGAGTTAGCCATAGAAATATAAAGATAGTCTCTGAACTATGGCGCGCCATAGAGCTGTCGGTAAACATTGGCGTTTCGCAGAATGGCCTGCACGTACTCGCGGGTTTCGGTGAATGGGATTGACTCCACGAACTCTTGTGCATCGCGATATTTCCCTTGCGAAAGCCAGTCCTGGACGCGGTCTGAACCCGCGTTGTAAGCGGCGAGCGCGTATTCGAACGCGCCGAACTTATCTACCATGCCGCGAAAGTATCGGGTTCCAAGCTGCAAGTTCACAGCAGGCGTAAACAGTTGTGTGGCATTGAAGTGGCGAAGCTTTTCTTCTTTGGCGACCAGCTTGCCGGTTTTTGGCAACAGTTGCATCAATCCAACAGCGTTTTTGTTGGACACTGCGGCAGCGTTGAACTCGGATTCCTGACGGATCAATGAAGCCACCAAATAGGGATCGAGCGCGTTTTGCGAAGAAAACTTTTTCAGATCAGTCCAATAGGGCTTGGGAAATAGTGCCTCCCAATAGTTCCGCGGCAAGTCCGGAATGTCTACGGCGAAGTAGTTGGGGACAGTGCGCTTCATGATTTGGATGGCGCGATTGTACTGGCCGCCATCGGCGTAGAGGCGAGCCGCTTCAGGCGCCTCCCAGTTGCCCTTGTCTTCCGCGGCGGCAGCTTGCAATTCTCGAACCGCGAAATCAACCAGGCCTCCGTTGGCGAGTAGTTGCGCTTTTTGAACTTCTAGATCGTCAGTCGGAATCTCGTCGTCAATGATCTTCGCCTTGGCCGGCAGTGTCTGCACCTTGTCCAGGATCTCGTAGTGAACCGGATCGTCGGACGGCTTAAGTCCCTTCAGGCGCTGGCGCGCCAGTTCGCCGTAGTAATAATTGCGAAAGCGATCCGAGAGCTTGACATAAAATGCGCGCGCCTTTTCGATATCGCCTTCTTCTTCGGCAAGCCGCGCCCGCCAGTACAGCGCCGGTGGAACTTCGGCTGCTGCCGGATACCACGAGATCTGATCCTCGAACTGGCTCTTGGCTTCGTCGTTGTGTCCTTGCCTCAGGGTCAGCCATGCTGCCTTCCAGTGCGCATAAGCGGCCCGGCTGCCATCGGGAAAACGCTGTTGCAGCTCGCGGTAGGCTTCAATCGCCTTGTCATAGTCGTGCTTGAGAAGGTATATGTTTCCGGCGGTAAGCAGCGACTGCTCGAACCAGGGACTGGTGGGGGCGGACTGGCGCAACTGTTCAACGGTGCGGAGAAAGCCGCCATCATCGTCGGAGGCGCGCGCAATCTCTCCCATCAGGTAAAGCCGCTGCGCGCCCGCTTCGCCGGCGCTCTCCGGCACAGATGCGATAATCTGCTTGCCTTCCTTGGCGTGCCCGCTGCGAAGCAGCGCGCTGGCCAGCGCCAGTTGAACGCCGGGCTTCTCCTCCGCACCGACTTCGTTCAGCAGTGCGCGATATTCGTCTGCAGCGTCGCTGTAGCGCTTGCCTTTCGCAAGCAGGTCTGCACGCGTCTTGCGTTCTGTGACCGTGGCCGAAGTCTGACCCAGCTTTCGCAGTTCCGTGCCCGCTATATCCGCTTCGAAACTTGTGGGCATGGTGTAATAAAGATTGCGCAGCGCGGGGGCCGCTTTCTCATTCTGCCCGGTGGCTTCGTAAGCGCGTCCCAGCACCAACTCTGCATCTGCGCGAACGGGCTGACGCTGCTTTTCAAGTACCGCCACGGCTTCGTCCCCTCGGCTCTCAGTGAGCAGCGCGTTGGCATATAAAACGCCTGCGTCCCGAATCAACTGTGAGTCAGGATACTTAGTGGCAAATTCCGCGAGAGTGGCGACCGCCTCGGCATTTCTTCCCGATTGCAAATAAGAGTTGCCGAGATAATAGCTAACGTAATCGCCGAGGTCGCCGGCATTCGCCTTGGCCCGGTTCAGCGGGTCGATGGCCTTGGCGTAATCATGATCGACAACGTGCGCGTAACCAAGCACCAGCCAGGCTAGCGCCCCGGCATCTTCTTTGGCATGCCGCCGTGCATAGGTTTCCACCCCTGTGTAGGCCTGGGGAGTGCGGTCCTGCAACAACTGTTGTGCCATAGGCCGCAAGCTCGCGGAAGCTACAAACGCCTTGCGCATGCGTCGCAGCCGGGGCGTGGAGACCTTGCGCTTGCGTTTTTTGCTGCGGGCTTTTGTAGCCTTGCTTTTTGTTGTTGCCGAAGGTTTCTTGACCGCGGACGACTTGGGATGAGTGCTCCCGGTTTGTCGAGTAGCGGATGCCGATTGGGCGGATACCGCGGAAATGACGTTAAAAGAAAAAGCCCAGATTAATGCTAGCACCCGGACCAACTGGCGACGATGCCACACGACTCTCAACCTATCGCCGAAAATTGGCGCCCATAATTGACAAGTCGTCCTCGGCCAGGCTGCGGACGACCTCGTTTTGGAAGTAGTTGCCGCTGGCAGCCACAGTATTGCCATAACGCTTCTGGAAAGTGGACCGGCTCTTTTCAATGTCTTCTTTCAGGCGGTCGTACAAATCTTTTTTCTTGCGGCCTTCGGTGACCTTGGCTTGATTGTAGAGCTTGATTTCGTCCACCAGCAGCTTGGCGAAACGCTGCGCCTTGCGATGAACTTCCGCCTCGTCCGCAGGCATATTGGAAAGTGCGTCGCCGGCAGCACCACTGCTTGCTCCTGCTGCAGCAGACATCGCTGCCTCAGTCACGGGAGTATCTTCGACCGGAGTTTCCTCAGGCACATGTGCCCTGGCAACTGGCGCAGCCGCCGGCGCTTCGGAATGCAGCGCATGCTTCGGCGCGTGCGCGGCGAAAGGATCCATCACAGAGGGGGCGGACTGGGCAGCCACCGGCGTGGGCGCTTCCATTTTTTCCGCTGACTCAGCCGTGCCCTCGCGCTGCGATTGCTTGCGCAGTGAAACCACTTCCAGCCAGGCGCTGGTTGCGACTACTAGAACTTCCAGCGCCGTCGGATCTGCTTGTCCCTCAGCGTCAACACCGCCGTCCGCATACACCAGCGCCGCAACTTTGTCTTTCAGCATCAAGGGCAGAACATGCGCCTGATCCGCGGCGGGCTTCCCAAATCGTTCGATGAAGCGCGCATCCATTTTGGATGCATTGCCGCTGGCACGCGTTCGGTCGCGAAGCGCTTGCGCTCCCAAACCTGAAGTCACGTCGAGCGAAAAATCTTTAATGGAATCGCTATCAGCAAAACCGCGCGCCTGCCAGCCGGTAGCTGCTCCGCCTTTAACTACGAACAAAGCCGCGCGCCCACAATACCGCGTAGCACCCTCCAGCAAAGCGCGCAGGATCTCTCTTTGCGTGGTGCCGGCATGAACCCCCGAGATGGCCGTCAGAAGATCGTTGAAACTCGCTCCCGGAGCTCCCGATGACGCTGCCAGTTGAGGCTGCAACTCCTGGAGCACTCGCTGCACCAGTTCGTCGCGAAGCCGCGGAACATGGCTCTCCAGCACCTTAGAGACGACCCGTTCGACGACTTTCTCAATCTGGTTCCGTTCAGACATTCCTGATCTACCCTTGAAACCCCGACACTTCGTGCACCAACCGGTCTAAACCCTGATTATATGGCACTTGCCATGAATGCCAGAGGACACGCAAGTACGTGTTCTGCTGCGCAGAAATCCCCTGCCTGGAATTTATCCCAAACAGCCGGGTTATTCATACGTCAAAAGAATTGGGCGGAAAGCCGGGTTACCAAGTAAAATAACATTTCGTGACCACGCGCTACGCCTGAAAATAACTGCATCGGACGGACAATGAGTACCATCCAACCCAGAGTAGAACAGCCAGTCAGTGATGAACTGGCGCTGGTTCAGGCAGCCAAGGGCGGCGACGTCGCGGCGTTCGAAGAGTTAGTTCGACGCTACGACCGCAACGTGTTCCGCATCGCGCAGCACATTACGCAGAACCGGGAAGATGCGGAAGACGTAGTCCAAGACGCATTCCTGAAGGCGTACACAAACCTGGGACAGTTTCAGGGCCAGTCCAAGTTTTACACCTGGCTGGTGCGTATCGCCGTCAACGAAGCGTTAATGAAATTGCGCCGGCGGCGGCCGGAACGTACGGTCTCCTTAGACGAAGAGGTCAAGACCGAAGATGATTCTCTCCCCCGCGAAGTTGCGGACTGGAGCCCCAACCCCGAACAGCAATATAGCCAGGCGGAGTTGCGCGAGATCTTGACCCGAACCATCCAGGGCCTTCCCCCGGGCTTCCGGACGGTGTTTGTACTGCGTGATGTAGAAGGTCTTTCGACCGAGGAAACGGCTGAGGCATTGGATCTCAGCATTCCGGCGGTCAAGTCGCGATTGTTGCGCGCTCGCCTGCAATTGCGGGAGCGGCTCAGTCGCTTCTTTCAGAAGCGTGAGAGTGGAGATGGCAACAAGTGAAATGCTCTGAATTTCTACAAGAGCTGACGAATTATCTCGACGGTGTGATCGACGACCGCACCAAGTCCGAACTCGAAGATCACCTGGCTTGGTGTCACAACTGCTACGTGGTTTGCGACACCACCAAGAAGACCATCGAGATTTACCGGGACTCGCAGCTCTACGAATTGCCGGAAGACCTGCGTACCCGTCTCCGCTCCGCCATCGTTTCTAAGTGCCAGCAGCACAAGAAAACCGGTCCGCAGAGCGTTTGAGGCGACCTTTAGGGCTGGTAACCCGGTAACCTGCAAGATGTTGCACATGGACGCCTTCTCGCGGCCTATGTTTCCCCGTTGTTTCTTTCCTCACCTCACCTCTCATCAAATCGCTTGAGGGGAACCTTTTTCAGACTCGCTGAATCTAAGTGATTGAAGCTGCAAAAATCTGGCGAAGTGTCTGGATAAACGTTTCCAGGTGAAGGGCTGTTTGGGAGGTTGTATGTTCGCAAGATTGCTGGATGCATTCTTTGGGTGCTGGCACAGTCACTACAGTTTTCCAATCACCGTTCGTTCTGGATCGAGGCGCAGTGGAGCCGCTTCCCTCACCGGGACCTATGTGGTGTGTCTGGATTGCGGCAAGGAATTTGCCTACGACTGGCGCGAGATGAAGCTGGTTTCTGGTCTGCGGGACAACCCGAAGGGAGTCCACGCGCTGGCCGCGAAGCAAGTTTAGGGATGCTACTTTTCTGGATAGTCTACGGTTGGAGGAATAGTAGATACGGATTTACTTCACGACTGGATGATCAGACTTCGCACTGCCGGTAAGCAACGTCATAAGCATGTCGACCGTTTTTCGGCCTTCACCTTCTTGTTCTGAAAGATCAACCCCCAGAAAACTGTCCTGCGGTTCCAGGGACTCCACCCCGGCTTGCATTTCGTTTGGATTGAGTTGCTGAATCCAGATTATTCGACACTTGGCTTTATGCGATCCGCGCTGCAAAGTTACAGTTTCTCCGACCTGCAACTCCGTTCGCAGACCCCCCAGCCGCGCCCCTGCGCGGGCTAAGTCGACGGTGTAGGCAAGCTGAGTAGTGCCGCGGACTGAAACCTTGACTGGCAGCACTGTTTTTCTGCGGTGGTGTGCACGTCGTTCCGCCATCTGCCCCATTATTGTGCCAATCGAATGCA
>Ga0209689_1000279_pt1 | contig 33293 bp, 27 predicted proteins | sample GraSoiAngelo_149_FD_187119 | JGI IMG/M metagenome (GOLD analysis project Ga0209689, IMG submission 187119) | Grasslands soil microbial communities from the Angelo Coastal Reserve, California, USA - 14_1009_09_30cm (SPAdes) (version 2) | ecosystem: Environmental > Terrestrial > Soil > Grasslands ... | reverse complement strand
TCGGCGACGCGGGATTCGCCGACGAGCGCCATCGGTTCGAGCGACGCATCGGCCGTCATCGTGTAGTGAAATTTCCAAAATGGATGATCGAAGGCGTCGAAAAACTCTTCGATCGCGGCGGCGGTTCGCTTTTCCAGCGAGCGACGAAATGCCGGCCACTCCTGGACCAGGATTGCCAATGCCGCCAGCCGACGCTGCGGATGATTGACGGGGCGGGTGGAGCTCAGTTTCCAAATCTTTGCCGGCAAGATCAGTCGTTGCAATCGGTCGCGGTGCGGCCACCAACGGTCCCACAATTCGCGCACATAATTCTTTGCCGACTTTTTGTAGATCGCGAGGTCCGGCGTTTCCAAAAGACCGGCGATACCGAAAAGGATCGCTTCAGCATCTTTCAAGTCCTTGCGCAGAGCCTTCAACGAGAGCCGCTGCGCAATGAGCGTAAGCGGCAGCTTGTTCTCTTTATAACCGAGGGCGGCCGCGATTTCTTGAAAGAGCGCTTCGTCTCGTCCGTGATTGTCGATCTTGGCGCGGATGCGGGCGGCTTTTTTTTGCAAACGAAATTGGGCGGCGGCATCGAGCACGCTCCGGACGCGATCTTCCGGCAAGTTTCCGAGAGGCGCCTGGCAACGCCCCGGCCGAGCGAGCGGAATGTTGGCGCTGAACGCCTCCGGTAAAATCGCCGGATCGATCCGGACCTGGGGGACGTTGCGATTTGATTTGGTGCGCGTGAAAAATTGGCGGTCACTTTTATCGACAAAAACGTGAAGGACCGTTTCTTCGAACGCGGGATTGATGGCGTGACCATGCAAATCCCAGTTCCGATCGACCAGATCGATTTCGATGCAGCCGCGCAACGGTTCGCCGCCATTCACCCGAACCGCGGCGTCGCAGAAATCGGGTCCGGCTTCGCGGTTCCAGGTGCCAAACTGGACAATGTCGATCTTGTCGCCGCTCGCGCTGACGAAATTCTTCCCAAACTCGCCGGCGAACCAGCGTGCTTGGAGCTCTAATTCGTTTGGCGTCCGAAGCGGAAGAAAAAGCGCGCGGTCGTGGACGCGGGCAGAAGCAATCAGATCCTGGTAGCGGGGGGAACCGTTCTCCACGCAGGAATTATAGCCGATTCGCTTTGGGAAGTGCGATTCAAAAGTCAACATTGCGCGGCCCAGAGGGCGGCGGCTACAGTTGCAACCATGCTCGACATTCGTCTGATTCGCGAAAAACCGGATTTTGTTCGCGAACGGATCGCGTCCCGCGGCGGCGACGACGCCGCGAGGATCGACGAGCTGTTGAAAGTCGATGCGGAGCGGCGAAAAGCCGAGACCGAGCTGCAACAGTTGCAGTCCGAGCGCAATCGATTGAGCAAGGAGATCGGCGGGAAAAAATCCCGCGGCGAAGCAACCAAAGATCTCGAGGGCGAAGTGCGAAAGATTGGCGACCAGATTGTCGATCTTGATCAGCGCTCGGCCAGCTTCGACGAGCAGCAGAGGAATCTGCTTCTCGAGATTCCGAATTTGCCACACGAAAGCGTTCCGCTCGGAAAAGATCCGAGCGCGAACAAAGTTGTTCGAGAGTGGGGGACCAAACCGGAACTCGGCGGCAAAGCGCTCGATCATGTCGCGCTCGGCGAAAAATTGAAAATTCTTGATTTAGAGCGCGCCACAAAACTGAGCGGCAGTGGATTCATCTGTTTCACCGGCGCCGGAGCGAAACTGGAGCGGGCGTTGATCAATTTCATGATCGACCTGCACACGCGCGAGCATGGCTACACCGAAGTCAGTCCGCCGTTTCTCGTTCGACGTGATTGCATGATCGGCACGACTCAGCTGCCGAAGTTTGAGTCCGATATGTACGGCTTGGAAAACGGCGAACTTTTCCTCGTACCGACGGCCGAAGTGCCACTGACAAACTTGCATCGAGAGGAGATTTTAAAGTCCGCGGATCTGCCGAAGAGGTTCGTTGCCTACACGCCGTGTTTTCGGCGCGAGGCCGGCTCGGCTGGCCGTGAGACACGAGGAATTCTCCGCGTCCATCAATTCGACAAGGTCGAGCTGGTGAAAATTACACCGGCTGAAAAATCCTACGAAGAATTGGAATCACTAGTCGCGGATGCGGAAAAAGTTTTACAGCTGCTGGGTCTCCATTATCGCGTGATCGAGCTTTGCACCGGAGATTTGACTTTTGGTTCGGCCAAGACTTACGACCTCGAAGTTTGGTCGCCGGGATCTCGCGATGGTGGGACGTACCTGGAAGTTTCGAGCTGCTCGAACTACGAAGATTTTCAGGCGCGCCGGATGAATCTTCGTTACAAAGGCGCGGACGGAAAAAACAAATTTTGTCACACGCTCAACGGCTCGGGCTTGGCCTTGCCGAGGTTGTTCGCGGCGCTGATCGAGAATTTTCAGCAGCCGGACGGTTCGGTGCGAATTCCGGAAAAGCTGCAGTCGTATTTTGGCGGGAACGAAATGAGATAGCAAAATCCAAGCGGCGGCCGCCTCGGTGTTTTCCTAGCGGGACGGTGAAGGTTTCGAAGGTACATCGTAAGGATAGACGCCAATAGCCCAGCCGAAGCGGGGGTCATTTGGGTCGACCAGATAATTCCATCGCCAGAGTTGGATCTCCATTCTTGTGATAAGAGATCCGAACATCAGATTGCGGTTACGGCGCTGGACATAAAAAGAGAGAAACGCGTCGAATTTTTCGCTGTGTCGCGTTGTTCGAAACACTCTCGCTAAAATATCGCGACCGATTGGCAGCCAGGCGGGAGAAAAATCACGGGTTGGAATAACGATTGATCTGCCGTTTTCCAAGGTCGCGATGACCTTTAAATAATGCAACGGTCCCTTCCCTTGCGCGTAAGAGTACATATTCCATGAGCTGAGCGGGTAATATTCTACTGACCAGACCCAGGCTACGAAAAAGATGGCAACCATTAACGCTGTGGCGACTGCCGGCAGAGACGAAAGTGGCCGCGGCGGGATGTCGTTCCTCACTTGGGCACTTACGGCCCGATTACCGGTCCGAAAGTGGCGCCCGCAAAAATTGGTGACCCAATCGACATTTAGAAAGATAAGTTGCAACATGAGCAGGTCTGGAAACAGGATGTGTTGGAATACGAGAATTCCGACATGAACACCGAGAGCGGCGATCGGTATGATGATTTGCGCAGTTCGCGAGAACAGAACAGTAACGTAGCCCAGTTCTACGATCAGACCGACGGTTCCAATGATGGCGAAGACGTAGCCAGGGGCATGATGCTGCACGAGCCAGATCGTCGCTTTCCATTTGTAATCGAAGAAGATCGGGCTCAACGCGTCCTGGACGAGTTTTAGCTCGATATTGTCGCCGCGGAACCAATCCAAACCTGAGCCGCGAAGTTTGCTCAATCCAGACAGGACATAAACGACCGCCATCACGGCAAAGCAGGCATAAACGCTGAAACCGACCGATTGCCTGCCAGGCTGTGGTTTTTGGTGATTGAGCCAGCTATCGATCGACCACGTTGCGGCGCAAGGAGTCCAAGTAATGACAAGCACGAGGTAAATCAGGACCAGCCCTGAATGATATTGATATGTGTAATGGCGAAGGATTGCCTGCATCAAAAAGAACCCGAGGCTACCGAGAAACAGAGTTGGCCGCGTCAGGAATCCGATCAGACCGGAAAACAGCAAGACCGCTGTCGTCCATTGCAGTGTCGCCAGCAAATACGAACTCGAGAGAAGCGTGGAGTAGCCCGGCAGAGAATTAAGCACATGAAAAAATTGATCGTCGTTTCGCATTCCAGCCGGCATCGAAGCAATGGCCGGCAAATCTTCCATCAGCGTATAAATGAGCGCTGTCAGGCAGACCACGATGCGAATCCAGGCGAGCTGTCGGGGAGTTCCGTTTACGAGTCGTGGCGAGGAAAAGTCGAGAACGCGAAAGATTTTAACTAGCGCGCCGATTAACAGCACCGCGGCGACTCCGGAAATGGCTAGTTTTAATCCACCAGATTTCAGCCAACCAGAGCCCACTAGTGAGAGGAGCGACAAGCCAAGGGCGAGCGCACCAGGATTGAAACGCGATAGTCGATCCTGGTTGCGGCTGCTGCGATCAGATTTGTCTCGCCGGCGTCTTTGGATTGTCATGCAGCGCCAAGGAATTCTAGGTCGTTGGTTCCTTGAAAAGATCCATCTGCGATTGGTCTTTCGGAGCGAATTGTTTTTCCGATGTTGATGGCAACCGAAGTTCGTAACCGAGACGCTGGGCAAGACGCTGGGCGGTTTCCGGCGCAAAGCCTTCGAAATGATTGCTGACGAAGGCCCAAACGTTGCGGACTTCGCCGAGGTGCCGCTCGATTTTTAGGGCCCAACTTTCCAGGGCGGCTTCGCGTTTCCAAAGAAGCTTGTCGTAGCGGTGAACGAATTTGCCGGCACCGTCATATTTGGTCGCGTAATCGCCGAGTAATCTCAGATAAATAAAATCGGTCGTCCGCGGCAAAAATTCGAACGGCGCTAGATTGCGTTCATTGAGTGGGCTGGTGTCAGCCCAAACCCAACAGATGCGGTGTTGTTCCAACAACCGGATGATTTGTGGCCGGTGCCAGCCGGCGTGACGAAATTCAAGGGCAAACCGGAAACCTTTCGGAAGTTGGACAAGAAACTTTCGCAAAATCTGTCTCCCATCCTTGGGCATAAAAGATGGCGGCAGTTGAATCAGCACAACTTGAAGCTTCGACTCAAGCGGCTCGATCGCGCGGAGAAACGCGTTCAGTTCGGCGGTGCAATCGCGCAACCGGCAGACGTGCGTGATTTCGCGCGGAAGTTTGCAGCTGAAACGAAAGGAAGCGGGAGTCAGTTCGACCCAGCGCCGGACCGCGTTCTCGCCCGGTACGCTGTAAAAGGTCGAATCGATTTCGACTGCGGGAAAATAGCGGGCATAAAATTCGAGCCAATGGGAATCGGGCAGTTCTCCAGGATAAAAGCTTCCCCGCCATTCCGGGAAACTCCAGGCGCAGGCGCCGATTCGAATTTTTTGTTGACCGGTAAGATTCAAATTCAGAGGAATCTAAGCTAAATCGGAACGCGCGGGAAGATGTCGATCTTGTCCGCTGGATAGGGCGGACTGATGCCGCGGCCAGCAATTTGAACGACGCGAAAAACAGTGAGGTTTCACTTGTGGCCCAACTTGACGGAGGAGATAAGTCAATTACCCTGCCAGTCCCGATGAAATTCCGAGTTCTCCCATGGTTTTTGCTACTCGCGCTGGGCCTGTTTTTGATTCAAACCACCGATGGTGCGGTCGTTTTTCGGCCAGGTGAAAAAGCAAAGTATGTCCCGCCCGGGGAAGAAGAGCTGAACGGGAATGCAGCCGAGCTTTTTGAAATAGGACAGAAGGCCGAAAAGGAAGGCAATCCAAAGCGAGCCATTCGTGCCTATCGTCAACTTGTCCGCCAGCATCCGCGCGATGCGCTGGCAGCCGGAGCCGCGTTTCGCACAGCTGTATTGATGGAGCAGGTGCATGATTACTTGATGGCCGCCGGGGCGTACCGGGTGGTGGTGACAAATTATCCTACCAGTCCGCATTTTCTCGAAGCGATCGAAGCACAATTCCGGATCGGAGAAATGTATCTGGCCGGGAAAAAACTGAAAGTGCTCGGTATTCCTATGGCCACTTCGATGGATCGCGCGGTAGAAATTTTTGCGGCCGTGATTCGGACCGCGCCCTACGGCAAATACACCGCGCGGGCACAATTCGACATTGGTCTGGCCCGCGAAAAACAGGGAGCGAACGACGCCGCTCTCCAGGCGTATGCGGCGGTGATAGAGAAATTTCCAAACGATCCGGTGGCGGCGGACGCGCAATATCAAATTGGTTACATCTGGTTCACTGCCGCACGCGCTGGGACCAAGGACATCGCGGCAACCAACAACGCACGAACTGCATTCCAGGATTTTTTGTTTCGTTATCCCAACAGCGAAAAAGCAGCCCAAGCGCGCGCCAATCTTCAGCAATTGGAGCATAAGGCGACCAGCAGCTCATTCGATGTCGCGCGCTATTACGACAAACAAAAAGCCTACCGCGCAGCGGTTATTTATTACAACGAGGTAATTCGGCAGCAGCCGGGATCGGTCGAAAGCGAAAAAGCGAAAAAACGGATCGATCAATTGCGGGCAAAGCTTGGTGACAAGGTGCTTCGGCCGTTACAAGAAATGGAAGCTGAAAAAAAGGAAGCGGAAAAAAAGAAAGGCGCTGATCAGGAGAAAGCGAAAAGCGCCGGGCAAAGCGCTCCCGCTCGAAATTCCGCGCCGATATTGCCGCCCGATTTGGACAGCGCACTTCCGCCGCCGCCTTCGACATCGCTGGACACAACTTTGCCTCCGGCATCTTCGAGCGAGCCGGCAAGCAGTGCTACGCCCGAACCGTCGAGCACATCGCAAGAAAGCGCGACGCCTTCGCGACCTGAAGATTCCGGTTCTTCTGAAGCAACGGCTTCGCCGACGCCGTGAAGAATTCGATTGCGGCAGCGTTAGCCTGCCTCAGTTTGAGCGGTTGCCTTGGCTATCACATCGGACCCGCCAAGCCATATTATCTTCGCGACGTTCACACGATTGCGATCCCGACTTTCGTCAATAAAACGCTCTTGCCCCGCGTGGAAGTGCTCGTGACCGATACCGTGATCAAACAATTTCAACAGGACGGTACTTTTCGAATTGGAAGTGGCGGTTCAGCGGACGCGACCTTAAAAGGTGAGATCATTCGCGTCAGCAGATCGCCGGCGCGTTCGGTGACCGGAAATGTTTTGGCCACGAGCGAATTTAATCTGTCCATGCGCGTGAGATACAGACTGGTAGGTCCGGACGGCAAACCGCTCGGCCCTTTTGCCGAGGTGGTTGGAACGACGAGTTTCTTCGTCGGAACGGACGTGACTACCGATGAGCGCCAGGCACTACCTCTGGCCACAGAGGAATTGGCCACTCGCCTTGTCACCCAGCTGAGCGAAGGCTGGTGATGCGGGATGAAAGGGGAAGAGAAACTTTGGGAAATTCTCAACGATAAACTCGAAACCCTCCGCGCGAGCAGCCGTTTACCGGAAGCCATTCGTGTCGCCGAAACTTTGCTCGAGCTGGCCAAGCGCACATTTGGCGAGGACGACAATGCGCTGGCGTTGAGTTACGAAAAACTGGGGCAGCTTCTCGACCAAGGTGGTGACCGCGCCAAAGCCAAACCCTACCTGCTAAAGGCGCACGGTGTTCTTGAAAAGGCCAAGCCACCGAACCAGCGGATGCTTTACCGGTCGGCGCGGCGACTCGCTTTCTTGTGCGATAACCTCGGCCAACAGGAAGAAGCGATCCGGTATTACGAGAAAGCGATCGCGGCCGGCACGCAACTGGACGACCTGTCCTATGCGGATCTGGGGACAATGCTTAACAACGTCGCCCTCATTTTCAGGAAATCAGGCCGGCAGAAAGCGGCGGAGCCGTACTACCTGCATGCCCTTCAGATTTACGAGAAGCAACTCGGACCGCAGCACGCCGACGTCGCGTCGGTGCTGAATAATCTCGCAGTCTTTTATACCAACGAGAAGCGTTATGCCGAAGCGGAGAAAACTCATCTGCGCGCGCTCGGAATTAGAGAAAAAGTGCTGCCGCCAACGCATCCCGACATCGCTCAATCAAAATGCAATCTGGCGGTGGTTTATCATTCCCGCGGCGATTATCCGAAAGCAGCCGAGCTTTATCGAGCGTCGCTCAAGAGTTGGGAAGAAGCGACCGACAAACCGCCGGAAGATTACGAAATCGTCGCCGCTAATTATGCCGATCTGCTGCGTTCGTTAGGCAAAGCCCGGAAAGCGCAGCAACTCGAAGCACGGGCGCGCAAACGGCGGCGCGGTTAAGGCGCGACGCAAGATCGACATCTGCTCTTCCGCTCACTCTTCTTCTTCGCCTGCTTGAGATTTAACGGACTAAGATTAAGAGGAAGGTTAAGATCCCTATGCCGATGAGTTTTCACGTTGCGCCAGCACGCACTCTGGGCATGGTAGTTGCCCTCGCTCGCTCACGTGGCGGAATTGGCAGACGCGTACGGCTCAGGACCGTATGGGGCAACCCGTGGAGGTTCGAGTCCTCTCGTGAGCAATTTGCTCGACGATCAGACGCCCGTCGGTTGTAACGTCAGCCGCAAATTAACGCACATGCAGTTACGTCTCTATATCCACATCGGACTTTGGTGCGCACTGTTCGCCGTGTTTCTTGCCTTTGCTATACCGATTGTCGGGCCCGCGCTCGTAGAAAATCAAATCGGTCCGGCCGAAGTGAATCGATCGATCGATGCTTATATTCTGGCTTTGACCGGGATCGAACACGGTTCGGAGAAACTTCCAGACGTCTTCAGTAGGTTGCCGAAAGCGGGACCACTCATAATTGTTGTCCGCAAGGATGACTCTCAAAGTGAGTTTCTTGGGATGATGATTGGGTACGTTTCATGGCCACGGGAAATTAAGTTGATTAAACTAGCAACGCCAACTGCCGAAAAAGAGCTGGCTGGTATCAATCCCGATTCTATTTCAGGACTGGTTTTCTGCCTGGTGGATCCCCCGGCGTGGTTAGGCAAACCAATCCGGCTAGGTTCTAGCATCTTTCTTGTCCCATTACCGAAGACTGGATGATGACGCTACTTGGACTATCCGCCGCTTACGTCACGATCTCGTTCGCTGGATTTGGCATTACATTGCTAATGTTCGCCAAAGCGGGTCGTCTCAATCTGGTAGAATGTAGTTGCCTATCGTGGTTGCTGGGTATCGGCGCTGTTTCTTTGCTAGTTTGGCTTTGCGGCACATTCTGTTCCGGGCTGTTGCTGCAAGCGGTGGTCGCGATCGCGTGTCTAGCTCTTGGAATATCGGGATGGACGATCAAACGAAAGCTAGGTAGCAAGTTCACATTGCCATTGCCGAGAAACTTGATCGAATGGTTACTAACCAGCCTTCTCCTAGTGGAGATTACTGTATTCTTCTATGTCTCGTTTAAGCACACCCTTGGCTGGGACGGCTTGCTCAACTGGGAAATCAAAGCCCGTTACGCGTTTCTTAATGGTGGAGTGATTCCAGGATCGTACTACTCAAACCCTGGACGGGCGTTTAGTCATCCCGAATATCCGCTGGCGATCCCGTTCACAGAGCTCTGGCTCTACTTGTGGATGGCCGAACCGCACCAATTTTGGGTCAAGACAATTTTCCCTCTATTCTACGCCGCCGGTGCGCTCCTCCTTGCTCTGTTCGTCACGAGGCTATCGACGAAACGCTGGCCAGGCTTGATTGTGGCGACGCTGCTCGCGTTCGTTCCTTTCCTTAGTGCGAGTCCGGGCGGAATCACTGTAGGTTACGTTGATTTTCCGATGAGCGTGTTCTATCTGGCGGCTTTGGGTTATCTTCTTTGTTGGTATAGGGAAGATACCGTTTCTAATATTTCCATGTTTGCAGGTTGCTTAGCGTTGCTGCCATGGATCAAATCGGAAGGCTTAATTCTGTGGGTTCTGCTTGTCTTTTTCGGCTTATGTTTGAGCTTGCCCAAGCACCGGACGAGACAGGTTACATTGGCACTTCTCCCAGGACTGTTCATTGTTGTGGGTTGGCGCCTCTATCTACGACTCATGCATACCTTTCCGCATTCTGACTTCGCACATCCTAGCTTCAGTTTGTTGCACCAAAACTTCGGAAGACTTGCTGATATAGGGCGAGTGTTCTCCGAGGATGTAAGTACACCTGTTTATTGGAGTATTTTTTGGTTACTCGCCGCGGTGGCTATAGGCTACGCGCTGGCGGCTCGCAAATTAGAGAAGGTAATTCTGGCAATGGCGGTACTGCTTCCGATCGTTCTCTATCCACTAGCGTACGTTTTTAGCACATGGCCAAGTTACACCGCTCATATGACTTCTTCGCTCCCGCGCCTCCTCCTGCACGTGGTTCCGGCTGGATGGCTTGCGATTGGACTGGCTTTAACGCAGCCGAAAGGCCAGGTTCGATAGCTCTGAATGTTTTCGAGACCAGTCCTGATGCGCGTAGCCCGGAAGCAGTTCGCGCGATGTTTGGTAGCATTGCACGGCGCTACGACCTGGCGAACCACCTTCTGAGTTGCGGATGCGATTTCCTCTGGCGCCGACGAGCGGCGGAAATCGTGGCCTGCTGGAATCCGCACACGATACTTGATCTTGCTACCGGAACGGGAGATTTGGCGCTGGCGCTGGCGAAAGCGTTGCCGAATGCAGAAATCATTGGCTCGGATTTCTCCGAGGAAATGCTGGCGGTTGCGCAAGCGAAAGGTGTTCGTCGAGTTGTTACCGCAGATGCTCTCTCGCTTCCATTTGCCGACCGGACATTCGATTGTCTGACCATTGCTTTTGGTTTGCGCAATATCAAAGATTGGAACGCCGCCTTGCGAGAAATGGTGCGCGTGCTGGGGACTAACGGCAATTTGCTGGTCATGGAATTCTCGCTCCCGTCGGTGTCGATCTTGCGAGCGATTTATCGGTTTTATCTTCATCGTTTGCTTCCGATTTTCGGATCTTTTCTCACCCGAAAGAAGGCCGCTTACGATTATTTGGGCGATTCGATCGAGCAATTCCCCGGCGGCGAAGAATTGGTGCGTTTAATCGAGGCAAATGGATTTCGGGATGCCACCGCCGAAGCTCTCAGTGGCGGTATTGTCACGATTTACACCGCGAAGAAGCGGAGTTAACGCGATGCCGATCCTGTCGGCGATGGCGACGGTGACGGCGATTCCTGACCAACGAGTGGCAGTTTCAACACATTCAAATCGGGATTGTTGAGCGCAAATGTTCCTTCGCGCTCGTCCACTTTTGCAAACGACATCCCGTCCAGCGTCGGGGCGCCAATGGTAAGTGTGTGTGTCGTCTTATCGTCGGGCGATGTCGTGAAAGTCACGACAAGCCGCGGTTTATCGAAGGCATGCGCCGGAGTTGTCGATCCAATCCAGCGCACGGCGTGCAAGGTTGCCAAACTGTTAAGAAGCGATTGCAGGTTGGTTTGATTGATCGGGCCGCTCCCTTTGGCCCAATTCCAGTGATTGTTCTCGGCTCGCACCAACGCGGACTCTTTGTCGGTCGTCACGGTGACGCGATGGATCTGTTCCGGCTTGAAATTGAAGATCGATAATTCCTGCCATTGCAACGGGTCCGTGAAAATCTGGTCGAGCAAATTACGATGCACCGCGACAACGAACGGCTCATCGCCGACCCGTGCGTAGACGTTCTCACCTTCCACTTTTCCAAACGCCACCGATGCGAATGGTTGTTCGCCGGCTTTGGTTTCAGCTGTGTTCTCGGAAGCGAACGAACTGAAGGTGACAGTCAATTGCGGCTTATCCAGGCCATACTTCGGCAAGTTCGAAGCGACATCTTCGACAAATTTTGTGACCTGCTCGTTTTGCAGTCGATCGATAAGCCGGCGGACCTCACCCGAATTTGCGGGCGCGTTATTGCGGCTGGCGATGGTCCAGTTCTCGTCTTTGCGCGCGAAAACCGTTTTGCCTTTGCCGGGAGCGTCGATGGTTAACCGGTCGAGAATTTTTGTGTCGATCCGAACAAGATGGCGATCGCGTAGATCGTTGGGCCTGCTGTTTAGGATTTCCTCGATTTTTTTCGGCAACGTATAAACGAAACCTCGCGGCGAGAATCGCACGTAAACCTGGTCCTTCTCTTTTTCTCCCGCAGTCGCGGGACCACCGATCTGAAGTATCTGGCCCTGCTCGCCACGGGACGAGTCCGTCCGACCGGCGGATTTGTCATCCTGCGCGAACAACGTGAGCGAACCATGCGGCTCGGCCAATCCGTACGGATGCAGATCGCCGCGATCGTCAGCCACGAATTGTTGAATACGCGCAGTTGTGACTTGCGCGATCAAGTCGCTGACCTTCTGATCGTCAGCCCGCGTGTGCAACGGTTTCAGAATGTCCCAATGATCGCCCTTTTTCTGAAGTTCCATTTCGCCCGCCGAAGTTTTGAGCACGACCCGAACAACCTGCGCCATGATCAAGTCAGTCAGTTTTCGATCGCGGAAATCCTCCGGTTTTTTGTCGATCGCCTTCTTGACCGATTGGTTCGCGAGAAAGGTTTCTTTGGAATTCCCAAACCGGACATACATCTTGCCTTCCAAGGCCGCATCCTTCCCGAAGAAAATCTCCGGTGGCGTATCCGGGCCAATTAGCTTCAAACGTAGCTTTGGGTTTGCGAGGCCGTAATCGGCGAGCTTGTTTTTATCCGCTTCCATCTCTTTTGCCGAGATCGCGGCGTCCTTCTGCCAGTTCTCGAGATCGAGCAACAAACTGTTCACTACCGAACCGTCGGCCTGATCCTTAATTGGAATTTCCAGACGCCATTTATCGTCGCGCCCGCGGATGTCGATCTGATCGTCGCCATTTTGGATGACGATGCCGTTCACTTTGTCGCGGCTAAAATTAACAACGTTCTGGGCCTGGCGCGTGGCTTCTTCCGTGCCGGGCCGGTTTCGCTCGACGAAAAAGAGATAAGCAAAAACTCCTGCCGCGATGACGAACAAGACCAATGTCGTTTTCCACTTCATGAGATTTCAGCGACTTCCTTAAGCGCGCCGTTTCCACCAAACGGCGGTGCCGAGGACGACAAAGATGAGCGGCATGAATATAAGGATCGTCCAGCGCAAGCTCCGCAAAGCGCTTTCGTTCAGGCTAAAGGTGAGCGTCTTCGGAATTTTGGGCGCGATTCCAATGAGTTGCTCGCGGCTCAAGAGCCAGTTTGTGCTCGAAGAAATGAAATCGAGCGCTTGTTGGTCCTGGGTCAACGCGTTGTTTTGAATGAAGGTAGCGTTGCTCACCACTACCATTCGCGATGAATTCATCTGGACCCGCTCATCTGCGCTGCCACCTTTTTCGATCGAAACGCCGATAGTCAACGGCGCCGTGCCCGCCTTTTTGGCGTCCGCTTGTAGTTTCGCCTGGTCGTTGGTGTTGTAATCCGTCTCGGCAAAATAACCTTTCTCGGCTTCAATCAGTGGCTGGAGTTGGATGTTCGCTGCGCGAACTCGTTGCGACTCGATTGTGATTGATGATGTGCCGCCGAAGAATATAGCGCGCACCTCTGCGAGACGTTTTGTGACTGGACTGTTCCCGAGAAAGCGCGCCTGCACGTCGCGGATCAAGGCCAGTTCTTCGATCCCGGTGCGGACAAAGGCCATCAACCGGTCGTCGTTAACTTTCACGCCCAATTCGTGAAGGAACGCGTTCAGCTTCGGTGTCTTCGCTGATGGATCGATCAATAAGAGGATCCGTCCCTGTTTGTTCCAAAAATCGTGGAGCAATTTTATTTCGCGATCGGAGAGATCGTATTGCGGGCCGACGATCATGACCGTTTTTATCGCGGCTGGAATTTGTGGTTCATTGAAAAGATTCAGTTCCTGAAACTTAATGTTTTCGTTCTCGATGAACATCTTCAGCACCGAAATCGGACTGGCCTCTTGCTGCTGTTGTTGGCCAAGCATTCCAAGCGGTGACGGTTCTGCGATTGAGGGCTCTTTGTGGCCAGTCACATATCCAATCGTGTTCTTTTTTCCTTCGACCAAATCCATCATCGCACTCGTGATCGCCTGTTCGCCTTTAAACGCGGTCACGCGCGGACCTTCGCCAAACGCCATCCCGCTCTGATCGATCTCGGCCATTTCCGACGCCTTCACCGTTTTGTTCCGGCCCTCGGAATCGATCACGATCAAGCTCTCGTCGCTGACCACTTTATATTTGTCGAACAGCTCCTTGGCCCGGGAGAGGCTTCGCTGCGGATCGATGTTTTCGATGTCGATCTTGCCCTTGGCCGCGTATTGATATTCCGTCAGCAGACTCGAAACGTCGCCGCTGATCGGTGTGCTCGGCGAAAAGAAAACTGTGATCCGCACTTTTGCTTTGATCGAATTCAGAAAGCGCTTGGTCTTGTCCGAGAGCGCGTATTTCTGATCGCGCGAGACGTCCCAGCGTTTGTAATGCCGGAACCCGATCCAGTTTACCGCGGTGACCAGAAAGAAAATGAGAATGAGCTGGACCAAAACGTTCAGTCCAATTTGGAGGCGATGAATTTTCTTGGGTTTCGCTTTGTCCGCTGGGTCGGCCATCGTCACAACCTCCATTTTCGCGATTGAAACGCTTGATAGGTCAGCGCCAGCATCAGCGCGGTCATGCTCAAATAGAGAACGACTGGTCGCGTATCGATGATGCCGCGTGAATACGTGGCCATATGTTCGATCGCGGAAACGTAACCGAGCCAATCGCGCATTCCGCCACTCACGTCGAGTAGGATGTATTGAATCAAACCGAGAAAGAACAGAAGCGTGATCGCACAAAAAGAAATAATCGCGGCAACGATCTGGTTCTTCGTCAAGACTGAGGCGAGGCAACCGACCGACAAGTAAAACATTCCAAGCAGCAAGACCATCAGGTAGGAGCCACAGTATGCTCCCGCCGAATTCGCCGCCGGTTGCTGCGTGATCTTTTGAAAAATCGCGAAGTAGAGGAGCGTTGGAAGCCAGAGCGCGATGTAAAACACGAGTGCGCCGACAAACTTTGCCAGCACAACTTGCAAATCCCGCACCGGCGCGGTCATGAGCGGCTCGATCGTGCCGAGCTTAAACTCCTCGGCGAAAAGACGCATCGTGATCAACGGAAAAATCAAAATGAACGGCAGCCAGAAGAAAACATTATTGAAAAACGCTTCTTGAACCGAGTAGCTCGCCGGGCGCTGATTCATGAACGAAATCTGAAAGTAGTAATTCACGCCGGTGACGAGCAGGAAAAACACGACAACGATGTAACCGATCGGCGAATGAAAATAGCCGCGGACCTCGCGAGCGAGCAGGGTGTAAAATTTTCTCATCGCTTAGGTCGGCATCTCCGTTTGATTCGAGTGCGTGATTTCGACGAACACATCTTCGAGGGTTGCGCGTCGCTGCGAGAGTTCGCGTAGCGTCCACTTTCGCGCGGCCGCGAGCCGGAAGATCTCCTCGCGCACGTCCAGACCGGATTCGACCCGCAACGAAAATATTTTCCAATCATCATCCTGATCGGTCGTCACTTCGCGGACCCCGGAAATTTTCTTTAACTCTTCCGCGCCATCGTCTTTGCCGGTTTTCGCCTCAACCACGACGCCGCCGGCCTGGCGAATCTGGCCCAGAAGATTGTCCGGCGTATCGCACGCTTCGATCCGGCCCTTATGAATGATGATGACGCGGCTGCAGGTCATCTCCACTTCCGGCAAAATGTGGGTGGAAAGTAGAATTGTGTGTTGCCTGCCGAGATTTTTAATCAGCTCGCGTACTTGCCGGATTTGGTTCGGATCAAGGCCAATGGTCGGCTCGTCGAGAATAAGGAGCTCGGGCTCATTTACGAGTGCATCGGCCAGACCGACCCGCTGACGATAACCTTTGGAAAGTGCTCCGATTAATTTTCTTTCCACTTCGCGCAAACCGCACAGTTCCTTTACGTCGCCGACGCGCTCGGCCACGCGGCGATGCGGCACGCCTTTGAGCGCGGCACGGTAATCAAGGTATTCCGTTACCCGCATATCATTATAGAGGGGAACATTTTCCGGCATGTAACCGAGGCGCGACCGCGCCTGGAGTGATTGCTCGAACACATCGAAGCCCGCAATGGAGGCGCGGCCGGATGTGGCCGGCATGAATCCCGCCAGAATCCGCATGGTGGTCGTCTTGCCCGCGCCGTTCGGACCCAGGAAACCCATGATCTCGCCCTGGCCGACCTCGAAATTCAAATCCCGGATCGCGGTCTGACCGGCGTAACGCTTGGTTAAGTTTTCGACTTTGATCATTCTGAAATTATTTGATGAGACAACTGAGCCGTTAATGCGTTGCGAAAAATTTTTCGTCTGTCAATGGGCGGCTAGCGTGACGGTCTCGAGCCGCTTTCCGGCGCCACCCGCGCGGACAACGCCCACTGTGAAATCGACACTGGTTCCGCTACTGGCGCGGCCGAGCAGGTTCTCAATATCCTTCACTGAATTCACGTCGTGCTTGCCGACGCGGTAAATCACCAGGCCGCGCTCGATCCCTGCTTGATCGGCCGGACTATTTGGTTCGATCCCGCTGATCAGCACACCGTGCCCTGGCTCGTAACCAAGCGCGTCCGTTAGTTCCTCGTTCAAATCCTGCAATTGCATCCCAAACATCCGCTCGGCGCTGGACGTCGATGTTTCGTTGGCTGCCGGCTGATTTTTCCCTCCGGGATGTTTCTCAGCGAACGCTTTGAAATTCTTCACGCTGTCGCGCACGACGTCGGCCGGGATGGCGAATCCAAGTCCTTGGGTCGGGACGCCTTGCGGGGTGAAAGCCATTTTCGCGGAACTAATTCCAACGAGCCGCCCTGAGATATCGATCACCGGCCCGCCACTGTTTCCGGGGTTAATCGCCGCGTCTGTTTGCACCAGGTTTTTGTAGTCCATGTTTTCGATACTGATGTCGCGCTTGGTCGCGCTCAACACGCCTCGACTGATCGAGCTGCCGTAGCCCACTGCGTTCCCGACGACGAGAACAGTTTCGCCTAACAAATTCGGCGAAATGTTATCGAGATTGATAAACGGAAACGAATCTTTCGAATCAATCTTGATGAACGCGAGGTCCGTCTTGTCATCGCCGGTGACGTAGTGCGCGTTGTAAGTTTTGCCGTTGTTGGTTGTTACTTGAATTTTCAAGTCCGCCGCGCGCGCGACCACGTGCTGATTGGTCACGATATACCCGGCTGGGTCGACAATGAATCCGGAACCGAGACTTTGCAGCGTTTGCCGGATCTCACGCGGACGTCCCTGGTAATAACCAAAAAATTGCGCATAAAAATCTTCGATCGGATCGCGAACGCTCCGCCGGATCACGCGCTCGGTGTTAATATTGACGACAGCCGGCAAGACCTTCGCAACTGCCAGCACAGCCGGCTCAGCCGCCGGATCGGCCTGGGCCGGGCAAGATGTCGATCTTACCAGCGTCAGTGCGGCGGCGACAATCGGCGCGGCCCAAATTTTTCCATGAACTCCCATTTGTGCGGTGCAAGTAACGAAGCTGCCTCCGCACTGTCAACTTGATGGAAAGTGTAGCCGAAGGGCCCAGAGCACTTGCCGCTCGGCGCAATCGTCCGAGATTAAATGTGCCATGCGCACGTCCATTGCCGCTCGAGCTAATCTGGAACTGATCGACCAGAATTATCAGCGCTGGCAGGAGGATCCCGCGTCGGTTGATCCAAGCTGGGCGGCATTTTTTGAGGGATTCGAGCTGGGCAATTTGCCGCAGCGAAATGGCGCTGCCGCTACCACGGCGCAGCGTCCAGGTCTGCGCGAAAGTCCGCTTCAGACGCGGATCGACGGCCTGGTTTATGCCTATCGAACGTTAGGCCACACTATCGCGCGGGTGAATCCGTTGGCGGAAAAACGCCCGGAAAATCCGCAGCTCACATTGCGCGAACTCGGTTTTAGCGAAAAGGACCTCGATCTTCGCGTCTCCTCAAAATTCTTCCACGATAATGAGGAGATGGCCTTGCGCGAGATGATCGCGCGTCTGCAAAAAATCTATGCGAACTCGATCGGCGCCGAGTTCATGCACATTCAGAACACGCGGATTCGCAATTGGGTGCTGCACCGGCTCGAGTCGCGCGCCGACAAGCATTCGACTGCGCGCCAGGTGAAAATTGCTCTCTTGCGCGGGTTGATGGAAGCCGAGTCGTTCGAAGTTTTTCTGCACTCGCGTTACGTCGGGCAGAAGCGCTTTTCACTCCAAGGTGCGGAATCGCTCATGGTGATTCTCGATAGCATTCTGCACAAGTGCCCGACCGTGGGGGTCGAGGAAATTTGCATGGGCATGGCGCATCGCGGCCGGTTAAACGTGCTCGCGAATTTTTTGAAGAAATCACTCCGCGTCATCTTCACCGAGTTCAGTGAGAATTACGTTCCCGAGCTGGTCTCGGGCGATGGTGACGTGAAATATCATCTGGGTTACCGCACCGTCCGAAAACTTTCCTCCGGCGCTCAAATCGAAATTCGTCTCTCGGCCAATCCGAGCCATCTCGAAGCAGTCGGTCCGGTGGTCGAAGGAACGGCGCGGGCGCGTCAACGCATCCGCGGTGACACGGAGCATCGGCGCAAAGTTTTGCCGCTCTTGCTTCATGGCGACGCGGCCTTCGCAGGACAGGGGATCGTCGCCGAAACGCTGAACCTGTCTCAACTACACGGTTACGGGACCGGCGGCACGGTGCACCTGGTCGTGAATAATCAGATCGGTTTCACCACCATTCCCGAAGATGCGCGCTCGTCGATGTACGCCACCGATATCGCTAAGATGATTGAAGTACCGATTTTTCATGTGAACGGCGACGATCCGCTCGCCTGCATGCAGGTTAGCCAACTCGCGCTCGATTTTCGTCAGGAATTTGGCCGGGACATCGTGATCGACATGTATTGTTACCGCCGTTACGGGCACAACGAGGGTGACGAGCCGGCGTTCACGCAACCCGATCTTTACGCGAAGATCGACAAGCACCCGTCGGTTGCGGAGTTGTACAAGCGCGAGTTGCTCGAATCCGGCGCAATGACGGACGACGATGCGGCCTCGCTCAAGACGGAATTCGATCTCCGTCTCGAAATGGCGCTCGACAATGTCAAAGCGATCGAAAAGGAGAAGACAGGCGAGGAGGCGAAGTTCAAGGGATCAACCGCTGTTTTCCAGCCGGAGTACACCAGCTCGCCGGTTTCCACCGGGATCGACCAAAAGATTCTCAAGACGATTGTCGATGCACTCACGCGCGTGCCGGATGACTTCAACGTTCAGCCGAAGATCAAACGCATCGTCCTCGAGCATCGCCGGAAAGTTTTCGAAAATGGCGGGCCCTATGAATGGCATTACGCCGAACTGCTCGCTTTCGGTTCTCTTCTTCTCGAAGGAACGCCTGTGCGATTATCCGGTCAGGACAGCGCGCGGGGAACTTTTAGCACGCGGCACGCGATTCTTTACGACGCAAAAAGCGGTGCGCGGTATGTGCCGCTGATGCATTTGGGCGAAAAGCAGGCGCGCATTTGCATCTATAACAGCTTGCTCTCGGAAGCCGCCGTCCTCGGGTTCGATTACGGTTATTCGCTCGATTATCCGGGCATGCTTTGTCTGTGGGAAGCGCAGTTCGGAGATTTCTCGAATGGCGCGCAAACCATCGTCGACCAATTCATCGTTTCGGCTGAATCGAAATGGCAGCGGCCGAGCGGGGTCGTATTGCTGCTGCCGCACGGTTACGAAGGACAGGGCCCCGAACATTCCAGCGGCCGCCTCGAACGCTTTCTTCAACTTTGTGCCGAGGACAATATTCAGGTCTGCAATCTGACTACTTCGGCGCAGTACTTTCACCTGCTCCGCCGGCAAATGAAACGCGATTTCATCAAACCGCTCGTGATCATGACGCCAAAGAGTTTGTTGCGCGCCGAATTTGCGTCGTCGCCCGCGAAAGAATTTACCAGTGGAAAGTTCGAGGAAATTCTCGGTTCTCCCGAAGTTGGACCGGCCAACAAAATGAAACGCGTGATTCTTTGTTCCGGCAAAATTTACTACGACCTTATCAATTACCGCGCGGAAAAGAAGATCGACAACGCCGCCATCATTCGAATGGAACAGCTTTATCCGTTGCACGAAACGAAATTGAAATCGATGATGAAAGCTTTTCCGAAAACGATAGGAATCGTCTGGTGCCAGGAAGAACCGGAGAATATGGGCGGATGGAGTTTCATCGAGCCGCGTTTGCGTAAACTTTTCGAACGCGAAATCGCTTATGCCGGTCGCGATGCCAGCGCGAGCCCCGCCGTCGGCTCGCTTGTGCGACACAAGCGAGAACAAGCCTGCGTCGTTGCCGACGCCTTCAAGGTTTGACGTCGTAGCTGCTGCTGTCCTCACCGGCAGTTGAAAATCTTCTGTTCGACCAGCAACTCGCTTTGCGCTTAGTTAGGCGCGGTGAGCGTCGAAGTAAAAATTCCAGCCGTTGGCGAATCGATCACGAGCGGAATCGTTTCCGTCTGGCACAAGAAATCTGGCGATTTCGTCAATGCCGGTGACGCGCTCTTTACCCTTGAGACTGACAAGGTTTCGACTGAGATCGCGGCCGAAATATCCGGCGTGCTCGACACGATTGTTCCTGAAGGTCAGGAGGTAAAAATCGGCGAAGTCGTCGCCACGATCGACGATTCAAAAAAAGCGCCCGCAGCCAAGCCCGCAGAGGAGAAAGCCGCTGCAAAATCCGAGACGAAAACGGCCGCGCCTCCCAAAGAAAAATCTGCCGATGCGAAAACTGCCAGTCCGGCTCGGACTCTATCGCCGGCTGTTCGTCGTATTGTCGACGAAGAACATCTCAACCCAGAGAAAATTTCAGGGACCGGTCCGGGCGGACGCCTGACAAAAGCGGACGCGCTCACGGCCGCGCAAAATCGCGGTGCGAGTGAGAAAAAGATCGACATCGAGCCCGCCACGGCGGGTCCGTCCGTTGGCGGACAATTAGCCGACGGACGGTTTGTCCGAAAAAAAATGTCGCCGTTGCGACGGAAAATCGCGGCGCAGTTGGTGATGGCGCAGCACACGGCCGCGATTCTGACCACATTCAACGAATGCGACATGAGCGCGGTTCAAGAATTGCGCGCAAAGTCTCAAGAAGCGTTCACGAAAAAACACGGCGTGAAGCTGGGATTCATGTCGTTCTTCATCAAAGCGTCCGTCGAAGCGCTCAAGGCCGTGCCCGTGGTCAACGGCCGGATCGAAGACGAGGATTTCATCCAAAACAATTTCTACGATATCGGCGTTGCTGTTGGAACCGAGCGCGGATTGGTCGTGCCGATTGTGCGCGATGCCGACAAAAAATCATTCGCCGATCTCGAACGCGACATTGCGAACTACGCGACCAAAGCGCGCGAAGGGAAATTGAAAATCGAAGATTTGACCGGCGGCACGTTTACGATCTCAAACGGTGGCGTTTACGGCTCGCTCTTGAGCACGCCCATTTTGAATCCGCCCCAAAGCGGAATTCTCGGTATGCACAAAATTATGCCGCGCCCGACCGCGGTCGACGGGAAGGTGGAAGTGCGCCCGATGATGTATCTCGCACTCAGTTACGATCATCGCGCGATTGATGGCAAGGAAGCCGTGTCGTTTCTGATTAAAGTGAAAGAATGCATCGAGGACCCAAAGAAGCTGCCGCTCGATTTCTAGCTTTGTCATGTCGAGCGAAGTCGAGACATCTCCAGATATTTCCGAGCGAGGACAGGACAGAAATAGTGAGAGATTCCTCCACTTCGGTCGGAATGACAGAAAGAGATAGTTAAATGGAAAAATTTGATCTCGTAATCATTGGTTCGGGACCGGGCGGCTATGTCGCCGCGATCCGGGCGGGACAGCTCGGTCTCAAAACCGCCATGGTCGAGAAGGACAAGGATCTCGGCGGCACTTGTTTGAACGTGGGCTGCATTCCAAGTAAAGCCCTCCTGACTTCGAGCGATCATTTCATTTTCGCGAAAAAAGAAGCGGAGAAGCACGGCATCGTCGTCGGCAGCGTCGATGTCGATCTTAATAAGATGCAGCAGCGCAAGGAGAAGGTCGTGAAAACGCTGACGGGCGGCGTGCGCGCACTGATGAAGACCAACAAGGTGACGACCTTCGAAGGCTTCGGCACAATAACCGCGCCCGGAAAAGTTTCGGTCAAATCCTCGGACGGAAAAACGCAGGAGATCGAAACTAAAAACATCATCATCGCGACTGGCAGCGCGCCGATCGAATTGCCGTTTGCGAAATTTGACGGCAAAACAATCGTCAGCAGCACCGAAGCGCTTACTTTCACAGAACCGCCGCGCGAATTCCTCGTTATCGGCGCGGGCGCGATCGGTCTCGAGCTCGGATCGGTTTGGGCCCGGCTTGGTTCCAAAGTGACCATTCTCGAATTCTTGCCCCGGATCGCGGTCGGCTTCGATCTCGAGTTGTCGAACCTGCTTCAACGATCGCTAACCGGACAAGGCATTACCTTCCATCTCGAAACCAAGGTCAGCGCGATCAAGATCGACAATGGCCGTGTTACTGCGACCGCCACCAGAGGAAACGAAGAGTTAAAATTTGAGGCCGCCAAAGTTCTTGTCTCCGTAGGGCGGAAACCGTTCAGCGAAGGTCTCGGCGCGGAGAAAGTCGGAGTTGAGTTCGACGAAAAGAAGCGGATCAAAGTCGACCAGCATTTTAAGACGAATGTCGACGGCATCTACGCGATCGGTGACGTAATCGCGGGCCAGATGTTGGCGCACAAAGCCGAAGACGAAGGAATTGCGTGTGTGGAAAGGATCGCCGGCAAAGATGGCCATATTAATTATGATGCGATCGCCGGAATCATTTACACGAATCCGGAACTGGCCGGTGTCGGTTTGACGGAAGACCAGGCGAAAGAGAAGGGGATCGATTATCGGGTCGGGAGATTTCCATTCCGCGCTAACGCTCGCGCAATTGCGAATGATGATCTCGATGGAATCGTCAAATTTGTGGCCGACGCGAAAGCCGACCGGATTCTTGGCGCCCACATTTTGCAGCACGCGGCGTCAGAACTAATCGCCGAAGCGGTTTCAGTAATTGAATTTGGCGGCAGTTCTGAAGATCTCGCGCGCACCTGTCATTCGCATCCGACTTTGAGCGAGGCGGTGAAAGAAGCGGCGATGAATGTGGAAAAGCGGGCGCTTCATATTCTCAATCGCTGATGTTGTGGCCGAGGACGCTGTCCTCGGCGCCGAACTCATTCTCGTGCAAGTTGCGCTTCCCGCCGTTGAATCACCAACAGCGCCACCAGGCCGGATATCGCGCAAACGATCCCGCCTAACGCCAGCGCGAAGGGAGTGCTGAACCAATGCGCAACGGCGCCGGCTTCAAGACTGCCAAGGGGGATCATCGCGCCGAAAATGAGCGACCACACGCCCATGACGCGGCCGCGCATATCGTCGGGCACGATGGTTTGCAGTACCGTATTCGTCGTCGAGAAAAATAGGAGCATTCCGAACCCACCGACGAAGAGAAATGCGAGCGCGACGTAGAAATTTCGCGTGAACGAAAACGCGAGTAGCGCCGCCGAAAATAACCAGACACCGCCGAGCGCGAGCTTTCGTGGCGTAAAGAGATGTCCATAGGTTGCTACGACAAGCGCGCCAACCAGGGCGCCGACCCCACTGGCCGACATCAAGACACCGTAACCGTCCGCGCCGCGTCCGAGCACGTCACGCGCGAACGCGGGCATGATTACCATATAAGACCAACCGAAAATGCCGACCGCCAGAAACAATAGCAGAATCATCCGCACGCGAGGATGTTGGAACGAATAGACGATTCCGTTCCAGGCATGTTCCGTCGGCGAAATGACGTCGATGTTCCGTTCGAAAACCGGCAGTCGCATCATTAGCAATCCAATGATGACTGCGACGAAACTGAGACCGTTGAACAAAAAGCATGCCGAAACCCCAACTGTGCCGATCATTAGCCCGGCGAGCGACGGACCGATCACCCGTGCGCCGTTGACGATCGAGCTGTTGAGCGAAATTGCGTTGAGCAAATCTTCGCGACTCGTCATCTCAACGGTGAACGCCTGTCGCGCTGGCATATCAAACCCCATCGCGATGCCATTGAGCGCCGCCACGACGACGATAAATGTGGCGTTGGCGAACCCCGCCCAAACTCCAATCGCGAGCAAAAACGCGCAGATCATTTGCGCGGTCTGGGTCGCGATCAGGATCGACCGTTTCGGGTAAAGATCGGCGAGTGATCCGCCCCAGACTGAGAACAACATCATCGGTGCCGAACCGATGGCCGCGACCGCGCCGAGAAGAAATTTTGAATTGGTGATCTCGTAAACGAACCAGCTCATGGCTGTTTGCTGCATCCAGGTGCCGATGAGCGAAACAAGCTGTCCCCAAAAGAAGAGACGGTAATTGCGATGGCGTAACGCCCGGAAAGTGTGTCGCCAACTGATGCCGCCGACTGGCATCCGGCGCGGCCGGCCGCTGATATCCTCGGGAATCTGCGCCGTTTCGGTATTGGGCATAACGATATTGTAGCTGCGGACGCTGTCCGCGGCGACGGGCACAACGTCCCCGCCTACAGCCAGACGTCGGTCACGTCGCCCTTTTTTGTTTGGCGAGGCCGATCGGCCACTAAAAGCTGTGCTAAATTCGTGGCGTGCAAAGCACCGCCGCGATCCTTCTACGCAAACGTAAGTTTAGCGACACCAGTCTGATTGTCTCCTGGTGCACCGAGTCGTTAGGCTGCGTTCAAACGGTCGCCAAAGGCGCGCGTCGCGCCAAAACTCCGTTCGCGGGCAAGCTCGATCTTTTTTTCGAAGCGGAGATCTCGATCGTCCCCAGCCGCAAATCGACCCTGCACACGCTGACCGAAGTCGTCCTCAAGAATCCGTTCGCCGGCATCCGCAAAAATTATTTCCGCACTCAGGCCGCCGCTTACTTTGTCGAGCTGATTGAGATTTGTACAGAGCGTGATCATCACGAGCCGGAATTGTTTGCGTTGTTGCGTCGCGCGTTTGGTTATCTCGACGCCAACGATCCGAACTTGCGCGCGATCTCGCATTTTGAAACTGAGCTTGCTCGCATCGCCGGTGTCCACGACGCCAAGAAACTCAAAGCCGACCCGGCGTTCGCGCTGGGGAATTTGTTTGGGAGATTGCCGGTCTCGCGTACGCCGCTCTTGAAAACGCTCGCATCCGAGGCGAAAGGCAAGGCAAAAGAGACCGCATGAGATTACGAATTATCGCTGCTGTCGCTGCCATCACCGTTTTGAGTTCGGTCGCGCTGGCGAACGAGACCTACAGGTTCGATCAATCGCATTCGACGATCGGGTTCTCAGTCCATCAGTTTCTCGGGACGACCCACGGAAAGTTCACCAAATTCGACGGCAAGATCGAGATCGACCGTGAGCATCCGGAAAATTCCTCAGTCACCGCCCGAATCGTTGTTCGCAGTATCGATACCGGAATCGTGAAACGCGATAATCATTTGCGCAGCCCGGAGTTTTTCGCCGTCGAGAAATATCCCGACATCATGTTCAAAAGCCGAAGCGTTAAACAAACTGGTCCGCAGGCCGGCGATATTGTCGGCGATCTGACCATGCATGGCGTAACCAAACCGATCACATTGCATGTGAAATTGTTGACGCCGCCGGATTCGAAGCAGACCCGGTGGTCGGTAACGACAGACCTGCTGAAGCGGCGCGACTTCAATTTGATGTTCGCGCAGGCGGCGGAAAGCATGTCGGGAATTAGCCAAACAGTCGCCGTTAACATCGAGATCGAAGCAGTCCGGGCACAGTGACATGACCCTTTTCGTTCTTACCTGGTTCGGAGTTGGTTGTTGGTGCGTTTGTTTTTGGTGGATGCATCGCATCTCGTCGCGCCAGGACGCGATGTTAAAAGAGCTGCACGAAATGACTCAGCGCATCGAACAGCTCTCACAGGCCGAACATGATTTGATCAAAGAAGTTCACCCTCGTGTTCACGAGATCAAAGAAAACGTCGAGACTGTTAAGGAAGCAGTGTCGCCGGAGAAAAGCTGATCCGATTGCTTCATGGAAATCACGCCGCTCGGAGATTCCGCGGTGCTGATTCGTGTCGCTGAGAATTTCGACCAAGCCCCGATCGACGTTCTCAATAACGTGCTCGCGACGAAGAGCGCGCTCGAAGCCGCGCAAATTCCCGGCGTGATTGAGCTCGCGCCCGCTTACACGACGGTAGCGCTTTTTTGTGATCCGGTCCGCGCGATCGACGCAGGCGCGCCGATCGAAGATGTTTTTGGATGGCTTGAGCAACGGATTCAGCAAGCCCTGAAATCTGTAGCCGCCCCGAAAGCTTTCGGGGCTGACCGCGGGCGGGCCGGGGACAACGTCCCTGCCTACAATTCAATTGAGGTTCCCGTTTGTTATGACCAGGAGTTTGCGTTCGACCTCGATGAGGTCGTACGGACCACGGGCGTTCATTTGAAAGAAGTTGTCGATCTTCATTGCGGAGCCGATTACCGCGTTCATTGCGTCGGATTCACGCCCGGTTTTCCCTTTCTGGGGGGTTTGCCGCGCCAGCTCGCGACGCCGCGGCGCGATGTTCCGCGCAAAGAGATTCCGGCCGGCTCGGTCGCGATCGGTGGAAGGCAAACCGGAATTTATCCGATCAAATCGCCCGGTGGCTGGAACGTGATTGGCCGGACGCCGCTGCAATTGTTCGATCCGCAAAAAGATCCACCTGTGCTTTTGCGTGCTGGAGACCGCGTCCGCTTCCGCTCCATCACGCGTGAAGAATTCGAAAGAGCGACGAAGTGAATGCGACGGCTGTTCGTGCTGGCTTTTTGACGAGTGTTCAAGATTTGGGACGCGCCGGCTTTAGGGAGTTTGGTGTTTCGCTCGGCGGCGCGCTCGATCCACACGCATTGCGGGTCGCGAATTTACTCGCAGGCAACGACGAATCAGCTGCCGGTCTGGAAATTACTTTCGGCGGTCTTCGGCTACGGTTCGCCGACGACCGAATTGTCGTTTGGAGTGGCGGCAACTTCGACGTCCGTATTGGCTCGACACCGTTGCCGGCGGGTCATCCGGCTTTGGTCCGCGCAGGCGAAGAATTTTCGATCGACTCACCGGCGGGCGGATGCCGCGCCTGGCTCGCGATTTCCGGCGGAATCGATGTGCCAGTGGTGCTCGGTAGTCGATCCGGGGATTTGAGAGCCGGATTCGGCGGCGTAAAAGGGCGGCTCGTGCGTGATGGCGAGGAATTTCCGCTCGGCGAAAATATGCCTCGCGCAAAAGTTCTGATCGAAAAACTGCGCACCGAAAAAATCGCGCGCTGGAAACCGCCGCACGATTGGTCGAGTCCGGCTCGGCGATCGCCGGTCTTGCGTTACCTTCGCGGCGCGGATTCCGGTCGCTTTGTTGAATCAGCTCTTCAACACTTCAGCAGCGAGGGCTTTTTCGTGTCGCCGGATTCCGACCGAATGGGAATTCGGTTGGACGGTCCGCGTCTCGAGCGAAGTGAAGATGTCGATCTTCTATCCGAGGCGGTGGCTCCGGGTACGGTCCAAGTTCCGCCGAGCGGCAAACCGATTCTGCTTCTGAATGATTGCCAAACCATCGGCGGCTATCCAAAGATCGCGCACGTGATCACGGTCGATCTTCCAATCGCCGCTCAGTTGTCTCCCGGCGATAGAATTCGCTTCAGTGAAGTTTCGATTCGCGATGCGCACGCGCTATTGCTCGAACGGGAGCGAAACCTGGAACAATTCCGTCGCGGACTCGAGCCCCATTTTAAATGAGCCTGGTGGTCGATCTAAATGCCGATCTCGGCGAAGGCGCAGGGCACGATGACGAGCTTCTTGCGCTGGTCACTTCGGCGAACATTGCCTGCGGCTTTCATGCCGGCGACGCCGAAACGATGCGCCGGTCAATTGAAACGGCGCGCGACCGCAAGGTCGCTGTCGGCGCGCATCCCAGTTTGTTCGACCGCGAGAACTTTGGGCGGAAAGAGCTGCCGGTGAAGAGCGGCGAAGTTTTCGACGCGGTCCTCTATCAGCTTGGCATTTTTCAAGCGATTGCCGAAGCGGCAGGCGTCCAGCCAAATCACGTGAAACCGCACGGCGCGCTTTATAATATGGCGGTGCGCGACCAAGAGCTCGCGGATGCGATTGGCCGCGCCATTGCTAAAGTCGATATCAGACTGATTCTTTTTGCGCCGCAAAGCAGTGCGCTCGCACGAGCGGGAAAAACAAATGGACTTCTAATCGCGCATGAGGTCTTCGCCGACCGAAATTATTTGAGCGACGGCTCACTTGTTCCGCGCTCGCGACCAGACGCTTTGTTACATGATCCTGAAGAAGCCGCTGCGCGGGTTGTTCGAATGTTACGCGAAGGCAAAGTTCACTCGGTCGACGGCGTCGATGTCGATGTTCGGGCTGAGACGGTTTGCGTTCATGGCGATACACCGGGTGCGGTAGATTTCGCGCGCATTTTGAAATCGCGCCTTGAAAAAGAAGGCGTCGCGATCAGGGCGCCGCGAGTTTCAAAAGAGAAATAGTGAGAGATGTCTCGACTTCGCTCGACATGACAGGATGAGCGGCAACCAAAAACAGTCTGGCTTGGTCCGTGCTCTTGGGCCGATCGACGCCACCATGATCGTGATCGGGTCGATGATCGGCTCGGGTATTTTCATCACGTCGGCGGAATCGGCGCGTTTGAGCGGCGCTCCCGGCTGGCTCTTGCTCGCGTGGGTGATTGCCGGTTTGCTTACGATGACGGGAGCGCTTTGCTGCTCTGAGCTCGCAACGATGATGCCGCGCGCAGGCGGCGTTTACGTTTTCTTTCGTGAAGCTTATGGCCCGGCAATGGGATTTTTGTACGGCTGGACGCTGTTTCTGGTCGTTCAAACCGGAACGATTGCCGCTGTCGCGATCGCGTTCGCCAAATTTCTCGGGGTTTTTGTCAGCGCGATTTCGCCGGACAATTATCTCTTCACAAAACAACCCATATCGTTAGGCGGCGGATACGCCATCAGTTTATCGACTCAACAATTGACCGCGATCGGGTTGGTCGCGCTGTTGACCTGGACGAACACGCGCGGGCTTAAGCTGGGTACGCTCGTCCAAAACACATTCACTTTTGCAAAAACTGCGGCGCTCGCCGGAGTTGTTGCCGTCGGGCTCTTGCTCGGTTGGAGCGCGACCAGCGCAGCCCGAACGTCGGCGTGGTGGGATTCGTGGGCGAACGGTTGGAGTCCGCAGATTGCACAACCCGGTTTCGCATTCGCTGGCGGCCTGGCGCTCGTTTTGATTTTTGGAAAGTCGATGGTCGGTCCGCTTTTCGCCCAAACCGCCTGGACCAACGTCACGTTTCTGGGCAGCGAAGTGCGCGATCCGGGACGCAATCTTGTCCGCGCGCTTTTGATTGGCTCCGGCATCGTCGTGATTCTGTATGTCCTGGCGAATATTTCCTATCTGTCGCTCTTGTCGTTTCCAGAAATCCAGCACGCGCCGCAAGATCGCGTCGCGGTCGCGGCAATGAAGTCGGCATTCGGAAATCCGGGCGCAATGTGCATGGCCGCGGCGATCATGATTTCCACTTTCGGTTGCAACAACGGACTGATTCTTTCCGGTGCGCGCGTCTATTTCGCGATGGCGCGGGACCGTTTATTCTTCAACAAAGTTGGAACGACCAATAGCAGGCATGTTCCGGCCGCGGCACTGGTCGCTCAGGGAATCTGGACGGCGTTTCTGACTTTGCCGCGAACCGTGACGACGAACGCGGCGACGCACAAAGTTGTTTACGGAAATGTTTATACCCAGTTGCTCGAATACATTGTCTCGGCCGATCTGATTTTTTATCTTCTGATGGTCCTCGCACTGATTGTTCTGCGACGAAAGGCGCCGGCAGCCGAGCGGCCGTATCGGACCTGGGGTTATCCGGCCGTGCCGATTGTGTCGATGCTGCTGGCCGCTTTCCTGGTTGTTGATCTTGCCTTTCTCGCGCCGACAACTTCCGGAATCGGAATTCTGATCGTGCTGACCGGTGTGCCGGTTTATTTCTTCTGGCGAAAGGCAGCGACAGCTTAACCCGCTTTCGCGAGAGGCCAGTCCGGCTCGGACCCTGCGGCGTGACAGGCAAATCTATTTCGCGTCTCAGCTGCGAAATATTCTTGTTATGCCTGCAAAATCAAAGAAACAACAAATGGCGGCCGGCGCGGCGCTCGCGGCCAAGCGTGGAAAGCGGCCGAAGTCATCACTGCGGGGCGCATCTCGGGGGATGTACAAGTCGATGAGTCGAAAAGAACTCCGGAGGGTGGCCAAGACCAGGCGCAAAAATTTGCCGACCCGAAGACGTAAACGCAAATAAACAGCCGCGACGCAGCTAAAGCGATTTGCGGTGAAAGAAATTGTATCGGCTGGAAAATGCCGGCGCGTTGACCTGCAATTGCGAAACAACCAGGACCAGGACAGTTGCGCCGAGTAATGTCCACCGCAGCCAGTGCTGTCTCGTCCAATTGCCGAACCGATCAACCGCGTGGACGAACAATAGGAAAAAAGGAACGGCAGCCGCGTCCAACAAGCGTCCGGATGTGAAATAGGGATGTTCGCGCGACGGATACGGGCACTGGCCGAAATCAAAACTGATCGATAAGACAACGAGAAACGCGACGATCGACAAAAAACTAAGAAGCGCTACCCACAGAATAAATCGTTGTTCGTTGTTTTTCGATCCGCGTCGCAACAAGAAAACGCCGGTCGCGAGAATTACAATTGCGGATGAAACCGCATAGAACGCGTCTGCCGCGGCGGAAGCCATTCGCTGGAGGTGCCAGACCAATTCGCCGCGCCAGAAACTCGCGATCAAATCCGGCCAAAATTCCTTGATGCCGTTCAGTGTGAAGATCGGATGCGACCACCATTCGCTAAACGGCTTTCGGGTCCAGCCTAACAATTCGATTTTCGATTTGGTCGCGGTCAGGTCGCCAAAATTGTGATGATTCCACGCAAACCAGATCCCGAGCGGCACCGCCAGTGACAAAAGGAAGACGCCGAGCGTGATTAAGCCCGGTCGAAGACTCCCGTTCCTGGGGCTGAGAAAAATCTTCCACGCGATCGCGCCGATTGCGACCAGTGGCAGCGGAAGATTGCTCGTTTTGATAAGACAAGTCGCAGCGATGGCAAGGCCGGTCCAAACGGCCAGACCAATTCCGGGGCACTCGTTTTGCAACAGTTTAACGAGTCCGAGAAACCCGATACCGAAACAAAGAGGCGACAGTGCGTCACCCTGAATTGAGTAGAACGCGCTCTGCGGCCAGACCGCCAGCAACATCGCGACTCCGAGCTGCAGAAATTGATTGTTCGGAAATGTCGATCTTGTCGCGGCGAAGCCAATCCAAGCCAAAGCGGCTGCGAGCCCGATGTTGAGAAAACGCACCCAGTAGAGCAGCGACAGGCCGCGGAAACCTAGAACGTGACCGACATTCATCCAGCCGCCGGCGAGCGCGTAGTAAAGAGGTGGTTCGCCCGATTCGTGATTCAATCGCGATTCCCAAAACGGAATTTCGTCGTCGAGGATTTTTTGCAGCTGTTCCCGTGGTAAGAGCCAGTTCGGCGGGGGATACTGCCCGCCGTATTGCTCCGGTTTAACGAAATATTCCGGCGTGCTGTGAACCGCGAAGCAGAACGCCGCGTCGGAAGCGAAAGGTTCGATGCTACGCGGCAGTTTGGCGTGCGCATATTTGATGACAAGATCGACATGCGCTTGTTCGTCTACGTTGTTGAAGAACGGGAACGCGGCGGCAAAAACAAAAACACGAATCGCGGCCAGCAGGCAAAGGCCAAGAATCGCCCAGCGCAGTTTCTGTTTGGATAACTTCATCACTGTGATTCCGAAGCAAGGCGCTGTTCAATCACGGTGAGCGTACCGTGCTCGGTAATTCGGGGCAGCGCGCCGCCTTTTTGAACGAGAGTTGTTTCAATTTCCGGTCGATAGGGCGAGTTTGTTTCAATAACAAACACAGTGCGATCCTGGTTGCTTGGCTCCGGTTTTGGGATGGAAGGCGGATAAACCGGGCGGTCGACTCCGAAAATCGATTCGGACGCAATCAGCTTTTCACCGGTCTCAAAGATCAGCGGGTAAACAAAGGAAATACTGGTCCAGACTGCTTTGATTCGGTTTTGTTCGAGATCTTGTTTGATCGCGTCGAGGTTTTTGCCGGGGACCCGAAGCATACAGTGATCCTGTCGATTAGGACAAAGCGTCAGCGTTTCGATTTGGTTGTGCGTGGCAGTCTCGATCACGGCATCAACTCCGCAGACAACGACAGCCAAAAGCATCGCCGCGCCGACTGCCCGGACGAGCATTTTATTGTCGCCAAGAAAACGATCGACGCAGCGCGCAGTCAAGATCGACATGAAAAATGTCGCGCCAAGGAAATATCCCGGCACGCGAAGCGGCGCGATGATGTACGGAACAAAGCTCACGCCGACCAAAATCAGTATTAGCAAATCTTTATTTGTGTCGGTCGTAGCAAAACCCGAACTGAACGCGTTGCGAATTTTTGGAAGTGCGCCCCAGGCTGCGATCACCACGGCAAGCGCAGTTACAAAATACAAAATGTAACCCGACCAATGTGTCTCGGGGTAATACCAAAGGACAGTGTCTGCGCTGAAAAACTTCGGCATTTCGTGAAGAAAAATTTCGCGCCAGGCCTGCAAGCCGAATCTGGCCGTAAGTCCGCCGGCCTCAGGTTTCTCGAAAAACAGGAAATACCAGTTCCGGAGAGAGTGAGTCAGGTTCCACCAAATCGCCGGCGCGTAGCCGATAAGAAATCCAGCGATGCAGGAGGCGAAAGTCTGAATGGAAAATTTGCGCCGGAGAAAAAGCAGAGCCCAAAGCGCCACGATAGTGATGAGAAGAAGTTCCATGCTCCAGAAGGCGATGCCGCAGACGAGTCCAAAGAAAAGAAAGTCGCGCGCGCGCCGGACCTTTTCCTTTTCGATGATTAGAAACAAAATCACCAGCGCCGGAATGAACAAAAAGTAAAACGCGTAACCCCGCGGCTGGAAATGCCACTTCACTAACCCTGGCCAGAGCGCGAAGATGAGACTGGCCGATGTCGCCACGCGAATGGAGTAGAGCCGCGTTGTCATCGCGTAAAAGAGCGCGAGACAAGCGAGTGACAACAAAACCGTCGGTATCTTCAACGCGACCACTCCGACGCCGGCGATCGCGAACGGAACGACTGCAAGGTACGCTTCCCATGCGCAGGAGGCATTGTAGGAGATGCCGTAGAAATAAAATGGAAAATAGCGGCCCTCGAGAATGTGTTTCGCCATCAACCCGATGATCGCTTCATCACTGGTGACGTGGGTTTGCGAGACGAACAAAATGACGAAACGAACGATCGCCGTTCCGACAAGGATCAGAAGAAAAGGCAAATGCCGCCGCATGGAGTTGAGTCGTTAAAGCCGCCGGATAGGAAACGTCAATCCAAGACTAACAGCGAAATTGGCCGCCAGGAAAGTCCATGCCTGGACGTCCGTGGGCCCTGCGCGGCCGGCGAACCGCATGGAAGGAGAAAAACAATAATTGATCAGGCTTCGATGGCTTTCGCAGACTGCCTGGATCTTTTCGCAAGATATTCCGCGATTGCTGTCGTAAACGGTTCCGCAAAATCGCGCAGCTTTTGCTGACCAACGCCGGGAATTCGACCGAACTCGGCCGTCGTCGTCGGATA